>WNGQ01010001.1_pt1 | contig 14038 bp, 13 predicted proteins | sample 5407661 | NCBI WGS metagenome assembly WNGQ01 (sample SAMN13153382, study PRJNA577476) | soil metagenome | isolation source: 60 cm soil or saprolite under Garry oak tree replicate 2 | place: USA:California | collected 2016-06-15
GGAGAGCGGCGCTCGCGGGATCTCGAGAGCGCTCACCGCTTCTGCCAGGGCGCGATAGGCTCTATTGACCGCTCGCTCTTTGCCGTCTCGCCTGGCTACCGACAGGATTTTGCCCTGGTGCAGTCCTTTATAGACCTGCGCCCTGAACAGCGTCCCGGGATCATCTGCCGGTTGCCCATATTCCTGCCAGAAGAGCGCCTGTTCCTGCGGAGAGGCACGCCGTGAAAGCAGGAAAAAAGTCCAATCCGCCAGGGGATCGCCCCACGACCCACGGTCGGCATCCAGCACCCCGACGATGCGCGGCCCATCCTTTGCTCGCTGGATCAGCAGGTTGAACAACCACAAATCCCCGTGCAGCAGTCGCGGGCGTGTGATCTCGTCGAGGAAGGCGGTGTTGTCGCGGACGATCTCGAGCAGCCTGCACAGAAGCGCAGTATCCAGGGAACTGCTTTCTGCATCGTTGATCGTGCTTTCCAGCCAATCGATCAGCGTGAGGCTCCACGTGGGAAACTGCGAACCATACTGCACCAGTCCGAACGCCTCTCCCTGGACGCTGGAGATCGCTTTCACCAGCCGGCCAAACTGGCGCCAGAGGTCCTCATGCTCTCCAGGTGTCAGGTCTTTCGTGACTTCCGACCAGACCGCTCCGGGCATCCAGCTCTGGAACATGTAGTCTCGATCAAGGACCTGGTGGGTGAAATCGGCCATGATGATGCTGGGAAGCAGCTGAGCAATGGGAGCCAGAAACGGCCGCATCGCCAGTTCACGGCGCATTAAGAACCTTTCATGCCAGAAGATGCAGCGCTCGGGCGGCGGAGCAACGCGCAAAATAATGGGATCACGTCCGGCCAGCTCGATCAGGTAGGTGTTGTTGAACTGGCCACCGTCCAGCTCTCTCACCGAGTCGACCGGCGTTCCCTGACCAAAGGCTCTTTCGCACATGGCCTTCATGTGTTCAAGGGAAACGGCTTGTTGGAACGCTTGAGGATCCCGGTGAACGATCGTATACTCCATGATGAGAGGTTCCTTTCAACTAGCTCTCTCCAGGAGTATAACCCATTGCCTATCGACTTTCAACCTGATCACTCTTCGTTGATAGACCCTTGTGAGCTTCTGAGCTTCTTGAGAAGCTCAAGTTGTTTCCGGCCGCGCTCTTCTAGATCTGCCTTCCATTCATCCCTGTATTTGCGCATCTCGTGTACAATCGTATGCGCCACTGCCAGGTTGCGATACCACTTGTGATCGGCAGGCACAATATACCAGGGCGCTTCATCCGTGCTGCACTTTGAAAGGGCATCCTCGTACGCCTGCTGGTAATCATCCAAATACTTTCGCTCGACCCAATCGGCAGCGGAGGCCTTCCACGCTTTGTCCAGGTCCTGCTCGCGCGCCAGTAGACGGCGTTCTTGCTCGTCTTTACTGATATACAAAAAGAACTTGAGAATGATCACGCTGCTGCTGGCAAGCACATGCTCGAAGTGGTTAATTTCGGCGTAGGTGCCAGTTCTTCAGCCGTGGGAACCTTAAACGAAACGACATAGCAGCCCTGTGGATTAACATGCGAAAGTACATGGCGAATGGTGCCATCCTTGCCACTGGTATCCATTCCCTGCAGCACAATGAGCATACCGTGATGTTGCGCTGCCGCCAATAACTCCTGTAACTCACTGAGTTCGTCGCTGAGTTCCTGCAACTCTTTATCTGCTGAAGTGCGATCGCTATGCTTAGCTGTATAGTCTGGATCGTAATCCTTCAGCCTGACTTTGCTGCCCGGGTCTACCTTCCCTACATAATTCATGCCAGTTTCTCCTGGCGTCTATTGCCTTCTGGCGTCCAGTACCTACCACAGCCACCGATTTTATTGCTCTGACAGTACCTTAAAGGCACCTGCGTATACCGGCGAGCGCCCTGCTCTGCTATATCCCTGGATAAGGCACACACTTTCCACTGAGTATTCGAGGTGAGTTTACCATCTTGCCCCCCATTACGCGCATCTGGACACGAGGCCCGATGCATAACGACTGGAAAATTATCGTAGGGCGTATGGGGGTGAGGTACATTGGCTACAAAGCCCTCCGGGTTGGCATCCAACCACGCGAGGTAATCGGGGTCATCATGATCATGACTGCCATTGAAGAGGATCGAAGGTTCCATCTCCCACTCCTTCTTGTGAATTTTAAATGGTAGCGAAGATTGTTGCGTTAGTCATTATTATACGCCATGAAGAGAGCATTTCCTGATTCAGGCTGGTTCAAATGCACTTGTCAGTTTCACATAGCTCAATAATTGCCGAGCCGCACCTGATGCGGTGAAAAATTAATTTGAGGCTGTTCAAACTGTCAAGTTCGATTTGCTCAAATTGAACCTTGCCTAAGCGTGATTTTTAGCTCCCCTCTGCATCGTTCAAGCTCGATTTTTGAATTCGCCACCAACATCAGGTTGTGGGAGAACCAGGACTGTTGTCATTGCAAGTGGGTACGATGGTTGGTATATGCTGGCCGAATCTTAACCATCCATAGGATTATCCTTTTCGTAATGGGATCGTATCGCTTTTGCACGTTCCTCCAGCTTTATGGCTTCTTTGCTCTGTTTTGTCATTCTCAGAGCAATTGCCAATCGCTCCAAGGTACTTGCCACCCGGATATGATCGGGCCCAAATGTCTTCTCGTAGATTGCCAAAGCTCGTCTTAAGAGAGGCTTGGCCGTCTCAAACTTACCCAACTTATAATAAGCATCCGTAAGGTTGAGGAGACGAATAGCTATAAGTTTACTATCAGATATGTGAAATCTCTCAAGAATTGTTAGTGACTGCTGTAAGAGAGAAATAGCTTGGCTATAATTACCTTGTTTGTAGTAGAGTGCTGCGATATCGTTGAGATTATAAGCTACACTTGGATGATCAGCCCCCAGAGCTTTCTTAAAGATCATTGATGATCGTTGAAAAAGTGCTTCGGCTTGGGCTAATTTGTCCAGTCTAACATAAACCGAAGCCAAATTGTCAAGACAAATAGCTATGACAGGGTCCCCGGGCTCCAGAACTTTCTCACAAATGTCTAATGAACGTTGGAAAAGCAGTTCGGCTTTACCAAATTCATTCCTTTCTCTGTGGATATCTGCAAGGTTTGAGAGGCTATAGGCTGTATCTAAATGCTCGGCTCCTAGCAATTTTTCACGGATGATGAGTGCTCGCTTATGAAGCATCTCAGCTTGATCATATTTATCCAAGTGGGTATAAAGCAGGCCAAGATAATTGAGAGTAGTAGCAACATCAGGATGCTCGGCTCCTAGGGCTTGTTCACGGATAGTCAAAGCTCGCTGATAAAGTGACTCTGCTTGAATATACTTCCCCTGATCAACATATAATCGTGCTAGGTTGTGGAGACTTCGTGCTACATCGGGGTGGTCCTGTTTCAGGGCCTTCTCGCGTATTGTTATTGCTTTCTTCAAGAGAGTTTCGGACTCTGAATACTGAGCCCGTTCTCGTAAGTAGTCCCCTGCTTCATCAAGTAAGCGTGCTGATACTTCATGCTCAAAGTTCCATTCTTCTATCAGTTCTGCACAAACCTGTACTTGTGGGAGTAAACGTTGGCAGAGTTGCCATGCATTAAATTCAACATGTGGAAATACCTGGTTAACTGCTCGCACAGTCCGCTCTGCCCATTGACGTTGTATATCTGTGCTCATTCCGTCCTTGAGCACAACCTGTACTAGGCGATGAATGGTAAGTGTGGCATTTGAGTTGCGGCGCACGAGAGAGTATCTCAGAAGTTCTTCAATGGTCCTATCCAACTCGAATATATTGGCAGCAACCAACTGAAGAGCTTGACTAAGTTCTGGTGAACCTTTACTTATGATCTCTTCAGGGATGGCATCTGGCTGGAGAAAGGCACACAACCGTAGCAGATCGGCTGAGGCCGGGTTGGCCTGTTCGATCTTCTCAAAGGAGAGAGACCAGGTCGTTGCAACCGGTTCGGGGTAATCAGAGTCAAGGCCGCTCCGCTCTTTCAAAAGGATATCCCTTCGTATTCGATACCGGTCCAAATAACCTGGCAAACCGCATCTCGTTTTATCAATATAGGCACCCGCCTGGGCAAGAGCAAGAGGAAGGCCATCCATGATTTTATAGATTTCATCGGCTTTTTTCAAATCAGCTTCAGAGGCGGTATCGATTGAGGCATCTAATGTGATGATCTTGGCACGACGTAGCAGGAAGAGGATACCCTCCTCGGGGTTCATATTCTCAAGCTCAACTCCCTGAGTCTTAGTTCCTGTTACTAAGACGCGGGTCGTCAGTAAAATATGTCCGTTTTTTCCTGTAGGAATGAAGCTCTGCACAATCTCTAAGTTATCAGCATTATCGAGGATAAGTAGCCAGTGAGTTTGCGTTTGCAGCCAATGTTTAACCGCTGCAATGCTGAGCCGCTGATCTTTTTCATCCTTTATGGGTAGATTCAATAATACTGCGATATTGACAAAGTCTGAAACCAGCAACTCATTCGTGTCTGCTCTCACCCATAGAACACATTGGTAGTCATCACGATACCGATAGGCATACTCAATGGCGATTTGTGTCTTGCCAATTCCCCCCAATCCGTTGATTACCTGGGGCTGTGACACAGCCGCTTTCCTTTCTGTCACAAGCGTATTGCGAAGACGAGTAAGGATATCCTCACGACCTGTGAAGTAGGGATTGCGTTGGAAAGGCACATTCCAGAGGGAAGGAGAGGCATGCTGCTCTGGCTTTTCCTTAAGGAAATCATGGCTGCGTTCGCGGGGTGGCAACTTTCTGAGCGTACCGATTTCCCCTTTCGGCGTCAGAGGTTGATTGGTCAAGCGGCGATAGAGAGCTTCGTAGCCCTCCTTCGTCGAGGGGCGATAGTGGAGTACTCCTTGCCAAGGAGTAGGGATATCTGAAGCACTGGCTCCTTCGAGTAAGACCGGTATAAAGCACGCATTCGCAGTTCCAGCATTGTAAATGTACTGGTAAATGAGGGTGCTTTCCCAGACGACCCCAAGCCCAATGCTTGGTTCCTCTTCTCCCATAACCCGGCGATAATAGGTCGGGGTGCAGATCATGAGCACGAAGTCAGCGGCGCGGATCTGCCGATCCATCCAGCGTGGGAAGCCCTCAGGAGGGGAAAGTTCATACTGATCAAGCATGCAGTCAATCCCATCAGCACGCAGACGATCAGAGAGTGCCAGCACATGGTCAGCGTGCTCGGGCTGTAGCTGATAAAGACGTTCGGATGACGGACTTCACTGCTGGACATGGCATGACCTCCAAGGACGAGGGAGCCTGGATAGGTCTACTGATGTCTCATGACGAGATGAGTGACGAAGGCATTCGGCGAACAGAGACATATCAATCTCCTCCAGCTATACTACAGTTTTTCCTCTGGTGGCGATTATAGCACAATTATGGGTGTAAAACGAGTAATTTGTAGGCGAAATGGCAACGAGCGGATGAACAGGGTAACGCTTTTTCTTGGTAAGAATCTTATGAAGTTTGGCGTATGCGGTGAGTCCGTTGGTGGTTTCGATGGAGAGAAAATGAGCCGACCGTTCGTTTGAAAGAAACTTCCGATCTAAGTTTTGTATAGATACGGCCTAGGGGCACTGCAAGTCATTAAGTAGGAAAAGTAAACAAGATGTTATTGATGGTTAGCTCTCCTTTGTATTTCTTACGTTGATCAGCAGGTGTAATAGTGGTGATCTTACCTTTCGCCTCAAGTTTTCTAAAAGCATCCTTATAATTTTTCTCAATGTAAGGTGTCCCAACGTTGTGTTCTTGGTATGCCTGTTCATAAGTGACAGTGCGGCCTGCAAATTTAGTTAGCAACAATTGCTCAAGATCATCTAAAGGTCGAGCCATTTCAAAAAGTAAGGGTTGACGAACATCAGCCGGGCTATATTCAAAAGAAGCTACTCCTTGTTCGCTTTTAGAACTTTCACCCGCCATTATTTCCTTCATGATCTTGTAGCCTATCGCGTTTTTACTAACGAAAATTAAATGGTGGGTTGTCCGGTTGCCTTTATCATTCCGAAAACCAAAAGGTAACACATGTTTCCCTCCCATTTCTTTTAACGCCTCTGCCAATTCCTCAACTATAGTCAATTCTTTGTCTTTAGGAGTTAGCGATTCAAGGCGTTTTCGGAGATCGTCTGCTCTTTCAACTCCAAAAAGTGCATCCATGTGTGCTTTTACTAGCGGGTTAGATAATCCCATATTGATGCGATTGTAATTAAAGAAAAAAATGCAATCGCATCCCCAATTTTTTAGAACGGAATTGATCAGCCTAAGTGATAATCCTTTATATCCCCAAGGATCTACAAAAAAGAATGTGGGGATCAATGCGATTTCCTCAAACATTTTAACAATTTCTGAGCCAATCTCATGATTGTAAACCGCTGGTTTATACTTCAGTGAATTTATCCCAGAGAGTGAAGCAATCGCAGTTTCTAAAGAATGTGAATTGTCTTCGTCGGTGTCATTAAAAATAGTGATTAACATTTTCCGCATATTATCGTCTTTAATGGCTTTTTCAAGCACTAAAATAGGAGTAGATTTCGAGCCGTCCTTATAACGCCCAGTACCAGCAAATAGATCAATATACGCAATTTTGTTAGAATGCGATCGAGGCATGATAATTTTGGCCCAAGACCAAAAATATTTTGATACGATGGCAGCTTTAACAGCTGATTGTTCTGTTTGTTCGTCAAAGAATTGATTGTTACCCATGCCTCTTTCTATCTCTTTTCTTTCTTATACTCTATGAAGTTCGATTGGCATTACAATCTGGTAATATTTATTTTGATGCTTTATTTTAACAGTTAAGTAATTTCTGGTCAATCATTTTTTTCAATGAGCATCCCATAAAAAAACAAGTACCTTGACAAAAAACGGATTATGAGATAGAAATAGAACATGAGTTCTTTTGGTTAAAGTATATCCATCCTAACAAGTCAGTTGAAGAGTTGGCGATAGGTTACTAAAGAACTAAATTCCGCGTTCTTAAGCTTGGAGAGGTTCTTTTAAGGAGATATAAGATGAGTGATAAATCTGCAATCGAATGGACTGACGCAACATGGAATCCTGTAACAGGTTGTAGGCAAGTAAGCCCAGGATGTGACCATTGTTATGCTCTCACCTTCGCCGAACGTTTTCGCGGTGTGCCAAGCCATCCTTATGAACAGGGATTTGACCTTAAGCTATGGCCAGAAAGATTGGAGTTGCCTTTAAAGTGGAAAAAGCCCCGAATGATTTTTACAAATTCGATGTCGGACTTATTCCACAAAGATATTCCAGATGAATATATCTATCGTGTTTTTGAGATTATGGTCAAGGCCAACTGGCACATCTTTCAAGTACTAACTAAGCGTAGTGCCCGCCTTGCGCGTATCGCGTCATCATTACCTTGGACATCTAATATTTGGATTGGAGTATCTATAGAACTAGATCGGTACTGTTGGAGAGCCAATCATCTTCGCCAAGTACCTGCAACTACGAAATTTATTAGCGCTGAACCTCTTTTGGGTCCGCTAACAAACCTCAATTTTGATGGGATTGACTGGCTTATTTCAGGAGGGGAAAGTGGATTAGGATATCGGCCATGCAATCCCGAATGGGTGCGAGATTTACGAGACCGCTGCCAAGCTGCTGGAGTCGCCTTTTTTCACAAACAATGGGGAGGTCGTACTCCAAAGGCGGGGGGGCGCTTACTTGATGGAAGGACATGGGATGAATTTCCTGAGCTAAACCAAATGTCTCTAACAGGAGGTTCACAATAACGAAACGCCTATTAGTGGGTTTGAAGATGCTACGTAGTTATAAAGGTCGAACAAGCATAATTATTGATGTGTTGCGATCAACCAGCGTATAGATGGGAAATTGTTCAAGCTGTAGAGCTTATTAAAAAGAAGAATTAGTTAGGATAACTTCAACCATTCGGTCTTTTTCTGCCCATTTGCTTTCGTTTGGCTTCTGAAGGTTGTTTATTAAACAGAATGGAAACATTTTCGGGATTTTTGCGGCCAGTTTTTGCGCTTGAAGTGACGTTATTTTATGTTTGTTATTTCTATTCTTGTTTGGCCTTGTGCAGCTCAGAGGGAAACTTCTGTACTTCTTTTATATTTGTGTCTCCAGTTGATGGTGTGAAGGGATTGCAGTGTCAGTGACCGGTGGAAAAACTCTCTGCCTGCTTTGGTGCTTTCCTCAATTTCATTTGATGCTTCTCTGTAAGAAGTGCATGCTGATCAAGCAAATGCTGTGCGTGTTTAATGGCAAGAACTAATGAGGGTATGGCCTGATTCATTGCCAAGTTAACAATAAGTGCTTGGTCGTATCGCTGGAAAATATCGGCTAGGCATTCCTCTAATGACATGTGTGAACCTGTTGGCCCAGTTGTCATATCGCAAAACGTCAGAGCATCAGCTTGAGCTGAATGCTCTTGTGGTATCTTCTCGAGTGCTGTGGTGAGACCTCGTAGGTGTGCCTCGTATTGCGCCTCTGAATGATAGGCGACCAGTGATGCTAGGCGTTGCTGGTTATGAACGAGCAGGTAATGTGCTCCATCTACTGGATGGAAGTCAGTTCGATTGAGCAAGGGCGCGTAACCTATGTCGTACAGGTATGCTGCTGCAATCAGGAGCCCACGGTCTTCTTCATTGAAGGCTTTTCCTACTTCTCGCGCTCACTCGACCACGCCTATGGTATGGAGCCATCTCTCGCCAAGTGGCGATAAGAGTGATCTTGCTTGTTCTGCTGCCCATTCAAGGATGCTGCTCTCCGTTGTCATGGACGCTTTCTCCTTTTTCATAGTTTGCTCTGGATTACAGATTTTCCCACAGGCTGATGAGCACACGAGCTTCGATCCCATTGAGTTGCGCTATTTCATCCTGACCATCCATGCTGCTCACTTCGATGCGCACCTGGTCAAGACTGATAGCTAATCCTTCAGCGATATTTTGCTGCAAGTCTGGTGTTCGCTTCTTCATACGAGGTTGCTCTCCACACAAGATCGTGACATCAATGGTGCCAATAACGAGTTGCTTTGCTTCAATGAGACGGTGGCGCATTGCTGGCAGGTATTCTATTGATCTCACACCTGTTTCTCCCTTGTCGGGAAACCAGTCGTCAATATCACCGGTATTGGTAGCTCCGGCAAGGGCCATGACGATAGCGTGAGCGACAACATCACCATCGCCTCTCCTGGTGTTCGGCCCTTTCGGAAAGTTCTCAAAAGGAACTCCTGCCAGGATGAGTGTTCGTCCTTCAGCCAAAGCATGGAAGTCTGAAGCAAAGGCGAGGCGTTGCTTTCTTGCCAGTGCTGCCGCTATCTCCCGTATGAGCTCTGTTTTTATGTGTTCATCGATCATCGTCATGTGCTCGTTTCCTCGTCAATGTCATAGGAATAGGTGTATTCGTGTAAGGCGGCATTCGCCACGATATGGGTGTACTCAAAAAGCATGTCATCATGCCCATCATCGCTACCGGGCGCTGGTGGCAAGTCATGAGGAGATGAGCATGAAATGGGCCAGGGCTGATGGTTTGCTCTCCTTGCTGGTAGAGGAGATAGGGGAAGCCCTTCCAGAGGAGCAGAGACAGAGGCTTGAAGAGATCATCATGTTGCATGAGTCGCTCTGGTCCTCGTCTCCGGTTCCGCGTGGCCGTACGACGTTAGATGACTGCCGTATTCACACACGCAACAGCGTCATCTTTCGGACGGTGTACCTTGATCGAGATGAGGAGGAGGTCGGGACGGTTTTGATCAATGGGGGGCGGGTGCGGGTCTTTGTGGTAAAGAACACGAACGGTCGGGAGTGGGCCACGAGTCTGAGTGATGCGTTGTATCTGGCTGCTCGCTGGGGAAGTGCTCATGCATCGCTATGATGTGGCGCTGTGGTATCAGTGACCTGGGCTGTTTCCTCTGTCTGTTTCTCTGGTGGATGCACCGCACGCCTTTGCAGCGATTGAGTGTCTGATGCGCTCGTGTGGCTTTCGTTGGGTGGCCTATGCTTCGGCTCGTGCAGTGGATGGTTCGCTGATCTATCGGGCGGGCCGGGTGTGGCTGTGTCCGGAGGGAATAGACGAGCTGACGGCTGAGGAAATGGCAGCGTTTGACTAAGGCATGAATGGCGCGAGGCAAGTAAACCGCGCCATTCTATCTACATCTTCTTTCATTCTGCTTCTTCTGATTTTCTTCGTGTTGCAATTTCGTCTATCTTCTGTTCAGCAGGAGCAATTACTTTGGCTTCTAAAGATGTGAGTAAGTTTTCAAGAGTATTGTACTGATATGTGGGAAGAATCCAATAATATCGTTGTCTGAGGTCTTTGAGCATAGCAAATTCATGCTGTACTGTCGTAGATGGTTGAAAAAGAGGTTGAATGGGTTTGATGTGATTGTGCGCAATGGTCCCGATTTCATAGGGACTACAACTAGGGTCTGTAAGGTCAGCGATAATAAAGCGTGAGAGATGTGCAAGTGTACTCACCGTTTCTGTCAAGTCTTGACTGTCTGGTTTTTCAAAATCAAACAAAATAGGTAAGTACCCTCTTGAGCGAAGTGCTCTTCTGATGGCTTCTAAAACAGGTTTTCTTTCGGAAGTGAAACGACCAAGAATGAGGGTGGCCTTCTTTGCAATGGTATCTATCACATCACGAATTTTCGGATTGTTGAGCAGCAAATAGATGAACTGAGCCACCTCAAGGTTATCAACGGTGATAGTGGGTTGCCCTTCGGGAGTGATAACTAAGTTGTTCTGTTTTGCTTCTTTCAGTTGTATATCCCAGGCGGATATTCCGTAAATCTGACAATCTGTCAGGTTTGCCTGTGCCAGGTTTGTTCTGACTAATGTAGCCCTGCTGAGGTTGGCAAAGCTGAGGTCGGCTCCGCTGAGGTTGGCTTCGCTGAGGTTGGCAAAGCTGAGGTCGGCTCCGCTGAGGTTGGCGTCGCTGAGGTCGGCTCCGCTGAGGTTGGCATCGCTGAGGTTGGCTAAGCTGAGGTTGGCTAAGCTGAGGTTGGCTAAGCTGAGGTTGGCAATGGTGAGGTGAGCTTCGCTGAGATGGGCTCCGTTGAGGTTGGCTCTGCTGAGGTTGGCTCTGTAGAGATTGGCTTCGCTGAGGTTGGCAAAGCTGAGGCGGGCTCTGCTGAGGTTGGCTCTGGTGAGATTGGCTTCGCTGAGGCTGGCTCCGCTGAGGCTGGCATAGCTGAGGTTGGCAAAGCTGAGGTCGGCTCCGCTGAGGTCGGCTCCGCTGAGGCTGGCATAGCTGAGGTTGGCTCCGCTGAGGTTGGCTTCGCTGAGGTTGGCATCGCTGAGGCGGGCTCTGGTGAGGAGGGCTCTGGTGAGGTCGGCCCCTCTGAGGTGGGCAAAGCTGAGGTTGGCAATGATGAGGTGAGCTTCGCTGAGATGGGCTCCGTTGAGGCCGGCTCTGGTGAGGTCGGCTCTGGTGAGATTGGCTCCGCTGAGGTTGGCAAAGCTGAGGTCAGGAAATATCTCTGGATGTTTTTCTCTCCACTTATTCCAGTCATTTATACTTTCCAGGAGCAATTTGAAGTGTTGTTGATTTGTCATCTCTTTTCCTCCTCTTCATGTTTCCATTATAAATGCACAGAGGTATTTCAGCAAGAAGTATCTCTTTTCTGTTCTTCTGTTGTATTTGAAGGATGGTTCTAAAGTGGAACTATCCCAGGTTTGTGGGGAGGTGCGTATGTCAAGCATCAAACTGGTCGGGTATGGCGTGGATACCCTTATTCTCAACCTGCGCTACGCTGATCAGGATGGTCAGCCAGTTAAACAAGAGCTAGAGGAAAAGCTCGTACAAGAACTGGACTGCCTGCAAGAGGAAGCGCGGCGGGTCGAAACGGCGATTGCCACCGATTGGGCGTTTCTCGATGTGCTGCTCTTTGTCGAGCCACATGGAGCGGGCAAGCAATGGCGCTGGCTCTTAACCTCGCGCTTGCTGAATGTCTGCGTCTCGCGTGGGCGGTTCAATGATGTGATTGCACAGGTGCGCTTTTCTTCTGAGTTTCTGTGGTCACAAGCCTGGTGTGGAGATGCGCTGACAAAGGTGCATAGCTTCCTGATGTCGATTTTTGGGGAGTGCATTCACTTGCAGATCTCAGAAGTGCACCTGTGTGCCGATATGGTTGGGTATGACTTCTCACAGTGTAACTATGAAACGCAATTCGTGACGCGGGTGCGCAAGAATGAGGCTTTCTACGGGGCTGATAGTGTCTCACTGGATTATCACCGTGTTTCTACTCTCGCCTTTAGCAAGCACCGGAGTCCGCTTTCATGCAGCATCTATAACAAGACCTTGGAGATCAAGCAGGAGTCAGGCAAGGGCTTTTTTCATGATCTCTGGCGTAAGGGTGTCGAGGGGTTTCATGGTGGTACGTGGGTGGGATTTCAGACGTGTGGCGAGTGGAGTTCCGTTTCAAGCGAGAATTTCTGCACCAAGTCGGTATCGAGTGGGCTTATGATCTCTTGGATGAACTGAAACGCTTATGGGAATATGCTGCGGGTCGCATCGCTGGTGGTGAGAACGGCTTGCCTGATGGATGGCTTCGCTATGTGCTACCAAGTGAAGATAGCAACCGGTCGCGCTGGCCGGTTCATCCTGCTTGGACGGTCGTGCAAGGTGCCTTCTCACAAGAGTGTAACCCAGGGATTGGGCCGCTTGTCAGTAAGCGGATACGAGAAAAGAATGTCGAGCGAGGGATAGCGTCCACAATTGGCTATGCCTCGACGCTGGCGGCGTGGCTTGGTGGGGGGTATGTCAGTCAGGATACCGATCTGCCCTTGGTGTTTCATTGGCTGCTGAGGTAGGACCAGAGAACTTGCAGTCGAAACAGCGGGGCTTTCTTTGTTACACAACATTGCGCAAGTAGCAAGGACTTTAGGCCTCAGTCGAGGCAGGGTCTATCAATTAATCCGTAGAGAACATTTTTAATATGAACTACAAAAAAGGTGTGAGGTCCCTCTAGAAGAGGCTTGACGCTTCCTCTATGGATGTGTGTTTGGAATTGGAGTGGTCACTCATGCCTCAAAAAACTGCTCAACATGGACAGGAAAATTGGGTATTACTCTTGTGGGGAGCAAATCCTTTCCACTGAATATCCCTAGTGAGCGATACTCTCTTCCCACTAAGGTGAATACCTCAACCGTGCGGCGCTCAGGGCTGACTAGCCAGTACTCGGCTACTCCCGCAAGTGCATATTCACGATGCTTGTCTACCCTGTCCTCAAGCGCGGAGCTAGGGGAAAGGACCTCAACTGTCAAGTCAGGGGCGCCTATAACCCCTTCTTCCGTGAGTCTCTCCAGATGCTCATTTAACACAACCAGTACATCAGGTTGAAAGACGTTCTTTCGTCCTAGCTTGACATCCAGGGGGGCCATTCGTACTTTCCCCAAACCGGTGAGTCTGACATGGATCACAAGATGGTGATAAATCCAACCCGCCGCATTTTGATGGGAGTCCTTTGGAGATGGCATAAGTAGTAAGACTCCACTCAGGATTTCGTATCGTCTGCCATCATCAGGGAGCTTCATGTAGTCCTCATATGTCCATTCGCCCTGTCCTGGCCCTGGTACCCAATCGGCGGGGATAACTACTTCCGGTACCGTTTGCGCCATATTTACCTTCCCTTTATCGATAGCTAGAACGTGTGTCCACTTGTAGAATAGCATATTTTCAGCCGTTAAACCAGAGTATGATGCAATGAGCAGGTGAGATAAGCTGTTTTGATGTCATTTCAGCTTTTGATGTCAGTTTTGACAGCGTTGGCGAATTCGTTGAGAGCATTCAACTGATCAAGGCCGTTTGTCACGTTCAAGAAGCTCCTTCTTCCCTCAACAAGCACGAGGTGACTCTCCCTCCGTGGCCTCGAATCCGTCATTCCCGAAACATCCAGAGAGCGAATTTCCTCGTAGTCTTTCTTGGGAACTGCTTCCTCTGACAGAAGGTGATTTCAAATCCTGTTATGTAGTTGGTTGTGCCTGTCCAGATGAAGCAGCTGGAAATCGGGCTCTCAGTCAA
>WNGQ01017632.1_pt1 | contig 14036 bp, 16 predicted proteins | sample 5407661 | NCBI WGS metagenome assembly WNGQ01 (sample SAMN13153382, study PRJNA577476) | soil metagenome | isolation source: 60 cm soil or saprolite under Garry oak tree replicate 2 | place: USA:California | collected 2016-06-15
CGAGGCCCGCGCCCGTTCCACCCGATGAACCTCCCGGCGTGCGATCGAGCGAATACGGATTCCTCGTCGCTCCAAACAACGAGCCGAATGCATTCCCTCCCCCGAACTCGCCCAGCGTCGTCTTGCCCATAATGATCGCGCCGGCCTTCCTCAGCCTCCCGATCGCAAACGCATCGCGCTCCGGGTAATAGTCCTTCATCAAGATGGAGCCCAACGTGGTGGGAAATCCTGCCGCGTCAACCTGATCTTTGATGATGATCGGAATCCCGTGAAGCGGGCCCACAAAGCCGGACTGCTTGAATGCGGCATCCAGTTGATCGGCTTCCTCAAGCGCTTTCTTATTCAGCGTAATAATCGAGTTGATCGCCGGACCCTTTTGGTCGTAAGCCTCGATCCGATCCACATACATCTGAACCAATTGCCTGGCCGTGAGCTGCCCAGACTTGTAAGCCGCATGGATCTCCTCAATTGTCGTCTCCATAATGTTGAACGGCTTCGCTTCCTGTGTGGTACTGCTACACGATGCCGGTAAGAACAGCAGAAACACGAGTAGTAGGGACAGGCTTGTATGTCGCATGGAACCCTCCTTCGTATTTGGGTCGTCGCGGTCTAAGCAGAAACAGGCCGATGCGCCCGAAGGAAGGAACGTATCTGGCGCACTGCTAAGGGAATCCGCTCCTTGGGTTCCTTCCACGGGTACATGCTCACTTCGGCCTTCGGCGCGAGCATCGCGGCCTCCATGGCGACGGCGTACGGATGCGCCGGGACATCGTCCGGCAGGATCAGTACGGGCGTCTGGCAATTGCGCACGAAATCGCGCGTCACGGTCAAGACGAAGTCGGGGTTAGTGCGGTACATCTTGGTCAGATATTTCTCGACCATTTCCATCGTGATGTCGGGCCGGCGCTTGACCAATTCCGGCCCCCAGCCGGTCATGCTGTTGTCGTAGAGGAGGGTGGGCAGCTCCGGCCTGAAACCGACCGGCTGCGCCAGCACGGCCGCGACAACACGATCGGGCGCCCGCTTCAAGAGGTTCCAGATGAATGGGCCGCCGATGCAGAAGCCCATCACCATGAACTTGTTGATGCCCAGGTGATCCAACACACCGAGCTGGTCATCAGTGTGTGTATCCCATGGCCGGTCGATTTCGAGCGGACCCGAGGACTGGCCGGAATTGGCGTTGCGCAGGTCCGCCGCAATGCAACGGTACTCTCCTTTGAACTCCTCGATCACATTAAAGGGATTTCTCAAGCCGGCGATCGTCGAGTTCAATCCCCCGCCGGCAATGAGCAATAAGGGGAAGCCGGAACCGGCCTCTTCATAGTGGATGCGAACCCGGCCCTTTTCATAGAAAGACGTGGCAGCTCCTCCTTGGCCAGTCTCTCCAGCAAACACGCGCGGCGCTGCGGCCATCGCCGTTGCCGCGACGCCTGTTCTCAGTATTTTGCGTCTGATGGGATCCATAATCGGCGTCCTCCTCGGTCATTGTTATGGCCGGTATTTTAACAGAACAATGCTCTTCGGATGGGGCGGACCTGCTTTGCCCCACGAAAAGGGGAACGAACCACAAAAGGCACAAGAAACTTCTTTTTGTGCTTTTTGGCCTCCTTTGTGCCTTTTGTGTACCAGTTCCCCTGATAATCCCGCGCTACGCCCGGCCGACCAGCCCCGCCTTGTAGAGGCGTTCGTCCATAAACCAACGCCGGGTCGGATGAAAAATCGGGGTGTGTTTGATATCGACGAGATGTTCGGGGATGGCCCACAGAGGTTCTTCTGAGGTCATCCAGTGAATCGGGTCGAATCGTGTAAGGCTGACTGGACGGGAATAGGCGCGGAGGGTCTTCTCTCCATCCAGATTGTAATAATGTTCGAAGTAGGAAATTACGAGTTCGCGAAGTGTGCGATAGATCGGAGAACGGAAACGGAGGCCCGCGTAATTCGATTTCCCGATCGCGCCCCAGCAGCCGTTCGTCCGATAAACGGCAATCACGTGGTCGACGTCACGCACCGCCGCCAGATCGAGAATCAGCGGAGGGCGGCCCATAACGCGCAGCGCCGCCGCGGCGAATACGGCGCCTTCGAAGCAGTGCGCCGTGTTGTGACGGATAACCAGGCGTGGCGAGTAACACGTTTCGCCCTCTTTCTCCTTGTTGTAAGGCAAGTCATCCAGGTACTTCTGAATTTTTTCCGGACTCGACAGCTTACGAAACAGCCGGAGTTCGCTTTTCTGCAGTGTGTCCATCTGGCCGTTATTCTTTGTCGATGGTGCCCTCTATGATTCTTCGGATACGCTCGGGAATCGGCGTCGACTTGAAATTCGCCGTATCGACACAGACCACGGTGACGTAGCCGGCTGCGAGGCTCTCGCTTGTGCGATCATTGAGGAAAACAAAATCGTACTTGACCGTCTTGAGCCCCTGAAATTGTGGATTCAACTGCACCCGGATCGCCTCTCCATACCAGATGGGTTTTGAAAACTTGGCGAAAGCCTCCACACGCGGAAGCCAAATACGATTTTCTACGAGGAGACGTTGCCGATCCTCACCGGCAGCGCGAAAGAGTTCTTCTTCGGCCTGCTCCATCAGCCGGAAGTAGTGCGGGAAGAATACGATACCTGCAGGGTCCGCGTCCGCCCAATATGTTTGAAATCGCACCTCGAACATGACGCGGGATTCTAGTGTCCCGTCTCCTAAATAGCTATACCGTTGTTGCGAGCGCAACGGCCCCGGATTCTAGGAGCGACGAGGGTGCAATGCTCTTTCATTGTGACCGAGGAGCGACAACGAAGACGGGGCCGTTCCGCCGCAACCCGAAGGGCCGATGGGGGTTGCGGGCGATCTCGTCGTCGCGATTCGTCGGCGATGAAAGAGCATCTGCCTCCTCATCGCTCCTCGACCTCGCCTCGCAAGCCCCATCGGCAACGGTATAGCTATTTAGGAGACGGGACACTAGCATTGTTAGACTGCATTCCATGGCGATGTTCTTTTCCGATTTTGCCTCGAATCTCGGCGGGCCCAAGAATCCCCTCTACGTACTGCACGAGCGATTGAAGACGGAAGGACACCCGATCGTGGACCTCGTCCGCGGCAACGTGAACGAACAGGGAATCGTGTATCCTCCCGAGATCCTGCAAGAAATTCTGGCGAGAGCAGGCAATCGAGCACGCGTCTATCGGCCCGATTCTCTGGGCCAGTGGCCGGCGCGCGAAGCGATCGCGCAATATTACGGGAGCCTGCGCGTGCCGCCGGAACAGATCCTGATCACGCCGGGGACGAGCGTCTCGTACTGGTATTGTTTCAAGTTGTTGGCGGAGCCGGGCGATGAAATGCTGTGCCCGCAGCCGTCATATCCGCTGTTCGACTACATTGCGCGGTTGGCGGGCGTCGAGATGACGCATTACCGGCTCGTAGAATCGAGGCAGTGGGCGATCGATCTCGATTATCTGGAGAACCAGATCACCGTACGGACCCGCGCGATCATTCTCATATCGCCGCACAATCCCACGGGTATGGTTGCCGATGAGGAGCCATTGCGAGGACTAGCTGAAATCGCTGCGAGGCATTCTTTGGCCGGGATGCGTTTCCCCGAATTGCCACAACTGACGCGCCACTCGTCTTTACATTGAATGGCTTGTCGAAGATGTTCGCGCTTCCCGGAATGAAGATCGGCTGGATGGCGGTTACCGGCGATCCCGGCCTCGTCAGGAAATCGATGGCGGCGCTCGATCTGATCTCCGATACATTTCTGCCCGTGAATGAAATCGGCCAATTTGCCGTTCCGGAAGTCTTCAGCGGCGGCCAGGATTTTCTAGCCCGCTTCAAAAAATGGATCTCAGAGTGCCGGGCTGCTGCTCTGGCGAGCCTGGAGGGAATTTCTTTCGTTCCGCCTCAGGGAGGCTTTTATCTCACGATTCCAATCTCGCATGATGAAGAACGGGCGGCTGCCGGTCTGCTTGAAAGAAATCGAATCCTCGTCCATCCGGGCTACTTTTATGACATTTCGCCGGACCACCTTGTCATGACGTTCATCGATGAACGCGACTCGATCGCTGCCCATTTCGCGGAAATCGCTACAGTTGCACATTCTTGAACCGTTCGCGCAAGACTTTCTTGTCGAATTTTCCGACACTCGTTTTCGGTACTTCCTCGATGAAGACGATTTCGTCGGGCAGCCACCACGCCGGCAGATGCGAGCGCAAGGCTTCGAGAATCTCTTCTTTGGTAATGAGGTTTCGGAATTCCGGTTTGGGCACGATGCAAGCCAGCGGCCGCTCCTGCCAGCGATCGTGAGCGACTGCAATGACGGCAGCCTCGAGAACTTTCGGATGCGCCATGATCGCGTTCTCCAACGCCACGGAGGAAATCCACTCGCCGCCCGATTTTATAAGGTCTTTGGTGCGGTCCACGATCTGCACAAAACCGTGTTCATCGACAGTCACGACATCTCCGGTGTGCAGCCAGCCGTCTGCGAATTGCTGCCCTTTGTAGTAACGGTCCGCCACCCACGGACCACGGATGCGAAGCTCGCCGGACTGCCGGCCGTCCCAGGCGATTTCGCGGCCCTGCCCGTCGACGACACTCATCTCTAATCCCGGGATCAGGCGGCCTTGCTTGCCCCGTTGCCGCAGCTTGTCTTTTTCGCTCCAATCTTCCATCGCGGCCGTCAGGCGGCTGACCGTAGCCAACGGTGAAATCTCGGTCATCCCCCAAGCCTGGACAATAGGAACGCCGAACTTCCGCTCATAAGCCGCAATCAAACTCTGGGGAACGGCGGCGCCGCCGGAAGCAATCGTCCGCAGGCTGCCGATGTCGTAATGCACCCGATCCAATTCTGCCAGCATCGCGATCCAGACGCTGGGAACAGCGGCGGTAAGCGTCACTCGTTCGTTCTGTATTAGTTCAGCGAAGGTTTTACAGTCCGGATGCGGACCCGGGTAGACCTGCTTGGCCCCGACCATGGTGGCGGCGTACGGCATTCCCCAGGCGTTGACGTGAAACATGGAGACAATCGGCATCACCGTGTCGCGTTCCGCAAGAGCAAAAGCATCGGGCAAACATAAGGCCAGGGAGTGTAACGAGAGCCCGCGGTGGGAATACACGACGCCCTTAGGTTCTCCTGTTGTCCCCGATGTGTAACAGATCCCGGCCGGCATATTCTCGTCCAGCTCGGGGAACTCGAAATGGGCGGACCCGTTTCGCAGCAGGTCTTCGTAATTGTGCGCAGGCCGCAACGAAGTCGTCGGCACTGTTCCGTGCGGGTCCGACAACATGACAACAAAATTCCGGACGCTGTCGAGTGAAAGCCGTTCGACCAAAGGCAGAAGATCTTCGTCGAGAAACAATATCTTGTCTTCCGCATGATTGATGATGTAAGCGATTTGATCGCGCGGAAGACGCAAATTGGCGGTGTGCAACACAGCACCCATACAAGGCACGGCATAGTACAGTTCAAGGTGCCTGTGACTATTCCAGGCGAGTGTTCCGACGCGATCGCCTTGGCCTATTCCCAACCCTCTTAGCACATTCGCGAGTTGCGCGACCCGGCCGGCAAAATCCCGATACGTGTAGCGAAAGACGCCTGCTTCGAGCTTCGAAACGATCTGTTTGTCAGGAAAGAACGCACGGGCGCGCTTCAGATGATTGGTCAAGGTTAGCGGATAAGCCTGCATTGTTGTTACCTTGCCATTATACGTTCCGTAATAGAATCAGCGTTTGACTCATAAAGACCAAGCCTCGATCATCTACCCGGACGCCCCTCCGGCGCCGAGTCCTGCCGAGGAAGAAAGCCTGGACGTCTGGGGTTTCCGTGACACGCGCTTCGATTTCAACGAAAACGGCCACGTTATTATTCGCGGCAGCCGCTACGAACTGAGTGGGAAGGAACTACCGCGCTTTCTGCCGTGGGTCCGTGAGGTTCTCGAATGCGACGTGAATCCAAGAAATATCAACGCCCCAAGCTATCCCACTACCATTCCCGACCCGCAGGTTTCTTCTGCTTTTGTCAATGACCTGAAGCAGTTCTTGAGGCCGGATCAGCTGGACAAGGCTGGAGAAATGCGCCTCCGCCACGGGCATGGACACACTCAGGAGGAAATGTACTCGATCAAATACACCAGGTTGGGACGCATTCCGGACATCGTGGTTTATCCCGAATCCGAAGCCGAGGTAGTGAATCTGGTCGAGGCAGCGAAAAAACATGGTGTTTCGCTGATCCCTTATGGCGGCGGCACCAATGTGACCGATGCGCTCCGCTGTGACACGCGGGAGCAACGCACGATTGCCTCGGTCGATATGAGGCGTATGAACCGGATTTTGTGGATCGACCGGACAAACATGATGGCATGTATTGAAGCGGGGGCTGTCGGCCGCAACATCATGCGCGAGCTCGAGAAATACGGTGTCACGATGGGACACGAGCCCGACAGCGTCGAATTTTCCACACTCGGCGGCTGGATCGCCACGAACGCCAGCGGAATGAAAAAGAATCGCTATGGCAACATCGAAGATCTGGTGCTTGACGTCGGCGTCGTCACCGCCTCGGGCAAGCTCGAGCGCACAAGCGCTTCTCCTCGCGAATCGGTAGGCCTGGATCTGCGGCGTTTGATATTCGGTTCCGAGGGGATACTTGGGATTATCACTGCTGCGGTCGTCAAAATTTTTCCGCTGCCGGGGGTTCAGAAATACGGATCGGTCCTGTTTCCCACGTTCGAACACGGCTTCGCATTCATGTACGATCTGGCGCGCGAAGCTACTCCGCCGGCCAGCGTCCGCCTGGTGGACAATCTTCAATTCCGATTTGGTTTGGCGCTAAAGCCGAAATCCCAAGGCATGCTGGCGGATTTGAAAAGCAAAGCGGAAAGATTTTTTGTCACCACAGTCAAAGGATTCGAACCCGGCAAGATGGTCGCCTGCACTCTTGTCTTTGAAGGAACGAGTGCTGAAGTCGAGCAACAACAGCGTGACTTGTACCGCATCGCCGCGCGGCACGGCGGTATGAAGGCGGGAGCCGAGAACGGGCGCCGTGGTTACCAATTGACCTTCAGCATCGCCTACATTCGCGACTTCCTGATGAACTATTACATCATCGCGGAATCCTTTGAAACCTCAGTTCCGTGGAGCCATGCGCTTGCTTTATGCGAAAACGTGAAACGGCGGCTGGTGGATGAATACCAACGACGCGGCTTACCCGGCAAACCATTCGTTTCGGCCCGAGTGACCCAGATATATCCCACGGGCGTGTGCATCTACTTTTACTTCGGCTTTTACTACAAAGGGATCCCGAACCCGCAGGAGGTTTATCTCGAGCTGGAAAATATGGCGCGAGACGAAATTCTGAAATCGGGCGGATCGCTGTCGCACCACCACGGAGTGGGGAAATTGCGCCGCGCCTTCCTGCCGCGGATCATGTCGGAAACTGCGATTCGATGGAAGCATGAGCTGAAGAAGAGTCTCGATCCAGCGAATATCTTCGGAGCCGGCAATCAGGGTCTCGATGCCCGATGAGCGCCAAATGGGCCATCATCACGGGCGCGTCTTCCGGCATAGGCAGATCCCTGGCTTTCGAATTTGCCGGCGGCGGCTTTAACGTCGTCCTGATCGCGAGAAATAAGACAGCCCTGGCTGAAGTCGCTGCCGAGTGCTCGCGAAGAAGCCGGGTGGAGACGGAAATGGTGAGTACGGACCTTTCCGATATGAATGGCGATGATTGCGCGCCATAGCGGCCACATTCTGAACGTGGCCTCGGTGTATTCGTTTTCGCCGGTCCCGTTTCAATCGGTTTACGCAGCGTGCAAAGCATTCCTGCTCTCGTTTTCCTCGGCTCTAGAGAATGAGCTCAAAGAAACCGGCGTCCGTGTGACGGTATTTTGTCCAGGAGTCACTCAGACTGAATTTCGTTCCCGTGCAGGTATTGGAGAAAAGCGCACCAGCAGCGGCATGACTGCCGAAGCCGCCGCCCGCATTGCCTATCTCGAAACGCTTCGCGGCAAACACATCGTCGTGCCTGGATTCGTCAACCGCTTGTTCGTATTTCTCGCGCAGTTGCTCCCGGATTCAACTGTGGCCGGCCTCGTCCGCTTTATCAACCGGCAACGGGGGCAGAGGTAATGTGGGGACGCACCCCGAATTCTGAACTTTAGAATTCGGGGTGCGTCCCCCAATTACCGCTTCAGCTCGTCGTAGGCCGCCTTCAGGTTTGTCTGCGCGCTCGCGAACTGCGTATTCACCGTAACGACGTAACCTTTGAACCTCACAGGAACTTTGTATTCGGAAGCGGCCTGGTCGATGGTTTTTCCCGCCTTCATCTGGTTGCGTGCAAAGGTGACGAAGTCCTGGCTGAAGTCGGCATATTCCTTGAAGTCATTCCAGGTGGTGACCGGAATGTGCCCCGGAATGATCGTATCAACGTCCTTCACGCTAGCCGCCGCCTTGGCCAAAGTCGAAGCGTGAGCAACGGCGCTGCCGCCGTTTCCGGTATCGATGTAGGGCAGCGCTTTCCAGGCAAACATGTCGCCGGCGTGCATTGTGCGGAGGGCGGGGAACACGACGAAGCTGTCGCCACTGGTATGGCCGGGGCCAAAATAGTACAGGTCGACTTCATCTTTTCCTTTGCCGATCGTGAGTTTGTCCTTATACGTTCGCTTCGGCAGGAATTTCGCTTTGTCGCCTTTAAACTCATCCATCTTGGCCATGTTCGCTTTTGTATTTTCGTGCACCACACCGTCGACAGTCGTTCCAAAGAACTCATTGCTGCCGGTGTGGTCGCCATGCGTGTGTGTGTTGATGATCGTGGTCACCGGCTTATTCGTGACGGTCTTGATTCGCTCGAGAAGCGTTGGTCCCCATCCAGGCAGTTTGGTATCGACAACGACGACGCCGGAATCGGTGACGAATACCGCGGTGTTGCCGCCGCTGAACGCATTCTGATCCGCTACGCCCGATCCGGTGATGACATACAGATTGTCTTTCACCTTTTCTATTTTCGTCGCTGCGAGTGCCGCCGGCGACGGACCTTGGAATCCGGACACGACAAGCGGCAAACAGCCCAACACCACGATGATCCCGAGCACTATTCCTCGCTTCATCTGATCCTCCTTTTCATTTCGGGCAATTCATCCTCTTCTCCCTGCGAACACCGGCCGGATCCATTTTTCGATTCCTTTGGTGTGAATATTCACCCAGTAGTCTGCCCAGTCGATGGTTTTGGGGTCCCATTGCACCCGTTTCAAATCCTCGCTCGTCAGCATCCGCGCGGCTTGGTGAATGTTGCGTGTTTCAAAAATGAACGAATTGTGAAACATGAACGGCAGGAACTTGTCGAGCGTCACTTCCTGCCGGCGGATCTGCCGGCGCGTATCGCGAAGACTCTTGAGATACGGCCCAACCTTCTGAGGACCGAGAATCGTTTTCCCTAAAGTCAAGGCGGCATGAATTACGTCCAGGCCGCGATGCACCCGCGCGCGCCGGGCTGCGAGCGATTCTACGGTGATCACTTGCGTGTCCACGTAGGCCTTCCACAAATTCGCGAGGCGGCTGCCGTTTTTTTTATGTTTGTGTTTGTAACGCGAATTCATTCCGAGAAAAGCCACGAGGCGGGGCAGCATGATCGGATTTTCGTCGGCTGACGCCAGATGATACACCGGCTTACTCTTGCCACAGAGGACAGCAGCCGTGACAATCAGGATGCCGGATGCCACCAGATCTACGGGGATGATTTCGAGAGGTCCATTGCGTACAGGCCAACCCTTAACCCCGTCACCTCCCATGAGTACCAGGGGGGCCGAGGTAGTGAACCCTTCGTTCCAGCCGGCGAACGGAAAGTGGAGAGACGATTCGACAATCGCCGGGCGCACGATCGAATACGTCAAACCGGGCGTTTGAGCGATCAATTGCTCGCCCATGCTCTTTGTATAGGTATACGTATTGGTCCAGCCCCAGTACTCCGCGCGATTCATACCGCCTTCGCGCAGGCGCTCGCGCAGAGGGCGCGGATCGCCGGCGCGGTTCTGGCGCATTTCATTCACGAATGTTTCGTACCATTGGAGCTCTTCGGCAACCGAGAAATGCCGACCGTCGGCGGCGTCACGAAAAGGGAAATAACCGATCGAGACGTCCTCCGGTATACGGCCATTCTTTTTGCCGGCAACGTAGCTTGTGGACACGTGCACGAGTTTCGCGTTGAGCAGCTGCACAAGCTCGATCAAGTGCTCGGTACCATAGATGTTCGTGTCGAACGATTCATTTACGGGCGGATCGAAATCGACAACTCCCGCCAGATTCACCACCACGTCGACTTTGTCTTTCAGTTGCTCAATGGCGCCTGGAGGTATGCCGCATAACGGTTGATCCAAGTCGCCCTCGACCACCTGCACCTTACGCAGGATTTCTTTCCCTCCGATGCGCTCGACTACTGGCCGCAGCGGAGGCGAGTGCAGAATCTCCATATAAAAGCGCTCCTCGCCAGGGAGATTCTTCTTGCGGCGCACCTGGACGACGAGACGCTTCAGCTCCGGAAAGCGATCCAGAACCATCGCCAGGACCACCTTGCCGACGAAGCCGGTGCCGCCCATGAGGAGCATCGTTTTATTCGCGAAGGCGTCGATTGCGGAGATCTCACCGGTTCCTTCCATCGGAACCGGATCCCCGGTTTCGTATTCGCCGCGAACGGGATTCCACTGCCAACTCGTGAGCGCTTTCATCAGACCGCCTTCGCTGGTTTCAGAAAAGGCGGAAACGTCGAGGAGGCCTCACGCAATTCGAGAATCGGCCAATTCTTTTGTAACGCGACGCGCCGCAACCGGCGCGTGGGATTTGTCGCAACAGGGAATCCGACGGAGGAGAGCATCGGAACGTCGGCCGAACTGTCGGAAAAAGCGCAAGACTTCGCAAGATCAATACCCTCGCGCGCGGCATATACACGAACACTGCGGGCCTTTTCGTTCTCCGCCAACAAGGGCGGAAGGACCCGGCCTGTGGCAATGTGGTCTTTGAATTCGAGCCGATTGCAAATAACCTCTTCGATGCCGAAATGCAGCGCGATAGGGCGGATCGTGAAATCGAGCGTTCCAGTGACGAGGACGTTGCGGTAGCCGAGCTCGGAGGTTGCACTGATGAGGGCTTGAGCCTGAGGAAAAATCGAAGGCTTCAGCGTCACCTCAAAAAGGTCGTCGGCCAGCCCAATGAGCCGGTCGCGGTGCATCCCGCGATATGCACGAAACGAGAAGATGTTGAATAGAGAACGGGAGTACAAATCGAGTCCAAAAAGCAGGGGAACGCTCAATAGTACCTTGGTGAGTTGATACGCGCTTTTGATCAGCGAACGGTCGTTGCGCGCGTAATACGCATGCATCGTGACCAGATTGCATGACAACAATGTGCCGTCCAGGTCGTAGAACGCGGCCTTGTTCATAGAGCGGCAAACATTATAGCTGACACTATTGTAGCGGTGCTCTATTGCTTGAGGCTGCGCGCTATCGCGCTTGCCCTTCGCCGAGCGCCGGCTTCTGGTTTCGATTCAACGAAAGGCCGGCAGTCATAGAGGGTATGAATAAAATTGAAATTGCGCAAGACCCACCCTCTCCCAGAGCGAAGAGGGACCGCAGCCAAAATATCGTTTCATGTACACCGTCGCGATTGTCAATCCACGTGCCGGGCGCCGGAAGACGATTCAAATCCCCTCGGCTACTGAAATCTTGGAAACCCAGGCCCCCGGACATGCCATCCAGTTAACTCGCGACGCCATCCGAAGAGGAGCGCGGACGATCATGGCTGTCGGCGGCGATGGCACGATCAATGAAGTCGTCAACGGATTCTTTGAAGAGGAACAGTTGATCGCAACCGATACCGAATATCGGGTGAACCGCCTTCGCGCGGCGTCCAAAGAATCCGTGCTCGTCGAGATCGACGGAGAGTCGGTGGGAAAGCTGCCGATCGAAATTTCCATTGTGCCGAAGGCTATTCGTGTCTGGATGCCATGATTTCCCGCAGATTAGGCGTGTGCCTCACCAAAATAATGGTGAACATCAAATAAGCCAAGAGACCCGGCTGTGTGCCGATCAGGCCGAGCACAACGGCGGAAATCACAAACATCGTGGCAAGCGAAGCAATCGCGCCTTCCTGGCGCCAATGAACCTTGCGGCCGAAAAATCGAAGAATAAGGTAGAGAGGCAGGCAGACCAGCGTGATCCAGGGCTCCAGAAAGAGCAGAACTCCCACGGTGGTGGCTACGCCTTTGCCGCCGTTGAATTTCAAAAACGGGCTCCAGCAATGGCCCACGACTGCAGCGATTGCGATGAACCACAATGCGCTTGCCGAAATTTCACCGGGGCTAAGCAACAAGAGCGCTACGTAACCTTTCGAGATGTCGCCGATAAGCGCCACACCCGCACGCCCCCAGTTCTTTGTGACACGAAGGACGTTGTTGAAGCCGGGATTCTTCGAACCGGTCTTGGTGATATCGATGCCGGTGCCGAGCATTGCAAGCTTCGCAAACGGGATGGCCCCCATCAGAAAACCGGACAGAATCTTCAAAGCCAGAATCATTTCACTTTGTAACCGAAGTTCCGCAGAAGCGCCTTGCGCGCAGCCTTATCGGAATCCTTTTCCAGGCCTTTTGGTGACGATCCGTCGATGACGCCCATGATGCCTCGGCCTTGATCGGTCTCGGCAACGACAACTTCAAGAGGATTCGCGGTGGCGCAAAAGATCCGGCAAACTTCCGGACACATTTTAATGGAATTGAGAACGTTGATCGGGAAAGCATCACGAATCAAAATCGCGAAAACATGCCCCGCCCCGATGTTCTCGAGAATTCCGGCGGCACACTGCGTTAAATCGCCGTCATTGCCTTCGTAACGGATGAGACAAGGTCCCGATGCTTCCGTGAAGGCCACGCCGAATTTGATGTGAGGAGACGAACCCGCAAGGATTTCGTAGAGATCCTCGGCGGTCTTAATGAAATGTGTCTGGCCAAGGATAATATTGGTGCCTTGGGGAATCTCGACGCGAACCGTTTTCAAATCCATATCCACTCCGCGTGTTAGAATTTCAAGGATGATACGCCACTACGCGGCTAAGGGGCTTCAATTGCTCGGCCTTATTGTAACCGGGGAAGCCCTTTTGAATTACTTCGGCGACATGGGCGGCCTCTTGAAGTTTGCCTCGCTTGGGGCCGGGCTTTTTTATGTAGGCTGGTTTGTCCAGTCACGCGGCAACAGATAGGTTAAAGGTGTCTCGATATTATCGAAGTTCATTTGGTGCGTTTGGACCAGGCGGAATCAGCCCCGTTGTCAAAACGCTGATCATTATCTGCTCGACGGCGTTTCTCCTGCAAATCTTTGACAGCATTGCAGGTGGAGCCACATTCATAAGCAAATTCGGCTTGGTGCCCTATCAAGTTACTCACCGGTTTTACCTGTGGCAGCTTGTGACATACATCTTTCTCCACGGCGGCTTTCTTCACATCCTTTTTAACATGCTCGGTCTCTGGATGTTTGGGACCGACCTGGAAAGATTGTGGGGCAGCCGGGCATTCACGAAATTCTTTTTCATTTGCGGAATCGGCGGAGCAGTTTCGAAGACGTTGCTGAATCCGCTAAGCCAGCAAACCACGATCGGCGCGTCCGGAGCGATCCTGGGCATCCTCGTTGCTTATGCCTTTCTCTTTCCGGACCGCATGATCATCCTCTACATCTTTCCTATTAAGGTGAAATGGTTCGTGATCGGCACCGCTGCGTTTACCGTGCTGTCATCGATACAAGACGGAGGCAGCACCGACTATCGAGTTCACTTGGGCGGCATGCTGTGCGCGTTGCTGTATATGAAAGGACGGCACGTCGTCACGGACCTCAAGGGGCATTACGACCGCTGGCACCGCAATCGCCTGAGACGTAAATTCGACGTGTATTACAACGAACGGCGCCGCGACGACGATCAAGAACGATGGCGTCGGTGGAAGAATTGAGGCCCGCACCCGCCTCGTCAGCCTTACGGCTGCCGCGTCGGTCTTTTCCAGAAGGAGAGGCGAGATTCCGTTCCTAT
>WNGQ01004376.1_pt1 | contig 14030 bp, 11 predicted proteins | sample 5407661 | NCBI WGS metagenome assembly WNGQ01 (sample SAMN13153382, study PRJNA577476) | soil metagenome | isolation source: 60 cm soil or saprolite under Garry oak tree replicate 2 | place: USA:California | collected 2016-06-15
GGACGGACATAAGACCCCCTTTCGCAGGCGAAGGAAAGGGCGTGGCCGTGCAGTCCCCAGTTTCTTGCGTGGCAAGATCCCGGTTCGTGGCCGCCCGCGTCGTTTGGGAGCCACCCACGGGGATGGAGGAACACGAAACGTGAGCAGTTCGCGTACACTCCAGATGTGATCGGTGAGTCCGCTGGCCATGGCGGGCGTGAGCAGGACTTCCCCTTTGCGTTCCTGTGCTTTGGCCGCTCTCCGGCTCAACTCATGATGGGGCCAGCACCAATTGTAGGTGCAGCCCACCAGCCACATCCCGGCTTCGAGCCTGGACACTCGACGGGCGGCATGCCGGCACCGCCGGGTGAGACAGGCCAGGCGCTCGCGAAAAGTGGCATTCAAGCGTTCGATAAACGCCGTATTTAACTGCATCCCTCCCGACGACGCAGCTAACAGGGCAATTGCCGCGAAGGCTCCTCCCTGCGTCAGACGTCCGATGACCTCGACCACGCGTTTCTTCTTGGTGTGTTTGATCACCGTTCCAATCAGGACATCTGGCCAGGTTTGCAATCGGCTGCGTCCCCGACCCGCCACACCCTTGACCTTTTCGCGGAAGGCCCGCCGAATACTGCCTGGGTAAGCGGCCCAGCCATCCGTGAGAACCAAGACCGCAACGAGTGGCTGACAACACTTTTTGACCATCGTCAATAAGGCATCCGCGAGCTTCCGATCTCGGCGCAGGCTGACTACGCCTCCCAACCACAGGCGCGTCGAGACCATCATCGCCAGACCGATCCACGGGATCATCTTCCATCCTTTCCCGCGAATTTCATCAGCTTGTACGTGCTGGAGATCGAGCTTGCCAGTCATGACCTGATCCTCATGGACCTTTTGGCAATGCGCACCCGCTCTCTCTTGCCACCGAGCCACGGTTCGTTCATCGAGATCTAGCGCATGGACAATCGCCTGAACGGGGCATCCATAGGAAAGGAGCGTCACGACGATCACAATGAGTTCTTCTGGTTTGCGTAGCCCCACCAACATGGTTCCCTGCCGTGCGCAGAACGTTCTCCCACACGTTTTACATGTGTAACGCTCTCGCTTCTTTCCATGACTGACCAAATTGCCTGCTCCCATCTTCCCTCTTGCCGGGCACTCCAGGTTGGGGCAAAAGACTCTGGAGGTATCCATCTGGCTTCCTGCTTGTGTTTCCATGCCTGCATTTTGCCAGATGGCGGGCTCACGTTTCAAGACCTCCTGGCTCGCCCGCAGCGCGTTTCAAATCTCATACATGGAGCCGCCTGAAACCGCTCTTTTAACCCAACCTCTACGAGAAGGAAAGCTCTGTGCAGATCTCTTGAGAGAAAGAAGTGGTCTCGCGAGATCTCAACGGAAGGCCCTGGCATGGTCAATCGCCCATTCACTGTACGTGCGCACTGGTGTTCCCGTGACCTCTTCCACGGTGTGCGAAACCAGCTCTGGTTCCTTCACGAAGGAGGCCCAGGCATTGAGCGCTCCGTCCACCATCGCCGATGGCCAATAGGTGAGCATCTGCTGCCGCGCGGCCTCACGCGAGATCTCCTCGTAGCGCAGCGTCCGCCCAATCGCCTTCCCGATAGTTTGTACCTGCTCGATCTGGGTGAGCGCCTCTGGTCCGGTCAGCAGATACTTCGCTCCACGGTGCTCAGAGCTTTGCAGCACCTCAGCGGCCACCGATGCAATGTCCCTTTCATGAATCAGCGACCTGGCTGCTGCGCCATAGGGCCAGCGCACGACCCCATCAGCACGGATCTGCTGTGCCCACCCCAGCGTGTTGGTCGCCATCCCGCTCGACCGTAGGAAGGTCCACTCCAGCCCAGACTGCTCAATCAGCCGCTCGATGGCGGCATGAAACGCGCTAATGGGATCGACCTGCTGTTCGAGGTCATCGCGGACGCTCAACGAGGAGAGATACACCACGCGGCGTGCGTGTTTCTTGAGCGCATCCAGGACCGCTAGGGCGAAGTCCGTCGGCAATCCGGGCCACACCAGGAACACCGCTTCAACCCCCTCTGAACTCTTGTCCAGCGTCTCCGGGGCTGACAGGTCGCCGTACACCACTTCCACTCCGTCCGGGAGACCAGCAGCGTTGGGGGTTCGGGCCAGCGCGCGGACAGTGACACCCCTGCTGAGTAACTGGGACACGACCTCTCGACCGACATTGCCCGTTGCCCCGCTCACCAGAACAACGCCTGTATCTGAAAATGCCTTTGTTTCTGTACTCATCTCTTGAGAGCCTTTCTCATCGTTTTCATGTATCTATTTTCAACTAATCTCTGTCTTTCGACGACAGCAAGCCGATTCACGCCTCCACACTTGCACTCCAGAGATGGACAAATCTGTACAATTTCTCTCTGGAAGTTTAGCGCTCATCTGAGGATGAGTGTAAGACGTGAACGGAGAGCCAGCCTTGTCTGAAAGGTCAGTCTTCTCCCTGTCCTTAAGATCAGTCTTCTCCCTGTCCTTTTGGGTGAGAACTTTCCAGTTCTCTTCTGCAAACGCTGAGGCAGAGATGAGTCTTTGCAGAGTTCTTTGTGAGAGAAGCTGGGAGGCTTGAAAGACCCTGGGCCGACCCTCCACCAGTTAGGGGAGTCCTACCCAACAGACACACACAGAAGAAAACGCTTCTCAAGAAAGAGACGCGTCCCAATAACCTTGAGGATAACGCAGGAGTTACAAGGCAAGCTTATGCAAAGAGCAAAACAAGAGGGAATGAGCTTCACCGAGCTTACATCACTACTTATGGAGCAGGGAGTATTACAGAATATGATTAAAGAAGCTGTTGATGTTAAAGAGCTAGAGCGTATCTCTGCCCCGATTATTTTTCATGCGGCGAAAGTCGCTTCTCAAACAAGACAAACAAAGCGCATACTCAAACGTGCTCTCGATAATCCATCTGAGGACATTGAGACCATAGTGAAACAGGCTGAAGAAGATGATAGTAACTAAGCCCCAATGGCAGGGGCAGTACCAGCGCTCCTGCAACGAAGTGCCATGTCGTAGTTTCTTTCCAAGACGACAGTATGACGCAATCTCTTTATTTCCTTGAGCGTGAAGGTGCTAGAAAAAACGGTATACTTGTCGCATTTCTAAGGAGAATGCGACAGGATTTTTATAAGTGTTCAGGAGAAATGAAACAGCGAGCAATATTTAGCCTCATTGTAAGTTTTCACAAAAATGTTACAACAATTTGCATGATTTTGTTACATGTTCAGGCACAAATTTGTAACATTTTTTTGCAAAATCGTGTCACAAAACACTGAAAACTTACACCAAGTAGACCCATTAGGCCTCAAGGAAGCATCATGTCACGAAAACCAACCGGCAAAACACGCTTCACCCTTGCCAGCCTCAACGTGTGATGATTTTATAATCTTGCTGTCAAGTAGAATTATTGACGCCGATATATAATGCTGTTTGCTTACATCTACAGACGACTGTAGATTAAGAAATATATGACAGAAACTATGCAACACCCACCAATGCCAGAGCCGGTACTTGCGCCAGGCGCGTTTGAACTCTCAGTACCAAGAAATGCACAGGGTGAGAGGATAGGTATAGGAGCAATTGCTGAGCCGCTAAGACCGGGTTTGCCAGGTGAGAGACTGAGAGGCAGTATTTTGAAGGCAATACTCCGCGCTAGCCACAGTATGCAAGCACCACGCGACATCGCAGAGCAGGAGCGGGCGCAATTTGCAGCACGAGCGCAAGAGGCACAAGCATCCACATCAGTGCCGAGGCAACCGAATGCAGAGGCTACCCAACTGGCGCAGGCTGATCGTCAACAGACAGAGAAGGCACTTGATGCTACCCGCTCAGCACTTAAAAGTGAGGTAGCAGCACAAGGCGAACCAGCAAAGCCGCAGCCCCAGGACAGAAACGAAGGAGCGAAGCAACCGGCAGACAAGAAAGAGAAAAAGCCACAACAGGAAACAGAGCTAATTCACTTTTATAGTAGAAGGGACGGACACGAACTATTTGCACTTCAACTTCCCAGAAAATATACCACAGCAGATGTAAACAAAGCATTGAAAGCAACAGGGATTAACTACACCTATTCTCCAGAATGGACACCGCAACCACAAGACAAAAGCGAAGCATCAAAGAAGCAGGCAGAGCATAAAACTAAAGAGCCGGAGACAGAGCTAGTCAAGTTTTATAGCCCAAAGGACGGACACGAACTATTCACACTCCAACTCCCTAAAGGGGGAAAATATACCACAGCAGATGTAAACCGAGCGTTGAAGGCGGCAGGGCATGATTTCACCTTTTCCCCATCATGGGCACCGTCAGGATGGGGCATTCGTGGTAGAGACATCTGGCAGGCACTCAATAAAGCGTTTCAAGCCTCAGCCCCGCCTCCCTCGCAACCGCCAGGGCAGAAAGAAGCCTAGTCTAGTGGCTTATACTATCAGAGTGAATGATACTATACCGGTGCATTCATCAACGCCACTACAATAATCACCAACATCTGATGTGTTGTAGAACTAAGGGTATAAGAAGCTGACTCTCAAGTCCAGACTTTGTCTACAACAATAGACTCGATGCCGGTGCATACCTCAACATTCTTATCATAATTCTCCAAGCTACAATTATTATCACCCCCTGAAGCATTGTAGAACTTGATCGTATTATTTCCCGCTTTCAGCTTTATCCTCACAGTAGTTATCAGCATATCTGTCGAGTCAGGGGCCCATGTGGTCGCAAAAGAAAGCATAACACCTGGACGACCGCCGTTCACGCTTACATGCACATGATACGGATGGACAGCACTACCCAAAAAGCCGTTGATATAAACAGTTAAGGTATAATCTCCGTCGCTTTGGACAGACACATTGTCGAATGTCATAGTGCCATCTTTGCCAAGATGGACTATCGATGAATTTTCATGCCCTGGTCGAGGATTAGCACTATGAAAAGTAAACCCAAATACAGCGCCATGATAAACTGCGTTCATTGCTAGCTCTTCATAGTGGTAGGGAGCTTCTGCTGTAGCAGTGGCACCCGTCATGGCCTGGGACGTATCACTATTAAAGATATGATAGGTGGCGTAGTTCTGTACTGCACTCATACATGACGCGACACCAACCACTAAAAAAACGATAAGGGCTATAGGTATAGCAATAACTAATCCCATGACAATCAGTGGCCCGAAGCAACCATCCCCGCCGCCAGACCGACGAAATGTTCCTCTGTTACCGTATTGATCTACCGCAGGAATGTCATCGCCCATGAGGTTTTGCCTCCTTTTTCTGTTTTTGTGGCGTACACTTGCTCAGAGGACTCTGTAGGAAAACAATAAGACGCTTGCGGATAGATAAGATAATCCAAAGGTGAGTATACCTGAAAAATGCTATCAATACAAGGAATATCTAATGCAGAAACTAAATATCAACTAACTTAACTTGTAAAAGACCGTCCGCTTGTTGTATTCCTCTCTACTATCGGGTATATCATAGTTGTGGTTTATCCTACCAAACTACTCACAGTAACCCATCGTACCAGAGCTTGATGTGGAGCTTGTAAGAAACACCACAAGGAGCAAGGCTTAACCTGAGAAGGAGGTATTGCATACAATGAAAGCTATAGCGATTACGGCAAGTGTTATTTTCGTCCTTATTGGTTTGTGCGGCCTTATCAATATGGGGGTAGACTCGGCTGAAAATAAACCTAATGCCGACTGGCAAATCCTCGTTTTTGCTCTTGTTGGACTTGCTATTGTCGGCTTTATCAGTTATGTTGTGAAAAGCGCTCGGTCAGGAGCTATCAGCCCACCAACAACAGATACATCACAGCCACATGCATTACCGCCGGTACGACAAGAGCAACCACTACCCCCGCCGCAAAGCAAAAGCGGCGGCGTCCTGTTTGTCCCCCGACCACTAGACGAGCAAAACCGACCAGGCGAAAGATAAGGTGAACCCATGCCGTTTTATTCAGCAGCCTACCTAAACAGTCTCAGCGAGAAAGCAGGGCAAGAGGTTGTATTGACTCAAACACTGTTAGGTTATCACCCTGAAACTCAAGACTCTTTTCTTATCCCCGACATAGACCGCTACGCAGGAACGTATGTGTTAGGCGTGCAGGGTGTCGGCAAGTCATCTCTTCTTGAGAACATGATCTATTGGGATATTTGTGCAAAAAACACAGCCGTTATTATCATTGACCCACACGGCGACCTTGTAGATCATGTGATCGGCCAGGTACAGGCAGATAGTGAAACAGATTGCAACCGCATGTTTCTCTTTGACATGCTGGATGAAAACTATCCATTTGGTGTCAATGTCTTCTCAGGCAAGAAATACCAGAGCACAATTAGCCAAACCCAGGCAGTTGACAGGGTGATGCACATTTTTGAGGTGTTATGGGGCGATCTGCTGAGCCAGCAAAACTTACCCCGCTACCTACGCGCCGCGACCATCACCCTCCTTTCCAACCCAAGCACGACCCTTGTTGATATGTATGATTTTCTGCTCAATGACAGCCTCAGAGAGAAAATGCTCAGAAACGTTTCAGACTCGACCATCACGCAGTTTTGGGAGTACCAGTACAACAGCAAATCACCCTCAGTCAGAGTCAGAGAGGTCGCACCGCTTCTGAGTAGGCTTGAAACCCTGTTTATGGGCAGAAGCCTGGTGAGAAACATTATCGGGCAATCCGCAACCACGATTGATTTTCGCAAGGCCATTGAAAACAAGGAAATCCTCTTAATCAAATTGCCTCTTAAAACACTTCCCCAGGATGCCAGGCTTATCGGCACCATGCTGATAGCGCAAATTCACGCGGCTATTTTTTCCTTTGCCAACCTCCCACAAGTACAACGGCCAGGCTTCAGCCTCTTTGTTGATGAATTTCAGCACTTTGCAACAACGGATTTTTCTGAAATGTTTACCGAAGGCCGCAAATTCGGAGCGCGGGTAACGCTTGCCCACCAGTTCAGAGATCAGATACCCGACACCCTCAAATCCGTCAGATCAGCAATGCTGACCGCACGCACAAAGGCCTGTTTTCAGACCACACCGGAAGACGCAAGGGAAATGACACGAGTATTTGAAACACCTGAGTCAACAAAAGGCGAGGAAACAATTGAAATTGACCCCAAACCCGTTGAATATCTTATCACCTACGGCCATGACCACCCGCAAGTGAGAACCTTTATTGATGTGTACCTCCGGCCTATGCGCTCACAGCGAAAAGGCGGGAGAATTGAGATCACCGACTATTTTGCAGGCTACGGCACGGAGCTTCTGGCTAACCTCATGGGGTATACCACGCAGCGATACAAGCCCACAGTTGCCGACCCTGAACCATACCTTAACAACCTCCTCTACCAGTGCATGAAAAACGATGATATAGATATACCTATCCCCTATGAGGTTGTTCTAGGGTTTTCCAATTGCGGCAAGCAGTTTTTCAAAGAGTGGGATACATCATCAAAAAAAGATAAGGCTTGGCTCTGCTCAAAAGATATCCGTTTCCCGCTTGATTTAGTGGTTGAAACACCAGAGCATACCCTCCGCTGGACAAGACAGCCCAAAAACGGCGAGGAGCAGCTTTTTCACTTCCTTTTCCATCTTCACAGAGCCATATTTATTCTAAGCGGTAATCCAATTGGCAAGCGAACGCGCACAACCAAAACAACCGCAGACATCGCGCAAATGCTCAACAGCCTCCCCCGCCGCGCCGCGTTTATCCGCTCAGGCGAGGACGTAGCGACCATTTTTACCGAAGATACGCCGGAGATGGTATCACCCGCTACACTCAGACAGCGAGTGGAGCGCATTAAGGCGGCAACACGGCAGAAATACTGCAAGCCCAGGAGTGAAGTTGAGCGGGACATGCAAGCCCGATCAGGGGTAATACTGGACGAAGAAGCAGTAGCACAAGTAGAACCAATGAAAGTGTTAGAGCCTGAAACGAAGCTACCAGAACCAGCAGTACAACGCGAGCTAGAAACACCAGCGGAGTTACCCGTAAGCTTAGACATGATGAATTCCTTGTACGGTCAGGTGAAAGTCAAGGAAATTGACCCCGACACAACCATTTTAGCCGCGCTTGGGGAACACTACGTGTTAACCATTAAGCAGTGGATGAGACTATTTACCTGGGGGTCATATCCGAGAGCAACACAGTATTTCAAAGAGTTGAAAGATAACGACATGATTTATCGCAAAGACCGAGAGGGGAGGGGAGGAAAGCTCGTTGAAGGAGATTGGTTTTTCCTGCTCACCAAAGGCGCAAATGAACTGCTGAGACGAAGACAGGCTAGCCCATTATTTCGGTTAGAACCAAACGAGGCAGAAAAGGCATCGGGTGATACCCTATTTCATACCTCTCTGGTCAATGAGGTACTCATTCACCTTCGTCTCTTGGAACGCGCACAACCAGACACCATACGAATTGAGCAGATCGACCATGAACGCAATATGCGAAGAACCTATCTTGCAGCCCTGGCAGACTCCAAACTCTACCCTGATGGATTTTTGCGGCTATTAGTGCCGACACCAAACGGATTGAAACGAAGGCACATGTTTCTGGAACTGCAACACACCACACAGAGGGATAAACACAACTGGCAAACAAAAGTACGAAAATACATAGACCTCTTTGACCAAGCATCTCTCCTTGAGCAGTTTTTTGCAACCAGAACACCCCAGGTACTTGTTCTCACGATGGATACGGAGTATATCGCCTATCACAAACAATGGACGGAGGAAGTCTTAGCAGAGCGGGGAGACAGGGGACGAGCCTACAGCAACCGCTTTCTGATTGGCGTGTATGACACGGGTATCAGTGATATGACTCTACTACCGGAGCAATACTTCTGTACACCTAGATTTTCTACACCTTTCCAGAGTACGCCTCGCTCAGTCTTTGGTACCTAGGATTGGTACCTAAGAACAGACGAGAGGGTTGTTCTTAGGTAGCTAACAGGAGTTTCGGGGAAGAACAGATGTTTTGAACAGAGGTTCTAGGCCGGTTCACGTGGATTTTTGAGACTAGTTTTCGGGTAAGGCCAACTTACCCCGCAACTTACCCGCTCAATTACCCGTTATTCTTCGTCCCGAACGTTCATATTTTCCTCAACCCAGCGATCCAGGTCTATTTTCCTCACCCGCCATTCCCTTCCAACTTTGAAGGCTGGCAGTTTATTCTTCTTCCGGTTGATATAGTCTCTCACTGTCTCGACTGAGACTTGCAGCAGTTCTGCAACTTCTTCAACTGTCAAATAGGGTCTTTCCACGTTCAACCGCCTGTGTTTTCTGCCTATTATACGCTCACAGAAAATACACGTCTATACCCTTGACATTGTACGCTTATTCCAGGCATACTAGATACATAAACAGACAAACCCACGTTATCCACTGAAAGGGGGCACCTATGACAACTACAGCCAGTCAAACCATGCTTGTTCCCCTTCTTTACAGTCGCTATTTTTTCTCTGCGAAAGGAGTGATGCCACCAAAACCAAGAAACGCCTGGCAAGTCATTGCCAAGCGCTTCAAGTGAGCCTTACGTAGGTTTGTTGTGTGCTGTACCAGCTCGACAAAGTCAACACAGCACATAACGTCACACCATTCCATTTTACTGTTGTTCACAGGGCAGCAGAAACTTACGTTATTGCTGCCAGGAAAGGCGAAAGCTCTATGCTTAGTATCGCATTACAAGCCTTTCCTGTCAATTCAGAAAGGCAAATTCATGAACCACTACGGTGACAACTTTGTACCAGTTGTGCCAGAGGAATACCCCTTACACACGCCGGAACATCCCTTTTGCGGCGATCCCACCTGCATCTGCTACGAAGACCAGCAGAACATTTCTGAGCTTACTCAAGCGATCAAGGACGGCTTGATTACTTCAGACGATGCCACCCAAATCATCAAAGGGAAGACCGTATGAGAGAGCAGCGAGGGATAAACGCAAACACTTTTAAGAGGCGTGCGAGTTTACCACCAGAGGAGCAAGTGTATACAGCCTCACGTCACAATGTTGGAAATCGAAGCGGGATGCATCCCGAAGACCAACCTTACAACTCTGCAACCCGCAACCGCTCCCACGCGCCCACATCACAGACTCACATTGAGGTAGACGAGGAAGGCGAGGACGTGTATACCAGACCTCCAATCCGCACCAGTGCCAGGCGCTATGATCTGGCACCGTATGCTGGCAGGGGAGAGCGGAGAACTGAGGAGCTGGCCCGCCCAGGCAAACACCCGATGTTTTACATCGGTATCTGCCTAGTCATCATGGTCGCCTTCCTCAGCGCGTATACACTTCTCCCGCCAGCCTTTCAGAAATGGCAGGATGAGAGGGTCTATGGCTATCCGCGTACCTTCCAAACCGATGCCAACGTCGGCCACACAGGAACCGAACACTTTATTGCGCTGAACAACCACGGCACCATTGAAGTGCTCGAAATCCCAAATTACCCAAGCCCGGCAAACCAAACCCGCTTGTATATCATTGTCCGGCTCACCAACCAGGGGGCTGATCTCGTGCCTGCTACGCTGTCCTTCCCTGATATCAACGGCGATGGCAAGCCGGATATGCAAGTGACAGTGTTAGACGGGTCAAACCCTTCCGTGTGGGTACTGTTCAACAACGGAACAAGCTTTGTTCCCAAACTTTAGCCAGTCTCAGGAGGAGCGGTAGCAATACCGCTTCTCACCTTCAGAAAGCGAGTAGGGGATGCACACAAACACACTTGAGGAAACGGAATTGACGGACAATACCAGCGAGCCACAGCAGGAGCAACCGGAAACAACTGCTTCACCGGAACCAGAGGAAGCACAACCGGAAACGCAGGAGCAGGAAGTAACAGCGCTTGTTCCCATAGAGCCGGAGGTGATCGAGGGGGAAGTCATTGAGCTTGAGCAGCCGGATACCGCAGGAGATCATCTACCTCCCAGGCAAAAACCGTACTGGTTACTCATTCCGTTCACCATACTTCTCTGCCTGGAGTTTATTGCAGCGTCAATTCTTTTTCCACTCCTTGCCCCAACGGCAACAGTCACCATTATTCCGGTTGAGCGAACCATCACCCGAACCACAACGATCCGAGTATCAGGCAGGGAGTTACTACCGCTCACACTCATGCAGAGTCTGAGTGCTCCCGCAACAGGGAAACAGCACCAGGACCCAACCAGAGCGGCAGGCACCATCACCTTTTACAACGGCCTGCTTGCCAGCCAAACCATTGCAGGGGGAACCGTCTTAACCGGCTCGGATGGAGTACAAGTTATCACGGACCAACCCGCAATCATTCCGGCAGCAAACCCGCCTTTTGAGGGACAAGTAACGGTAACTGCTCATGCGGTAGTCCCAGGCCAACAGGGGAATATACCAGCGTATGACATAAATCAAGCCTGCTGTGCATCCTCTGTCCTTGCCAAGAATACCAGTGCCTTCACCGGTGGAGCAGCTGCGAGAGACTTTCTTGCAGTCAGAAGGACAGACATCAATACTACTGTCACATCGCTGCTTCTTACACTCAGCCAGAGCGAGAACGCAGCGCTACAGGCCCAACTTCACCCAGGCGAAGCACTCATAACCCTATCCTGTACACCGACAGTTTTGAGCAACCAAAAGATAGGAGACGCGGCGAAACAAGTTACTGTGACTGTCTCCGAAACCTGCGGAGGCATTGCCTATGCTGCTCACGAAGTATACGCAGGTGCTATGCAGGTGCTCACATCCCAGGCGGGGAGTTCGCTTGGAGCAAACTACGCACTTCTTGGAGATCTCCAAGTCAGCATCATACACGCAACCATCATAAACAGGCAAGGAAGAGCGAATTTGGTTGTGCAGGTGACGGGAACCTGGGTGTACCAGATCACCCCAGCCATACAGCAAGACCTTCTCCACCTGATTGCAGGTAAGACCAAACAGCAGGCAGGGGCAATGCTCTTGCAGTTCCCAGGAATTGCAGGAGCGCAGATCACTTTGAGAGGAGGTAACCAAACACTGCCACTTGACTCAAAAGCAATACGAATACTTGTCCAGTATAATCCCGATCAAATTCAGATGCACGTGAGTGTCCTCATACCAGGAGAAGGGTAACTTACCAGGTAAGTTACCCCGTAAGTTGGCTTGACAAGCCTAGTCAAAGGAAAGACCACCAGGCATACTAGAGGTACGCGCGTAAGAAAGGCACGTCGATGCCTACCGTCTCTAGTACTGCCCAAGTTTCATGGGAGTACTTACTCATGGCAAAAGCGAAACGTTACGTCCGTTGTGCAGGCTACCCGCGCAACTCAGACCCAAGTAAGAAGGACTCTGCTACCCTTGAGTCCCAGGAGAAAGAAATCCAACGCTTCATCAAAAGCAGGGAGAACGAAGGATATGTCTTTGAAGAAGGTTGCATGTATCCAGAAGCGATGACCGCCTACATGCTTCCTTACCGAGATCGACCTCAGTTAATGAAACTGTTGGATGATGCGAGGCGCAAAAAGTTTGATGTCCTCGTTGTGACCGAGTATTCACGGCTTTCTCGCAGGCAATCGGAACAGGCCGTTCTCATCTCGATCCTTGAGGATATGGGCGTTCGGGTGGAGAGTGTGACCGAGCAGTTTGACGACTCAGCGCTCGGGCAGTTCATGCGTGCTGCGGCTGCGTTCTCCGGAGAGAGTGAGCGAGAAAAAACCTTCTGGCGAACACGACGAGGGGAGAAAGACCGTGCTGAAGTTGCCCTACCAGGCGGGGGAAAACCCACCTATGGGTATAAGTTTGTTGATGGAGAAAAGTACAAGCGGGCAAGGTTTGTCCCTAATGAAGACATCATCTGGGTCGATGAAAACGGCAAGGAATGGAGCGAAGCAGAAGTTGTCCGGTTCATTTTTGCCAAACTGAAACTTGGCCGCTCTATCCGTCAAACAAGACTAGAGTTAACCAGACTCAAAGTGCCCACGAGAAAAGGCGGGTACGTATGGGCAGATGCAACGGTTCACTACATTGCCACTCGTGAGCGCTACGTTGGACGAGCCATTAATAATACCTATGGGGCAAAGAACCGCAAGGTGTATAGAAAGCCAGAGGAAGAACACATTGTTCTTGACACCACTGGCGCTATTATTCCTCCCCTGGTTGACCTGGATACGTGGAAGAGCGTGCAGGAACGCCTCGCAGAGAATAAGCAGCTATCGCTTCGCCGGAATACACAGAAAGAGTACGGTATGCTTCGTGGCGGCTTAGTCCGGTGCGCTGTCTGTGGCTGGTCAATGGTTGCCAGGAGCAGGAAAGCACGGCCAGAAAGCCCGATCACGCAGCAGTACTTTTGCTGCCGGAAGGACGGAGGAGAAGAGAAGCGATGCAACCACGTTGTTGCTATTCTTTTGCCTGTCGCAGACCAATACGTGTGGGATGTGGTTGTGTCCTACCTTCGTAAACCAGAGCAGGTAAGAAATGGCATCCTTGCTCTGCGGAAGGAATTGACTATTGAAAGCCACCGCGATGCCATTGAAAAGCAAATTGAGGAGATCACCAAGCGCAAGGACAATATCCTCAAAATGGCTGAAATAGCGATGGATGCTGACTCAATCGCCACACTTCAGAAACGCTTGTCAGAGCTTGAGCGGGAGCGGCGGGAATTGTATACTATGCTGGTTGACGAAGAGGAGCGGGAAGAGGTGAACAAGAAAATCATGGAGGAAGTTGACCGCTTCGAGCGTTGGGTTATGCAGGTCACACCGCGCCTGAGTGACCCGCAGTGTGCCAATGATATACTTCTCGAAGAAAAACGGCTCGCCTGCCGCGTTCTTGGGATAAAAGTCTATATCCACCCTGCGAGTGTACCGGACAGGATAGAAGTACAGGTTAGCCCACCGGCGATTATGAAGGAGATGAAGCCACTGCTCAGGCTTGCTCACGAAGACGCCACTGTATCCAGTACGGTTGCCCATTCTGTCTCTACTCCCGTCACGTTGATGACCGGCATTCGGGAGACCGGATGAGCTCCTGTGGTTCACAGATGCAGCCCATTGGCAGCTTCCAGCGTCTCAAAGGAGAGCACG
>WNGQ01004714.1_pt1 | contig 14028 bp, 12 predicted proteins | sample 5407661 | NCBI WGS metagenome assembly WNGQ01 (sample SAMN13153382, study PRJNA577476) | soil metagenome | isolation source: 60 cm soil or saprolite under Garry oak tree replicate 2 | place: USA:California | collected 2016-06-15
TATATTCGCTGCCGTGCAGCTCGCTCTCGATCTGGCTCGCGAGGGAGACCAGTTCGTTCTGGGCCTCTTCTGGCCAAGTTTGAGCGCGCTCCAACAAGTTTTTCAAGTCCGCCACGGTCATGCGAAAATTATACCCCGACGGGGCTGATTTTCCAACCGCTAAGGCGCCTTCCAAACCTCGCCCCGCCCTTTTGCGGGGAGAGGTCGAAGCCGGAGCGTAGCGAAGGCTTCGGGTGAGGGGCGAGGCACCATATTAGCCGCGAACGGAAATTGTCGAAGACCGCGATCCGGATGTCTCTCGAGGCGGGCGCAGTGCCTTGCCCCTCACCCGCTCGCAGGATGCTCGCGACCTCTCCCCGCAGAAAGAGCTGCGAGAGGTTAAGCGCCGAACGCCAGCACGTGCAGGCCGAGCCGGCGGCGCACGATCCAGAATAGAAGTACCGTTTCGAACACCAGCGAGACCGACGTCGCCGCTGCCGCGCCATGGCCGCCGAAGCGCGGCACCAGCGCAACGCAGAGCACGACATTGATGACGAAGGCAGCCGCATAGGCGAGTGCGCAGACATGCTGATGGCCGAGCATGTTCAGGAGCCGCTCGACCGGGCCGATCGCCGCGCGCACCACGACATGCTGATGGCCGAGCATGTTCAGGAGCCGCTCGACCGGGCCGATCGCCGCGCGCACCACGAGGCCTATTGCGGCGATGAACATGATGTCGTAGCCGACCGTGAATTTCGGCCCGAACAGCCACAATAGCGGCTTGCCGACGGCAAGCAGGAGCAGGGTCGCGGCCAGCGAAGGCCAGAACGTCCATTTGATCGCATGCGCGACATAGGCCGACAGCCGCTCGCTATCGCCGGTCGCATGATATTCTGCAAAACGATGCGCCGTGGTCGCCGACATCGCGTAGTGGATGAACGACACCAACGCCAGCGTCTTGACCACCGCGAAATAGATGCCGACCTCTTCGGAGCTTCTGAACTGCTGCAGCACCAGCACGTCGGTGTAGGACAACAGCAGGTAAAAGCCTTCGACCAGCAGGATCGGCAGCGAGACGGCGAGCCAGCCACGGAAATCGTAGGTCTTCGGTCCGGGCTCGATATGCCCGCCGAGCCTGCGGTTCAGCACCATCATCTGCCCGGCCATCGCGATCCAGACCGCGGCGGCACTCGCGATCATCGCGGCAACGGCGCCGAGGCGGAAGCCCAGCGCGAAGGCCGCGGCGGTGAGACCGATGATCAGCCCCTGCCGCACCACGAATTGCGGCATCAATCCCAATCGCATCCAGTCGTGGGAGCGCGCGATGCCATCCTGGGTGTTGGCGACGACGAAGGCCGGCAGCGTGATGCAGCCGATCGTGAGCGGCCACACTGCATCGGCATCGATCCAGGGCGACAGCGCTTTCACGAGGCCCGCAAGCAGCAGCGAGATCAGCGCGGAGACCAGGAACGTCATCCAGCGGCTGCCGGACAGGAAGCCGCGCAACAGGGCCGCTTCGCCGCGCGTGCGATATTCCGGAATGATCTTCTGCGCCGAGGTGGCGATGCCGAAATCCATCATGCTGCCGAGCAGCAGCACCCAGGTCCAGACGTAGACATAGATGCCGTATTCCGAGCCACCCATCCAGCGCGCGAGCAGGATCTGCGCCAGGTAGGCTAGTGCGGCGCTGACCACGCGGATCAGGAAGATCGTGCCGGCGAGCCGCCTGGTGACGGACGCTTCGCTGGAGCCGCCCGACAGCATCGACCGCAGCCGAGCGCGCAGGCTGGCGAACGAAGCGGTCGCGGTTTGGGTGTCCATGACGGCCAAGGCGGGGATTCCCGATACGCTGGAGGAGGCGGCATCCCAGCCTATCAACGGTTCGTTAACATCAGGTTGGGCGAGAGCGCATCACCTTGGCGTTGCCTCGGGCGATCGCAAACATCGGTAGTCCCGGGGTGACACCGCGTACGCCGCCTTGAACCGGTGGCTGAAATGCGCCGGATCGCAAAATCCACACGCCAGCGCAATCTGCGTGATGGATTCCCTCGCCAACAAAGGGTCGAGCAGGTCGCGGCGGGCCTTCTCGAGCCGCCTCGCCCAAATCCACTCGCTGACGGTCTTGTTCTCCGAATGAAACAGATCCTGAAGATAGCGCGACGAGATGCCCATCATCGCGGCGACCTTTTCGCTGTTGAGCTGCGCGTCACCGAGGCTCCGCTCGATGATCGCCTTGGCCCGGAACGTCAGCGCGGCGCGCGCCGGGCTGTCGTTCTGAAGCTTGTGTGATGTCAACTCGCCGAGCGCGGTGGTCACCAATCCGAGGCAAACCTCCGAGAGCCGGCTGGCTGCGACCGCGCCGACCTCCGAGACGATCGACGCCGCGCTCTGGACAAAGGGAGCGACCAGCGAGCCGAGCGGGCTCGCCGCTTCGATGCGGGTTGCCGTGACCGCCTCGGTCGGCCCGATGCGCCGGATCATCGCTTTGCGGGGCAGATGCAACACGATCTGCTCGAACTGCGCATCGAAGCTCAGCGTATAGGGCCGCGTGCTGTCGTAGCAGGCGAAATCGCCGGGCTGCAGCACCGCCTGCCGCCCGTCCTGTTTAACGACGCCGGTTCCCCGCGTCTGCACGCTGATCAGGACGATTTCCGCGCGCGCGGCGCGTATCCGGCTCCTGGTCCGGTCGACGATCTGTGCATCGGAGCGCACCCGGGAGAAATGCATCTCGTCGCACTGCGCGGTGGTGATCTCGCCGAAAAACGCATCGTCGGAAATCGCCCGGCAGTCCAGCTCGACGAAGGTGTCGCAGACCGCGTCGCGCCAGAACTGAAGCCGCTTTTGCTCGGCAACCGCCGAGGTTGCCAGAACGACCTGCATCGCCCGCCTCACAGCCTTGGTACCCGACGAAAGCTACCATATCGGACCCGCGTGGCAATCGGAAGGCATTGCGGCGGGAAACAAGATTTTCTGCGGATGCAGACAAGTGCGCCGGTCACGCCTGGTTAGAATTGGCGATGTCGGCCGGAAAGCCGGATCGCGAAAGGCCGAAGGCCTCATTGGTCGCATTGGGCGCCGACACCCTTGCACGGAGAGCGTGATGAGCATCTATCACGAGAAACAGCGCGCGCTGCAGGACGCCTTCGATACGCGCCGGCTGGCGGATGTCGTCGCAAGCAACAACCTGCACGCCGAATTCAATCCGCTCGACGAGGCGTTCATCGCGAGCAAGGATTTCTTCTTTCTCGCAACCGCGGACGCATCGGGAAAGCCGAGTTGCTCGTTCAAGGCGGGAGCGACAGGATTCGTCAAGATCGTGGATCAACGCACGCTTGCATTTCCCTGCTACGACGGCAACGGCATGTATCTGTCGATGGGCAACCTGCTGGCCAACCCGAAGGTCGGCATGCTGTTTCTGGATTTCGAGAAGCCGAACCGGCTGCGCGTCAGCGGCGAGGCATCGATCGCCGACAATGATCCCTTGATCGCGGATTATCCGGAAGCCCAGTTCGTGGTGCGGGTCGCGGTGACCGAGATCTTTCTCAATTGTCCGCGCTACATCCCGAAGCTCAAGCGGGTCGCGGACTCGCCTTTCGTGCCGCGCGCCGGACGAGAGACACCGTTTCCGAACTGGAAGCAGATCGATTTCGTGCGCGAGACCCTGCCCGAGCGGGATCGGCAAACGGCCATGCAGATGCCCGCCATCGATATCATGGACTACATCAAGTCGATCGAGGAATCATGAACCGTCCCAATGTGGATCCTACCAGGAGCCGATCATGGCGTTAGCTCATCAGAAGTACAAAGTGGCCGCGGTTCAGGCTGCACCTAGCTTTCTCGATCTGGATGCGTCGATCGAAAGGACGGTCGGTCTGATCGATGAGGCCGCGGCCAACGGCGCCCGCCTGATCGCCTTTCCCGAAACCTGGATTCCCGGATATCCGTGGTGGATCTGGCTCGGCGCGCCGGCCTGGGCCATCATGAAAGGCTTCGTGTCGCGCTATTTCGACAATTCGCTCGCCTATGACAGCGCTGCAGCCGAGACGCTACGGCAGGCCGCGAAGCGCAACAACATCGTGGTGGTGCTGGGGCTTTCGGAGCGCGACGGAGGCAGCCTCTATATCGCCCAGTGGATCATTGGCGCGGATGGTGAAACCGTCGCGCAACGCCGCAAGCTGAAGCCGACCCATGTGGAGCGTTCGGTATTCGGTGAAGGCGATGGCAGCGACCTTGCCGTGCACGAGCTCGACATCGGACGCGTCGGCGCGCTGTGCTGCTGGGAGCATCTGCAGCCGCTGTCGAAATACGCCATGTATGCGCAGAACGAACAGGTTCACGTTGCCGCGTGGCCGAGCTTTTCGCTCTATGATCCGTTCGCCCATGCGCTGGGCGCCGAAGTCAACAACGCGGCGAGCAAGATCTACGCGGTCGAGGGATCGTGCTTCGTCGTTGCGCCCTGCGCGACCGTTTCAAAAGCGATGATCGATCTGTTGTGCGACACGCCGGACAAGCATGCGCTGCTTCACGCGGGCGGCGGCTTTGCGGTCATCTATGGACCGGACGGATCGCCGATCGGCGACCGTCTGCCGCCCGACCAGGAAGGGCTGATCTACGCCGATGTCGATCTCGGCATGATCTCGGTCGCCAAGGCGGCGGCCGATCCGGCGGGACACTACGCGCGACCCGATGTCACGCGGCTGTTGCTGAACAAGCGTCCGGGCCACCGTGTCGAGACCCTTGCACTGCCGGTCGATCAGGTTTCGGACCTGGAACCCGCGGTCTCGACGCCGAAATCCCTCAACAGGAGCGCGGCCGAATTGGTGGAGCGGGCAGCGGAGTAGTTCGACCGCAGACTGGCGCTATTGCAGATTGACGTTGAACTCGTAGGCCCGGTCGGCGGCGACCAGGGTGAGTTTCAGCGTGGCGCCTTCGGGCTTGGCTCCCGGTGGCAGGCCATCGAGCTCGAAGCTGAAGCGCTTCACGCCAGGCGGGCCGTGTTCGACGAGTTTCGGAACCGGCAGCGCCCAGTCCGGCGTCGGTCCCTCGACGAACAGATTGACCTCTCCCGGGCCCGTCACGTCGACGAACACCTGCGATGTCCCTTCGCGCTTGACGTCGCGGATCGTCAGCGGGTTGGGATCACCGATATTCGCGGGCTTGGGAACGGTTTCGAGCGCGGCGAACAGCGCATTGTCCTCGGTGCTTGCCACACTGGTGAACGCGAGCTCGGCACTGGCTTCGACGGGGATACAGAGTTTCTCGCAGACCGCGTAGTTGATGTCGGCGCGCAGGGTCACCGGCTTGTCGGCGCTTTTGACGACGATCCGCAGCGGCAGCACGATGTTGTTGTGATAGCCGAGCGAATGGCCGCCGGCACCATCGTCGAACTTCAGCGGCGCCGGCCACAACACCGTCACGCCGTCGACATTTTCGGATTTCGAGAAATCGAAACGCGGCGGCACGCCGGAATCTCCCGGTGTTCGCCAATAGGTCTTCCACCCCGGCTGCAATTGAATCGCGATACCGCCCATCAGCACCGCGCCGCTGCGCGATCCCGCGAGCAGCCGGACTGCGGAATGGATGTCCGATTGCCAGGGCGAGGCATCCTGCGCGCGTGTCGGAAGCGAAAGCGACGACGCAAATATTGCGGTCGCGAGGCCGAGCGCGGCGTGGTTACGGATTGTGGCCGTCATGAGTCGTCCTTACCGCCCGGTGCGGCCGCAAACCATTGAATTGCTTGTGAAGGGCGGGACATCCGAACCTTGATTGACAGAACAGCCACCCAATATCAGGATATAGAATGGCACGAGAGTCCTTGCGGATGAACCCTGAAGGCAAACGACCGAGCGAAATTCGCCGCAAGATGACCGGCATTGGCGACAATTCGTCGAAGCGCGGTTATCTCGACGGCCAGCTTCTGGTTGCGATGCCGGTCATGGGGGACCCCCGGTTCGAACGCTCGGTCATCTATCTCTGCGCGCATTCCGCCGAAGGCGCCATGGGCATCATGGTCAACCGTCCCGCCGGCAGCATCGATTTCCCGGAATTGCTGGTGCAACTCAAGATCATCGCCAAGTCTGAACAGATCAAGCTGCCGGAGCATGCGGAGACATTGAAGGTATTGCAGGGTGGTCCGGTCGATACCGGCCGCGGCTTCGTGCTGCATTCCAGCGATTTCTACATCGAGAATGCGACGCTCCTGATCGACGACAAGATCTGCCTGACCGCGACCATCGACATTCTGAAGGCGATTGCCAAGGGCACCGGACCCAAGCACGCGGTGCTCGCGCTCGGCTATGCCGGCTGGCGGCCCGGTCAGCTCGAGGCCGAAATCCAGGACAATGGCTGGCTGCACTGCGACGCCGATCCGGACCTGGTGTTTGGCGACGACGTCGACGAAAAATATACGCGCGCATTGCGCAAGATCGGCATCGATCCGGGTATGCTGTCGAACGCGGCAGGGCATGCGTGACTGTTGATGTCGTCCCGGCGGAATGCCGGGACCCATGACCACCGGCCTCGCTTGTTGAGCAAGGCGTCCGTGTCGGTGCCTCAACGATAGTATACGGCGTATAGGTCCCGGCCTTCGCCGGAACGACGACGTATTCCCAGTTTCACTCCGCCGCCTGTTGCGCCACCGTCGGCGCGGTTCCCGCCACCGTGGCGCGGCGCATGTCGCGCGGCTGCGACTGATCGTAGCGGCGGACCCGGTGCATGGTCTGGCGGTTGTCCCACATCACGAGATCATGCACCGTCCATGTGTGCACATGGACGAATTGCCGCTGGGTGGCGTGCTCGGTCAGGTCGCGCAGCAGCAATCGTCCCTCAGGGATGCTCATGCCGCGCACGGCGCCCGCATGCGAGGACAGATAGAGGGACTTGCGGCCATGCACCGGATGGGTGCGCACCAGCCGCTGCAGCACCGGCTTGAACATCGCCTTTTCCTCGTCGGTGTAGTCGAGAAAGCCGAGCGATCCCCGCGAGTACATCAGCGAGTGCTCGCAGATCAGATCCTCGATCTCGGCCTTGGTCTCCTCGTCGAGCGCGTCATGGGCGGCGCGCATGTCGGCGAATTCGGTATTGCCGCCCTTGGGATTGACCACGCGCGCCGACAGCAGCGAGAATTTCGCCGGGATCGGCCGGAACGAACTGTCGGAATGCCACAGGCAATTGCCGAGATTGAACAGATGGGTGCGGTGGTCCTTCGGCAGCGGCTTGCCGTCCTTGCCGAGATTGGAGACGTCGTTCAAGCCGGTGGTCAGCCGGTAGTCTTCCTTCTTGGTCACGGTGCCGCCGCGCGCCTGCTCGCGCTCGCCGAAATTCAGCGCAAACGCCAATTGCTGTTCGTCGGTGATGTCTTGATCGCGGAACAAGAGCACCGCGTACTGATCCATGCCGGCTTCGATCTCGGTCGCCTCCTGCTGCGTCAGGGGTGTGCGCAAATCGACGCCCGAAACCTCGCCGAAAAAGTGCGGATGCAGCTGCCGGATCGTGATCGGCATGGCGTTTCTCCTCGATCTGTCCTCGATTAGTGATGGCGGTTGTTCTGTTTTCGTTTGGACGAAAAGTTACTTCCAGGGCGCGCGATGTCAACGTGTTCAGCCGCAAGGCTGTCACGCATTCCGCGCCATCAACCCGCCGTCGACCGGGATCACCGCGCCGGTCAGGAAGGAGGCCGCCGGCAGGCACAGGCTCAAGGTCATGTGCGCGACTTCTTCCGGGTCGCCGTAGCGGCCGAGCGCGGTGCGGCGCTTGGCATAGATCGTCTTGTGCTCCTCGGGGATGCGATCCGTGATCGCCGTCCTGATCGGGCCCGGGCAGATGCAGTTCACGGTGATGCCCTCGCGGCCGAGCTCGACGGCGAGCGAGCGGGTCAGTCCGACCACGCCCGCCTTCGCCGCCGAATACGGGCTGAGCGAGGCGGTTGCGCCGAGCGCCTCGGTCGAGGCGATGTTGACGATGCGGGGCGATCTCGATTTGCGCAAATGGGGCAGTGCGGCGCGAATGATGCGCGGATGCGCCGTCAGCATCACGGCCAACGCCTTGGTCCACGCATCGTCATAGCCCTGATCGTCGATCGCCGCGTGCACCGACATGCCGGCATTGTTGATGACGATGTCGAGGCCGCCGAAATGCGCGGCGATGTCGCCGACGACGGTGATGATGTCCTCGCGTTGGCCGACGTCCAACGCCCAGGCCTTCGCCGTTCCGCCCGCGGCGGCGATCTCGCGGACGACGGCCTCCGTGCCCGCGGCGGTGATATCGGTGACGGCGACGTTGGCGCCTTCGGCGGCGAAGACGCGCGCGGTGGCGCGGCCCATGCCGCTGGCGGCTCCGGTGACGAGCGCGGTTAGACCCATGACCGATCGACTGAGGTTCTTGAACTCGGACATTGGAGGCTTCTCGCAGGGAGGTTTGCGGGCATTGACAAGGCTGGCACCGATCCGCAGAGAGGTCAAACAAGCAAGAACAGAAGGACCGCGGGGAGATGAACGAACTGGATTTCAGCGGCAAACAGGTGCTGGTGATCGGCGGCTCCAGCGGCATCGGCAACGGCATTGCGCGGGCGTTTCGCGCGCACGGCGCGCGCGTGCATGTGTGCGGCACGCGTGCGGCGAAGTCGGATTATTCGCCGGACGACGGATCGGATCTGGAAGGTCTCGACTACACGCAGCTCGATGTCGGCGAGCCCGCGGGACTCGAGACCTTCAAGCCGGCCTTCGACCGGCTCGACGTGCTGGTGCTGGCGCAGGGTGCGGTGGTCTACCGGCGCGGTGAATTCGAAATGCCGGGCTTCCGCAAGGTGCTCGAAGTCAATCTGATGAGCCTGATGGCCTGCGCCACGAAATTTCATCCGATGCTGAGGATCGCCAAGGGCTGCCTCATCATCGTCAGCTCGACCGCCGCCTACCATTCGACGATGGGCAATCCAGCCTACAATGCGTCCAAGGCCGGCGCCGTCGGACTAACTCGCACGCTCGGCGAAGCCTGGGCCGAGGACGGCATTCGCGTCAACGGCATCGCGCCCGGGCTTGTCGATACCAAGATGACCAAGGTCACGACGGCAAACCCGAAACGGCTCGAAGGCGCGCTCGCACGCATCCCGCTGAAGCGGCTGGGAAGACCTGAGGACATGGCCGGCGCCGCGCTGTTTCTGGCGTCGCCGCTGTCGTCCTATGTGGTCGGACAGACCATCGTGGTCGATGGCGGATTGATTCTATGACCGCCAACCGCCGCTATCGCGTGAAGTCGCCCGCCGGCACGGACGTCCATCGTCCGATATTGCCGGGCGGTCGCGGCGGCCCGGGCAACGCCCGCGGCGGGGCGAGTTGACGCGGCGGCGGAGGCGCGCCGCCAAACCCGAAGAAATTCCGGGACGACGGCGGGCCGGCCTGCGCGGGCGCGGGCGGCTTCTTCGGTTTTTGTGCCGCCGTTGGAGCGACGGCGCCGTCGGCAGGCGTCGTCGGGGCGATGGACGCAACCGGCGTGTCGCCCTTGGCCTGTTCGCGTCCGACCTCGCGGCGCGGCCAGACGAAATCGTCGGCACGGCCGGCGGGCGCGGAGAGCGCTTCGCCCTTGACCAACGTCCGCGCGGCGAGCGCGTCGACCGCGGCCGGGCGCGAGCCGGGACCGCCAAGCAACTGGTCGGTTCCGACCGACGACGCCACCAGCGGCAGGATCGGGCCCGCCAGCGGGCGCGGCGCGGGCTGGCCCGGGACGGCATTGGCGTCGGGGGTCGCAGGTTCGGTCGGCAGCGCGATCGGCGAGGAACGCCCGGACATCAGCCGCGTGATCTCGCGCTCCACATAGTGCGCAAGCTTGCGCGCGCCGGGCGGGGTGAAATAGACGCCATCATAGGACCGCAGCTGGCGGGGCTGGCCTTCGAAATCGGGGCCCTTCTGCAGGAAGCGGCCGGCTTCGTCGACGAAGCCGTCCCAGACATCGACATAGGTGATGCCGGCCTTGCCGGCAGCATCGCGGTAGAGTGAATCGAGGAACAGCATGTCCGAAGTCCCCTTCGGGCCGCGGATCGCCGGCAGGCCGACCCAGAGCACCGGCACGCCCTTGGTCTTCAAGACCGCGATCATCTCCTCGATTTTCTTGGAATAGAGCTCGATCCAGCGTTCGTCGCGAAACTCGTAGAGGCCGTTCGGCGTGCGCGCACTGCGTTCCGGCGTCGCGGCGGGCAGATCCGCGTTCTCGGCATCGTCTTGCGGCAGTTCAGGATCGACAGCCTTGTCGTCTGGCTTGTCGCCGCCTTTGGCGGCGTTGTCGGCACCGTCCGGCTTGGTCGGCGGTTTCGCATCTGCCGGCTTGCCGTCCGGCTTGGCGCGGGCATCTTTCTTGTCGCCCTTCTTGTCGGCTGGTTTGTCCGGCTTGTCAGACACCGGCTCGCGGAGCGCGACGCGGTCGTTGAGGCCGAGCATGACGACGATGACGTCGGGCTTCTCGGTCGCGAGGATGCCCTTGGCCGCAGCAGCCCAGTCCGCCGGATCGCCCTTCGGCTGGTATTTGATGAGGCCCGAAAAGGCCTTGTGCCTGCGGATCACGCCCATCTCGGGCTGCTCGGTGTAAGCCTCCTCGAGGCCGTAGGCGAGCCAGTCCGCCATGGCGTCGCCAAGCACGACCACGTTGCGCTCCGCCACGGTGTCGCGCTTCGCCGGTGCCGGCGCCTTGGAAAAATCCTGCACCCGCCTCGGGGCTTGGGGTTGGAATGGCTGAAAGAAATCGCTGCCGAACCAGCCGCCACCGAAGCCGCCGCTGCGCGGCGCCGGGCGCGGACCGCCGAAATTGAAGAACTGGGCCGAGGCCGGGGCGACGATGCCCACCAATAGCGCAACCGTAACCCCCAGCACCGCGAGCGGGCCGGGTTCGGTCAACACCTTGAGGAAGGACTTCGGCTTGGACATTTGGGTTTGATCGCGGAAATGGCGTGCACTTTAGATTGTTAGAGCATGATCTTTTCGGAAAACCGGGATCCACTTTTCCGGATCATGCTCTGACAAAGTATAGTCGCAGAATCAGGCCGCAAGCGGGCAAATTGTCATGACCATAAATCGGGCATTGGCTCGCCCCGTCAAGGGCAGCCGGTGCGCGGTTCCGCGATTGCGGTGTGCAAGGTTACTTTCAGGGTCAAATCCTCCCGTTTGGAGCATGATCCGGAACGGCATGCCCGCGAACTTGATCCGGATACCGGATTTCAGAAAAAACCACGCACGAACAAAGAGATAGAGGGAGGACGACAGTGCGGCGAAAGTCCGTCCCGCGCTAGTGTCCCCTGAGTTTCTCCAGCATGTCGGACGAGGCAAATCCGTCCGCCGGAACCCCGATCGAGGCCTGGAACCCGCGCAGCGCTTCGCGCGTCTGGCCGCCGAGCTGGCCGTCGGGAGTGCCCTGATAGAAACCGCGCTGGACCAGGAGCTGCTGCAGCTCCAGGCGCTCGGTGCGCGACAATTCCCGCTCCTGGCGCGGCCAAGGCTGCACGAAGGGCTGTCCGCCGCGCAGCCGGTCGGCGAAATGGCCGATCGCCAGCGCATAGGCCTCCGCCGGATTGTATTTCATGATGACGCGAAAATTCTGCAGCATCAGGAAGCCCGGTCCCTCGGCACCGGCCGGGGCCAGCAGATAGGCCTTCTCGGCCGGGTGCGGGAAGGGCTGGCCAAGGGCCGGCTTGAGGCCGAGATGTTCCCACTGCGCCAATGTCATGACCTTGGCGCGGTCGGCCAGCATGTAGTTGAACCCTTGCGGCACCGCGACCTCGTAGCCCCAGGTCTGGCCGGCCTGCCAGCCGTCCTTCTTCAGATTGTTGGCGGTCGAGGCGATCAGGTCGGCGGCATCGTCGACCACGTCGCGGCGGCCGTCGCCGTCGGCATCGACCGCATAGCGTTTGAACGCCGTCGGCATGAACTGGGTCGGCCCGAACGCACCGGCCCAGGAGCCGCGCATCTGCTCGGGCCGCAAATCGCCGCGATGCAGGATTTCCAGCGCCGAGAGAAATTCGTCGCGGAAATATTTCTGGCGGCGGCCGACGCAGGCCAGGGTCGCGGTGGATTGCAGCACGCTGCGATCGCCCATCTGGGTGGAATAATTCGACTCGATGCCCCAGATCGCCGCGATCGCATAGCGATCGACGCCATAGGCCTTTTCGGTCGCGTCGAACTGGGCCTTGTATTGGCTGAGGATCTCGCGGCCTCTGGCAAGCCGGGTGTCGTTCACCAGGATGTCGACATAGTCCCAGATCGATTTGGTGAATTCGGGCTGCGCATCCATCAGATCCATGATGCGCAGGTCAGGCGTCAGACCTGCGGTGAAGCGCTGGAAACTTTCCTGCGAAATGTTGCGGCGTGCGGCATCCGGCCACATCGCGGCGACGCAATTGTCGAAATTCGCGGCGGCGTCCCGGATCGCGGCTGCCGTCATCAAGGGATGTCCGGAGGCGCCGTCCTCGCCGCTCCACGGCAGCGGCGCGTTGCTTCCCGCCGCCGGCGCGGTCGGAGCCGCTGCGCCCGTCGGGTTTCCCTTCGACAGTGTGCCGGTGAAGAGGTTGTCGAGGAAATTCAACGGCCCGCCGCCGGATGACTGCGCGCACGCCTCGCCCGCGGCGAGGAGCGCCGTCGCGGTCAGTATCGCGGCACCAAACCGCAATGTCGTGCGTTCCATCCGTCGTGCCATGGTCCCAACCGTCAATCCTTGAAATCCGGCTTTCAGGAGGTCCCGTTTTGCTTTCCCACAGATTAACAAATGCGTCAGGGGACTGCCCGCTTGCGGTTCCCGCCTGGCCGTCGGGGCTGTCCGTACACCAAGGCTGTTCATACATATGCCTTTGTTCGGCGCTGCAAAACGGCTACCACGATCCCATCATCGCGGTTCCTTATCGTTGATAAATCATAGTTGATCGAAGGCTTCCGATACCTCCCATGAAAATCCGCAAAGCCGTATTCCCCGTTGCCGGCCTCGGCACCCGTGTGCTTCCCGCCACCAAGGCGATGCCGAAGGAAATGCTGACCATCGTCGACAAGCCGCTGATCCAATATGTCGTGGACGAGGCCAAGGAGGCGGGCATCGAGCATTTCATCTTCGTCACCGGCCGCAACAAGGGCGTGATCGAGGATCATTTCGACCGGATGTACGAGCTCGATGCCACGCTCGCCGCGCGCGGCAAGACCGCCGAGATGGACATCCTGGCCCGCGACCAGCCCGAGGCCGGCGCCATGAGCTTCACCCGGCAACAGGCGCCGCTGGGGCTTGGTCATGCCGTGTGGTGCGCGCGCGACATCGTCGGCTCCGAGCCGTTCGCGGTCGTGCTGCCGGACGAGCTGGTGCTGCATACGCCGGGATGCCTCGCCCAGATGATGGCGGCGGCAGCGGCGCTTCCCGACAAGTCCAACCTGATCGCGGTGCAGGAGGTGCCGACGCATCTGACCCACCAATATGGCATCTGCGGCGTCGGCAAGCGTCAGGGCAGGATGTTCGAGGTCGAGGGCATGGTCGAGAAGCCGCCGCAAGGAACGGCGCCGTCGAATTTGTCGATCACCGGGCGCTACATCCTGCAGCCGGAGATCTTCGAGATCCTGGCGCGGCACGAGCGCGGCGCCGGTGGCGAGATCCAGCTCACCGACGCCATGATCGGCCTTGCCGAGATGCAAAACTTCTATGCGGTCGAGTTCGAGGGCGAACGCCACGATTGCGGCTCGAAGCCCGGGTTCCTGCGCGCCAACATTGCCTATGGCATGGCGCGGGCGGATCTGCGCGACGGCCTGCGCGCCGACATCGAGGCGTATCTGGAGAAGTGACGGCTAGAGCGTTTCCCGATAAGATTGACCATATCCTGAGTTGGCCAGGTATGCAGCGCACTCTGATCGGGAGATCTTGGTCAGAGACGAGGCAATGGCCGCGCATAAACTATCGACGGTGTACGCCGCTTGCTTGAGAGAATATGCGGCAATCTTGCGAAGCATGGACTTGAGTTTGGCAAAAAATTGCTCGATCGGATTCAGGTCCGGGCTGTATGCCGGAAGGTAGAACAGAATTGCACCCCGGGCTTCGATC
>WNGQ01004378.1_pt1 | contig 14026 bp, 12 predicted proteins | sample 5407661 | NCBI WGS metagenome assembly WNGQ01 (sample SAMN13153382, study PRJNA577476) | soil metagenome | isolation source: 60 cm soil or saprolite under Garry oak tree replicate 2 | place: USA:California | collected 2016-06-15
TCGCAGCTCGGCCCCGGCTCGTTTTATCTCGAAGCCGAAACCGCTTGATTGGAAAACCGGAAATGATATGAACTCCTCACCTCAGAGTGGCCGGTTTTGATTCGACCCCGGCTGGCTGGTTTTCAACCGACCGGTGACACCGCCCAGTTGCAGCAGCCCGGTCGCGCGCATGAAACAGGTCCGCGGCTTGATTTCCCGCGCGCCGTGCGCGAGTGGGCCGGGCAATACGGTATCACCCCGGAGGAAGCGGAACGCGAGGTGCAGGTCTGGATCGCCGAGGTGCGCCAGCGCTACGGCGACCTGAGCGAGCGCGCGCGCGCGGAATTGCTGGCCCAGCACTTTACCGAGGCTGCCCGACTCTCGGACGAGGCCGCGGCGGACAAACTGGTCCGCAGCCGGCAGCTTGCCGCGACCGGCCGAAAACTGGTCCGCGGGGCCGTGACGGATTTCATCCGAGCCGGCGAGGCGCTCAGGGCCGCAGGCCAACACGCCGCCGCACTCGACCGGTTCGCGACAGCACTGCGTCATGTCGTCCGCGAAGCCGAACCGCGAACATGGGCCTCTTTGCAGGTTTGGCTCGGCATTTGTCATGGGGAACTCGGCATCCGCTTGGCAGGCAAGGGGGCAGTCCAGCATCTGCGAGACGCCGTAGCGGCCTGTCGCGCGGCGCTGGAGGTGCGCACCCGCGAGCTGTTGCCGCACCATTGGGCGGCGACCCAGAACAATTTGGCCAATGCGTTGGGGAACCTAGCGGAGCGGAGCGAAGGGCCGGAGGCGGTCAAGCTCCTGGGCGACGCAGTGGCAGCCTATCGCGCGGCGCTGGAGGTGCGCACCCGCGAGACGTTGCCGCAGGCTTGGGCGATCACCCAAAATAATCTGGGTAATGCGCTGCTGGAGCAGGCGAAGCGGAGCGAAGGGCAGGAGGCGATGAAGCTCTTGAGCGGAGCAGTGGCGGCCTATCGCGCGGCGCTGGGGGTCCGCACCCGCGAGCAATTGCCGCAGGATTGGGCGATGACCCAGAACAATCTTGGTGCTGCGTTGGGGGACCAGGCGAGGCGGAGCGAAGGGCCGGAGGCCGTGAAGCTTTTGGGCGAAGCCGTGGCGGCCTATCGCACGGCGTTGGAGGTGCGCACGCGCGAAAAGTTGCCGCACAATTGGGCGACAACCCAGAACAATCTGGCTAATGCGTTGGTGGACCAGGCGAAGCGGAGCGAAGGGCCGGAGGCCGTGAAGTTTTTGAGCGGAGCAGTGGCCGCCTGTCGCGCAGCGCTGGACGTTTTCACCCGCGATCAATTGCCGCAGGCTTGGGCGACGACGCAGAACAATCTGGCTGTTGCGCTGAGGGAGCAGGCGAATCGGAGCGAAGGGCCGGAGGCGCTGAGGCTCTTGAGCGAAGCAGTGGCCTCCTATCGCGCGGCGCTGGAGGTGTTCACCCGCGAGCAGTTGCCGCAGGATTGGGCGATGACCCAGAACAATCTGGCTAACGCGTTGATGGACCAGGCGAAGCGGAGCGAAGGTCCGGAGGCGGTGAAGCTTTTGGGCGAAGCAGCGGCGGCCTATGCCGCGGCGCTGGAGGTGCTCACCTGTGAGCATTTCCAGCATTACCATGCGGGTGTCTCACTGAATCTGGCTTCTGCGGAGCAAGCAGTGCGCAAACTGACGCCTTAGAGCCGTTTTGACTCTTGCCAACGCTGCGGGCGAACCTAAACTGACAGGATGACTTCATCTTTAGCCCGCGCATTGGTTCTCATCTGCGCTGGCTGGTGGTTTTTGGGCCATGCAGTAAGATGCCAAGCCCAGGAAACGGAGGCAGACCGTAAACTCGTAGAAACAATCCAGGCCGCGGCGGAGAAAGGCGACGCTGGCAAGCAGTGGGCGCTTGGTAAAATCTATTTTCCCAGCGAGCACGGCGTAACTCAGGATTATGCCAAAGCAGTGTATTGGTTTCGCAAGGCTGCCGAGCAGGGAGATGGCAGGGCTCAGCACTGGCTTGGGATTTGCTATCAGCTCGGTGAGGGGGTGGGCTGGGATGCCGCTGAGGCGGTGAAATGGTATGGCAAAGCCGCCGAGCAGGGGTACGCCGGGTCTCAAAATGAGCTTGGGCATTGCTATCGCAATGGCTGGGGAGTGGCCAAAGATTACACCGAAGCCTTGAAATGGTATCGCAAGGCTGCCGAGCAGGGAATGGCCCTCGCTCAGTGCAACCTTGGGGTTTGCTACCACAATGGGGACGGCGCAGCCAAGGATTACACCGAGTCGGCGAAGTGGTATCGCAAAGCAGCCGAGCAGGGATACGCCGAGGCTCAACTTAAGCTTGGGTTTTGCCATGAAAGGGGCGAAGGGGTGGCAAAGGATGCGGCTGAGGCGGTGAAATGGTATCGCAAGGCTGCCGAGCAAGGGGATGCCGGCGCTCAATATTGCATTGGGTTTCTGTATTACATTGGAGACGGCGTAGCCAAGGACTATGTTCAGGCGTACAAATGGCTCAATGTTTCGGCCGGACAAGGAATTGGGGAGGCAAGCGCACTCCGCGACAACTTGGAGAACTCGAAGATGACCCCCGAACAAATCGCCGAGGGCCAACGGCTGGCACGCGAGTTCATGCCACGCAAAACTCCTCTCTCCGGCGTAGATGCAGCCAGTCCCGACATTGCCGCGCTGCGACCAGCGGCTTCCGGCACTGGCTTTTTCATTTCAGAGGATGGATACCTGGTCACCAACGCACACTTGGTGAACGACGCCATCAAGGTGCGGGTAGTCACGCAGCGTGGTTTGATTGCCGCCAGGGTGGTGAAGGTGGATGCCGCCAACGATTTGGCCATTCTAAAGGCGGAAGGGAATTTCCCCGCGCTGCCGGTCGCGTCCAGTCGCGGCGTGAAACTCGGGGCTACGGTGGCCACGGTTGGTTTCCCGAACATCGGCTTGCAAGGTTTCGCGCCCAAGCTGGCGAAGGGCGAGATCGCCAGCCTCGCCGGCGCCCAGGATGACCCGCGTCATTTCCAGATTAGCGCGCCCATCCAGCCGGGCAATTCCGGCGGCGCGCTGGTGGATGAGCGCGGCAACGTGATCGGCGTGGTGGTGGCGAAGTTGAGCCAGCAAGCCGCGCTGGCCACCAGCGGACAACTGGCCGAGAACGTCAACTACGCAGTGAAGAGCAGTTTTTTACTCGGTCTGCTCGAATCCCTGCCGGAGGTGACTGCCAAACTCAAGGAGCCGAACTCGCGCGAGCGCAAGTTTGAGGAGGTGGTGAAGGAGGCGCAGGAGGCCGCGGCCTTGGTGCTGGTTTATTGACTGAGGGCTTGTTTGAAGACGCCGTGGCCAACGGCGATTCAAGACTTAGTAGCCGCTGAGGTAACGAGGCGGATTTTGCCATCAGACCCATTCCGCCTCGTTACCTCGTCGGCTACTGGGTTCGCAGCGATTCCTGGATCCACGCTGAGGACCGCCATCCAGGCAAATTGGGGTTGAGCCACGGATGATACACGGATTGAACACGGATTAAGTCACGGCTCGGCGGGAGCCTCGCCCTACCGGTAGGGCGAAGCTCCTGCTGAGCCCCATCTCTGGCCCTCTGCCGCTTTCCGTGCTTCATCCGTGTTCCATCCGTGGCCGCAAATCATGAGCGGGGTCATTCTGTATGGCCCATTTCCGCTGCTTGTAGCCGCTGAGGTAACGAGGCGGATTTTGCCATCAAACCGAATCCGCCTCGTTACCTCGTCGGCTACGGTGCTCGCACCGACTCCTGAATCCACGTTGGGGACCGCCCTCACCCCGGCGCTGCGCGCTGCCACCTTCGCCCCCAGGAGAGGGAGGCGAACCTTCTTGAATCCAGCCCGCTGCGGAATTTGAACAGGAGCAAACTCCCGTATTCCCGTCAAAGATGGGGTCCTGGGGCTGGGGCTACTTGCCGTAAAACTCCTCGATCACTTTTTTGAACGCGTTCTCGCCTACGTTGACGATGGCGATTTCGCGCTTCGCGCTTTCTTCGGAGTCACTCGCGTGGGCGGCGTTGACCATGATGGTCTGGCCGAATTCGCGCCGGATCGAGCCGGGCGGCGCCTTTGACGGGTCGGTCGGACCGAGGACATCGCGAATCTTGCGGACGGCTTCCACGCCTTCATAGGCCACCGCGATGGATTTCTCCGTGCCCGGTTCCTTCCACTGCGCGGGGTCGCATTCGCTGGGGGCGTGACCGGACATGAACTTGACGATGTTCTCAAACTGACGGTCGGCAAACGGCGGCCCCAGGATTTCGCCTAACTGCTGTTGCTCGGCCGGCGCAATTTTGAAGCCCAGTTCCTTTTCCAACAGCGCCTTGGCTTTGACGGCCACTACTTCCTTGAGCCGGCCACGCAACACCTCCTTTACCGGACCATAAAACTCGTTGGCCTCGGCCACGCTCATCCGGTGAAGCTTGATGCCGATGATGTAAAGGCCGGTGCGGGAGAAAAAATCGATCATGTTGCCGGGCCGGCCAGTGGGGAAACGGAAGTTGTCCGGCTTGATCAGCACCAGCGTGCGCTGCGGTTTTTCACCGGGTTGATACGCCAGCGTGCTTTCCAGCAAGCCGCCGTCGGTGTCGGAGTATTTCGCCCAGAGTTTGAGCTTGAACTGCACTTCCTCCACGTTCGGCGCCGCCAGCACCGCCGGCTCGAAGTAGCGCACCTGGTCGCTTTCGTCCAGGATCAAGTCCCCGTACGTGTCGCGGATGGTTTCGCCGCCGCGGCGATCGGTGCTGATATTACCGACGACCGAGCGGACTTTGCGCACCGCGTCGTCCCCCTCGAACAGCAGCACCATGACGCGCCGACGGCGCTGGGTTTTAGGGTCAGGCGCCAGGTTTTTGAGGATGTAGTCCCGAATCAATTCCTGGATGCGCCGATCTTGCGGATCATCGGCCGACACAATTACATCCGAATACTTTTTTACCAATTCCAGGCTCGGGGCGAACATGCGCGCGCCGGCCAATTCCAAGCCGGTGCGGGTGATCAAGCGGGCGATGATGCCACCGGTGCGCGACTTATACAGGGTGTACGGCGTGATGATGACGTACGCCAGTTGTTGCGACATAGCGGCTCAGCCTGGCGAACTGCCCGAAGGCTTGGCGGGGGCCGAAGGCTCGGAAGCCGGCGTGGCCGGTGCGGCCGGAGGTGTGGCCTTGCCGCCAAGAATCTTGAACATCACGGTCCCGCAGATCGGGCATTTGCCCTTGATGGCTTTGCGCCCGTTTTTCATCACCTCTTCCACTGCGCTGACTATTTCCCTTTTGGCTTTGCACTTAACGCAATATCCTTCGGCCATAAATTATTCCTGTCTTAAGCGCGATCCGCGCCGGGTCAATCGTGGCGGTTAGCTTACGGGGCGGCCGTCGGGAGCGTCAACGGCAAAACCAAACCCCAAAACCAGCCAGCAACCGGCCGGCCGAATCTACGGAAGGACTTGTAAATAAACGACTTGTAAATGATCCGGAGCGGACTCGAATCCATGTCGGGACAGTTACGGGAGGCAACGCGCAGTGTCAACCGGGAGTTCGGCAGGCTTGCGCGCCCCTTTCGAGCCTGCGTGGCGGTCCACCGGCACGAAACCCCGAGACTACGCTTGATAAATTCGGGTCGGGGAACTTGGTTTCTCACTCTTACAGGTGCGGACATGGAAAATCTACAGAATCGCGCTCTCCGATGCCGCCAGGCGGGTGGGGAGGCCACCTGATCTTTGCTTGAATTCCCTGCCCTCGGGTTATCATACCCGTGTGAGCGAGCAGAAGTCACTTCGGGGTCGCGGGGCGGCGGGCAATCCGGCCAACCGATTCGAACACATCGTTCGCGAGCGCGACGCGGGCTACGACCCCGAAGCGGAACCAGCTCCGCGAACCCGATTCCTAGCGGACCACACCCGCACGATCATCGCTTACAACGACAGCCCCGATATCGGCTTCCAGGCAAGCGTCAATCCCTATCGCGGCTGCGAGCACGGTTGCATCTATTGCTACGCCCGGCCCACGCATGAGTATTTGAGTTTCTCCGCCGGGCTGGATTTCGAGACGAAAATCATGGTGAAAGAAAACGCGCCGGAATGGCTGCGCCAAGAACTGAGTTCGCCGCGGTGGAAACCCCAGGTCATCGCGATGAGCGGCGTGACCGATTGCTACCAGCCGGTCGAACGGAAGTTGAAGCTGACGCGCCGCTGCCTGGCCGTGCTGGCGGAATTCCGCAATCCCGTTTGCGTAATCAGCAAGAATTTTCTCGTCACCCGGGACATCGATTTGCTCGGCGAACTGGCCCAGTGCCAGGCCGCCATGGTGTTCATTTCCGTGACTACTCTCGACCGCGCGCTTACGCCGAAACTGGAGCCGCGCGCCTCACTGCCTGGCCGCCGGCTGGCAGCCATCGCCGCGCTGGCGCGGGCGAATGTGCCGGTGGGCGTCCTCGTCGCCCCGGTGATCCCCGCCCTGACTGACCATGAACTGCCCGCCATCATCGCGGCCGCCGCCGAGGCAGGCGCGAAATACGCTGGCTATGTTCCGTTGCGATTGCCTTTCGGGGTAGGGAAATTGTTCGAGCAGTGGCTGACGGAGCATTTTCCGGAACGAGCGGATAAAGTGCTCAACCAGGTCCGCGGCCTGCGTGGGGGCGCGCTCAATGATCCGCGGTATGGCACACGGATGCGAGGCGAAGGGCTTCTGGCGGACCATCTGGCGAAGCTGTTCGCGGTGGCCTGCCGGAAGGCCGGGCTGGCTGCCCGAGGGCCGGCGCTTTCAGCCGGCGCTTTTCGAGTTCCCGCTTCAACTCCCGAGCATAAGCAAAGAATGTTGCCAATTTGATCGCGCTCACGGGCAGGAGGAGCGCGTGACGGCGCTTCCTCCCACCCGTGTTCTCCACGTATCCTGCGCGACCAATAATTACCTCCGACGCGAGCCATCCACAATCCAGCAGGACACGGCTGCGGCCATCGGGAAAACTACGAGGCGGCGGTTATGGGTTTCACTGGCCACTTGCAACCGGGAATGCCGAAGCGGCGCGTTAGTCTCGGGGGGCAGCGCAGCCGGTCTCCCACTGGTCAGATTGGCGGCGCTTCAAAGCAGGCTGGCCGAATCGACATCGAGAAATAGCGTCGCCTGGGGCTGGCGGCGCAGGAAGGAGGCTGGACAGGCCGTGTCGATCGGCCCCGCGAGAGCCGCTTTCACCGCTTTGGCTTTGCGTTTCTCCGGCGCGATGCAAAACATCCTGTTAGCCGAACAAAGCTGTGGGATGGTGAGCGTGAAGGCGTATTGCGGGACTGCTTCGAGGTTCGGAAAATGTCCCTCGTTGACCTGTTGCTGGCGGCTGGCCACGTCCAGTTTGACGAGCTTGACCTTGTGCGGGTCGTTGAAGTTCGCCACCGGCGGATCGTTGAAGGCGAGGTGTCCATTCTCGCCGATGCCCAGGCAGCAAAGATCGATCGGCTGCGCCGCCAGCAAGCCGGCGTAGCGCTCGCATTCATCCAACGGCAGCCACGTGTCGCCCCTGAGGTAATGAAACTGGCGCGGGGTCACGCGGCTTGCGACCCGCTCGCGCATGTAGCGCTGAAAACTCGCTCGATGGTCCGCGGGGATGCCCAGGTACTCGTCCATGTGGAAGCAGGTGATGCGCGACCAGTCCACTCCACCCAAGGCGATGAGTTCGTGAAGAAATTCGATTTGCGAATTACCGGTCGCCAGGATTACCGCGGCCGAGCTTTGTTGGGCCAGCACCTCTTGCAGATAGCCTCGGGCGAGGTTGGCCGCATCTTGCGCCATCTCGGACGCGCGGGGGTAGATGCGCACGGGCAGGGCATCGACCTGGAAACTTTTCGACGGAGCGGTGGGCGCGGAGTCCGATTTTGTCATGAATGCGTTGGGATATAGTCGAGAGCGCCTTCAATGGCAAATTTCAAATTCTTGCGCCGCTCCGGTGAACGGCAGCGGGACGATGGTCACGGCGCTCTCGCCGGCCGGCGAGCGCAGCGTCAGTCGCGTGCCCGCCTGGTTGTGTTCGCGGCGAACGTAACCCAGCGCCAGGTTTGCTTTCAGCGCCGGTGAGGCCACCGCGCTGGTAACGTAGCCAGCCTCCTTCCCGCCGTGAAAAAGTTTGTCGCCCCGCTTCGGCAACTCCCTCAAATCGTCCGGCAAGCGCAAGCCGCGCAGGGCCTTGGCAACCTGCCCATAGGTGCGAATCCGCGCAATGACCTCCTGGCCGATATAACAGCCCTTGCTGTAATTGACGGCGCGGGCTTCGATGCCCGCTTCCGGCGGCAGATTCGTCTCGTCCATATCGATGCCAAAGCGCGGAAAGCCCGCCTCGATCCGGACCATTTCCAGCGCCTGCCACCCCGCCGGCCGCCCTCCCACCGCCCGGACGGCCGTGATCAGTTTGTCCATGACAGCCCCGAGCGCCGGCAGCGGCGTGAATAAATCGAAGCCGGGCGCCACGCCGCGCGGCTGGTTCACGCAGTGGATCTCGCCCAGCGCGGCGTCAGTCACGGTGCAAAAACATAGCGGTCGCTCAGGCAAAATGATCCCCACTCCGAGCTGGCTGATCACCGGGCCGCTTTCCGGCCCTTGCACCGTCACCAACCCGAGGGCCGGCGCGGCGTCGCTCACCTGGACGTCGTCGGCGATGATATATTTCTCGAAGCGCTGCAGCAGCGCGGCGCTCAGTCCCGGCTCGAAGTCAACCAGCAGCCGATCGGGCAGACAACAGACGTTGAGGTCGCTCTGCATTTTGCCCTTGGCCGTGACCAGCGCGGCGTAACAGCCTTCGCCCGGTCGCAGGTCTTTCACGTTGTTGGTGACCTGGCCGTTGAGGAAACGCTGGCGGTCCGCTCCCCCCAGAAAAAGCCGGCCGCGACAACTTAGATCCATCACGCCCGCGCGGGCACACAACGCCTCGTATTCCGCCAGTGGATCGCCATAATCGCTGACGACCTCCATGCCGTTGACTTCGGTGAAGCGGGCCTTCAGCCGTTCATGGAATTCGTGCCACTCTAGCGCCTTCATGGGTTCAGTTTAGCGCGAGGTCCGCTGCTTGACATCCGCAAATCTCGAAGGGGAGCGCCACTCAGGGTTCCGCGGCGGGAAGTTCGCGGACAAGCTGACCGCCCTTGTTGGTCGGCGATGATTCCGCGTCGGGATCAAAAAACAGCGCTTTGTGCATATCGAAGGCCACGAGGATTCTCCCGGGCTTGCCCCACGCCTCACGGCTGGGGGCGCGCGCGGTGAAGCAATGCGTGCCGGTATCCAGATGAAGCAAAGTGTCCGCGCCCCTCGGCTCGATCATTTCCAAATCGGCGGTCACGAAATCCGCGCTGGCTTGCCCTGGGGCAGCGGTTTGGGCCAAGAGGTGCTCCGACCGCAGCCCCAGCACCAGCGGTTTGCCGACGTACTTCTTCAACCAGGCCGCCTGTTCCCCGCAGATTCGCACGTTGAATGGTTCCGCAGCCGCCTGGCCTTTTTCAGACCGTTCGACAAAATAAAGGATGGGGGACTTTTCCTGAATGAGGCCGTGGAACAAGTTCATCGGCGGCGAGCCGACGAATCCGGCCACGAATACGTTTGCCGGCGCCTCGTACAATGTCATCGGCGCGGCGATCTGTTGGATCTCCCCCGCGTTCATCACCGCGATTCGGTTGCCCAGCGTCATGGCTTCGGCCTGGTCGTGCGTGACATAGAGCATCGTGGCCCCAAGCCGACGGTGGAGCCGGGCGATTTGGGCGCGCATTTGCGCTCGCTTCGGCGCATCGAGGTTGGACAGCGGTTCGTCGAAGAGGAAAACCTTGGGACGGCGGACGATCGCCCGGCCCAAGGCGACGCGCTGTTGTTCGCCGCCGGAGAGCGCGCCGGGTTTGCGCTCGAGGCAGTCGGCAAGACCGAGCATTTCAGCCGCCTCCTTCACCCGTTGTTGGATCCCGGCTTTCGGAAATTTGCGCAGGGTCAAACCGAACGCCAGGTTCTGGAAAACCGTCAGGTGCGGATAAAGCGCGAAATTCTGGAACACCATGGCGATGTCGCGGTCCTTGGCCGGCAGGTCGTTGACCGCCTCTCCGTCAATCGACACGGTGCCTTCGGTGACTCCCTCCAGGCCGGCGATCAGTCGCAAGGTGGTGGTCTTGCCGCTGCCCGACGGGCCCACCAACACCAGCAACTCCTTGTCTTCGATGGCGAGATTCAGGCGCTGCACGGCGCGGACTTCTGTGCCCGTGGCGCTTACAAAAATTTTGGAAAGGTTTTCGAGAACCACTCGCGCCATGCCGATCGAGTCTTCGCCGCGGCCGCGGCGATGTCGAGCGCGCAGAAGGCTGCCGGCTGAAGCCAGCGTTCCTGCCGCAATGGAACGCTGGCTTTAGCCGGCAGCCTCGCTCTGCGCACCCACATTTGATCACCGCCCTCCAGAGCAACTCCTGATTTCCTTTCAGCCTGAATTCGTGGTTTGATTTCGGCCGCGAATGCACACCCGGATGAAGAACACACCGGCGGCGGGCGCCACACGACGGCTCATCGTAAACGCCGATGATTTTGGCCGTTCACGCGGCATCAATGCCGCGGTCATTCGCGCCCATCGCGAAGGCATTCTCACCACCGCCAGCCTGATGGTGAATGAGGCGGCCTGCGATGAAGCCGTCGCCCTGGCGCGGGAAACCCCGCGGCTGGGCGTGGGCCTCCATTTGACGCTCGTTTGCGGCTGTTCGGCATTGCCCGCGGAAAAAATTCCCGGCTTGGTCAACGGTGAACACAAGTTCAGCGACTGCCCCGTGGCAGCGGGGTTCCGCTATTACGCGCATCGGCGATTGGCGGCGCAGTTGGAAACAGAGATGGCGGCCCAGTTCGAGAAGTTTGCCGCGACCGCGCTTCCGCTCGATCACGTGAACGGACATCTCCATCTCCACCTGCACCCGGTCGTTTTCGGGATCCTCATGCGGAATGCCGACCGCTGGGGCATCCGGCGGGCGCGGCTGACTTGCGAGCCATTCTGGCTTAATACGCGACTGGCGGGCGGACGCTGGCTGTATCGCGCCAGCCACGCGGCCATCTATCGCTTGCTTTCGCGCAGCGCCCGGCGCCGCCTGCGAGAGAAGAATATCAAGCACACCCAGGCGGTGTTTGGGCTGCTGCAAAATGCAAGCGTGGACGAAGGCTACCTCGCGCGGCTGTTGCCGGTCTTGCCGGCGGGTGATTCCGAGCTTTACTCGCATCCGTCGCTCGACCAGTATCCCCGTGAATTCGAGGCCCTCGTCAGTCCGCGCGTGAAAGGGCTGGTCGAGGCGCTGGACATCAAATTGATTCGCTACCAGGATTTGTAACATGGCCAAACTCATTATTATTCTTTTGATTGCGCTGGTCTTCGAAGCGGTGGGCGTGGTCTGGCTGAGCCTCGGGCTGAAGCAGATCGGCCCCGTCCAATCGGTGAGCGGCGCGGAAATCGCCCGCGTCGTCGGTCGCGGGATCACGAACCGCGATTTCCTGCTCGGGGTCCTGTTCGAGACCATCTTCTTCGTCCTGCTCCTCACGTTGCTCAAAAACTGGGACGTGAGTCTGGTCTGGCCCCTGACCTCGCTCGGCTTCGTGATCACGACGCTGGCGGCGAGATACCTGCGGCATGAAGAGGTCACCGGGCTGCGCTGGAGCGGAGTCCTTCTGATCATGATGGGCGCGGCGCTGGTCGCCTGGAGCGAGAAAGTCAAGCCCGCCAGCCCGGTCGTCGCTACCGCGGGTGTGGTCAAAGGTGGGTGAGACGCGCGGCTGCTGCACTTTGTCGGAGCGCGGCTGTGTTCCGAGGAGCGGAGTGACGAGGAATCAGCCGCAGCACGCTCGAATAAGCGAGGGCGTCCCCCTTGTCCCACGTGCTGCGGCTGGTCTCCGACACAGCCGCGCCCCGCTACCACGGTGACGGCGGAACTCAGCCGGGAATGACCTTGCTGAGCACGGCGGCCAGATTTTTCGCGGCCGACTGTGTCTGGCGTTGCAAGCGAAGCAGCGCGGGAATTTTTCCCGGCGACCCGAGCAGCGCGAGGATCAGTTTGGCGTAGTTGAGTTTCTGCTCAACTGTCATCAAGGCGTTGAAATCCAGCGGGAGGTGTTCGTTCGCCGCGTCGGAGATCACCCGGATCGTCGCGCTGGGGATTCCGTGCGCGCGGCAGATCGCGCGGATGATTTGCGATTCCATCTCCACCGCATCCGCCCCGGTGGATTCCCAGAGGTGGCGCTTTTCCGCCACCGTTGCCGCCACACGGCCGGCGCAGTGAAATCGCACCGGGCAGGCGCCCGCGGCCAACAGCGCCGGCGTCAGGCCGGCGTCCTCGTCGGTGGCGAAGACCACCGTGCCCGTGGTGAGGTAGGGATTGAGTCCGCCGGCAAATCCGCAACTCAAGACGAGCTGGTAAGGTTCGCGCTTGAGCGCGGCGTGCAATCGGCGCTCCGCGTTCTCCCGCCCGATGCCGGTGATCAGGAGTTCCATTCCCTTTTGCGAAACGAATTTCGCCTCCTGCTCCACGGCGAAACAGAACAACACCCGCTCCAGGCCGTCCGGCCCGTCCTCGCGCTCTCCATACGCCGGTGACATAGTTAAGCCATTTATTTGATCCCCGCCAGCCGTTCGCGCCAGATTTGGTAAAGCCGCACGGTGGCCTCGACGTCGCGCAGGCAATATTCGGCCACTTCACGGCCGCGGCCTTGGGCCACGAGATCGTTCACGTCCAGGCCGGTGACGCCGTGGCTTTTGGGCGAATCGATGCCAAAAGCTTTGCAATAAAAATCGAGGTTAAACCGGCGCGCCGCTCCTTCGCGACCGCTCACCCCGTAGAAAGTAAATTGCTCGGCCAGGTCGCAATGCGGTTCGGTCGCAAACCGGTAGCCCAGCCAGTCCTTGCGCGAGATCGGTACATTCAGTAGCGCCGAGCGCAGATAGATGAACGGCACGTCAAAACCGCGGCCATTGAAGGTCACCACGCTGTCGTAATGTTTGGCCACGTCCCAAAAGGCCGTGAGCAGCTCCGCCTCGTCCATGCACGCGACAAACTCGACCGGACCGGCTTCGCCGGAATTCTCCTCGTAATCCTCCGCGATGAAGAGCGCCTGCCCGCGCGAAGTCTCGGCGTTGAGCATGGCGATGCAAACCACGCGCGCCGTCATCGGCCAGAGATTGAAGAGCCGCTGGATTTCCGCGCGCCGGGCGAGGCGTTCGGCTTCGCCGGCGATTTTTTCCGCGTCCCGAAACAGATATTCCCGCTGGACTTCGTCGAAGTTCTCGAGCGGCAACGCCGAAGTTTCGAGGTCAAAAACCAGCTTCGCCATGAAGCGCCAGGGTAGTGATTTCGTGAGGGATTTACAATCACGGGAGAAGGCCAGGGGCTGCGGCTGGTCTTGCCGACACAGCCGCGCTCCGTACCGCAGCAGACGAAAAACAGGCCGGCCAGCGTGAACCGCCCCGAAGCCAAGCGAGCCATCGTTGGTGAACTGTGGTGTTCGGGGCCGTCCCCAATGCGTCGAGGCTCTAGTTTTACCCATCTTCGAGGGAGCCTGCACTTGTCGTCTGTTCGCTGGTGTCTCGTTGCCTACATGCGAAGACGAGTGCTGGCGCAACCGATTAGATCCGTTAAGCTGTCCAGCCATGAGCGAATCCAAGTTTCACCTAAGGCCGGTGTCCGCCTCGATGTTTATCGAAAAACTCATCCTCGCTGCCAAGGATGTTTCTCCGGGGCTTACTGTGAGAGGATTTCACGTCCAGACCGCTGTTGGACCCGTCGCATTAGCCCGCATATTTCATCATTTTTTGGCGCCACGATGTTCGCAGCCGCTCCGCGATGATTTTTTCGCGCGCCGGTCTTTGCCGACGGATTAGAGCCGATTGTTCCCTTGGTGAAGACACGCCCCCTTTCCCCCGTTGTTTATCAGCGTGCCGGGGACAGCACTCCGGTAGCCTCAGGCGCTGTTGAACGCCCCGACGACCTGCATAAAGATGCTTCGATGCGGATAGGCGCTGGAGATCAGGAAGCGGACCCGCCGCGTATTGCGCAA
>WNGQ01004387.1_pt1 | contig 14017 bp, 7 predicted proteins | sample 5407661 | NCBI WGS metagenome assembly WNGQ01 (sample SAMN13153382, study PRJNA577476) | soil metagenome | isolation source: 60 cm soil or saprolite under Garry oak tree replicate 2 | place: USA:California | collected 2016-06-15
CTGCACTTCGCGCACAACAAAAGGGGCGAACTCATGGTAGAAATGAGGCGGGATGCGCGCCTTGAAACGGGCGGTTCGGCCATGGTACCGGCGTTCCACTACTTGAGCAACTTCGTGGAGACGGGCGATGACGTCAGCGTTCTCGTGCGGCACCGCCAATTCCATGAACTCGCGGACTGGCCGCAATTGGCTGCCCAACTCGGCCAGGAGCGCAGGAATGCCTTCGCCTTTAGCTGCCGAGATGGCCACACCATGCGGGTGACGTTCGAGGAACCGCGTAAGGGTGTCCCGGCTCCCATCGAGTTGGTCGATCTTGTTGAACACCATCAGCGTCGGCTTGCCTTCGGCGCCGATTTCCTTCAAGACGGCATCAACAGACTGAATTTGTTCCTCCGCTCGCGGATGACTGATGTCCACCACGTGCACCAGCAGGTCGGCCTGAACCACCTCTTCCAAAGTCGCCTTGAACGCTTCCACCAGGCCGTGCGGCAGCTTGCGGATGAAACCAACTGTGTCGGTCAGCAACACGTTTTGGTTGGTCGGCAGACGCAAGCGGCGCGTCGCCGGGTCCAGCGTGGCGAACAATTTATTCTCGACCAACACCTCCGAGCCGGTGAGCGTGTTGAGCAGCGTGGATTTTCCGGCGTTGGTGTAACCCACAATCGAAGCCAGCGCCCAATGAGTGCGCTGGCGAGCGTTGCGCTGGGTGGACCGTGTCCGCCGCACCACCTGCAGGTCCCGCGAAATGCGGGCGATACGGTCCTGCACCCGGCGGCGGTCGGTTTCCAACTGCGTCTCGCCTTCGCCCCCGCGCATCCCAATTCCGCCTTGTTGCCGGGACAAGTGGCCCCAGAACCGCGTCAAGCGAGGCAACAAATGCTGGAGCTGCGCCAATTCGATTTGCAGCTTGCCTTCTCGCGTGCGGGCGCGCTGGGCGAAAATATCGAGGATGAGCGCGGTGCGATCGAGAATCTTGCAATTGAACACCTCCTCCAGGTTGCGGCTTTGGGCGGGCGAAAGCTCATCGTCGAAAATCACCGTATCAACGTCCGCGCGCCGGCAGTGCTGAGCGAACTCATCGGCCTTGCCCTTGCCGATGAACGTGCTGGCGCAAGGCGCCGCCATCTTTTGCATCCCGTCGCCTACCACTTCAGCCCCGGCAGTGTTGGCCAGTTCAGAAAGTTCCTCCAACGAATCGCGCAGTTCCCAGCCGTTCCGGGCTTTCAATTCCACTCCCACCAGAAAAACTCGTTCAGTTCTTCGGTTCCTGGTCTCGATCAGTGCTTTCAATTCTATCTCGCTATCTCAGTCGTTTAACTATACCACATTTTGCTCAAAACAAAAGCTTTGAGTCATCGAGTTCAATCACCCTATGATAACACTCGCAAAAACACGGCTTTCGCACTACACTGGGATGCCCTTGAGCCTTGCGATTCGTCAGGGATAAAAAGGCGCTATCGGACATGGTGAAGCACAAAGCGGCTCAGATGAAGAATTCCGATTGAATGAAACCCTCAGATGAAAAGTCCCCGAATCTTTCCGCTGGCGCTGGCTCAGCTCATAGCAGTGTCCGGGCCGTCGGCGCTTTGCGCACAAGAGTGGACCCCGACCAGTGCTCCGGTCGCCGATTGGCAGGCGGTAGCATCCTCGGCCGACGGGGGCAAACTCGTAGCAGCGGCGTGGGGCGGCTCAGTTTACACGTCAACGAATTCAGGTACTACTTGGAACGTGACCGGCCTGTCCAGTTCTTCCTCTTTCGGCGTCGGCTCATCCGCCGATGGCACCAAGCTCGTCGCGGCCAGTTGGGGAGGGCGGGTTTACAGCTCGACTAATTCAGGGTCCGATTGGCAAACGACGAGCCTCCCGGTTGCCCCCTGGCGTTCGGTTGGTTCTTCGGCAGATGGGAACAAGCTCGTAGCGGTCGCATACGACGGCCTAAGTGGAAATCTTTCCGGCCTGATTTCCACCTCCACGAATTCGGGGGCCGACTGGTTGGCGACTTCCGCTGGACCAGTCATCTCGGTCGTTTGCTCAGCCGACGGGACGACGATGGTAACGGCTGGCTGCGGCAATTACGCCGCTTCCAGGATTTCAATGATTCACATCTCGACCAATTCCGGAGCTACCTGGATCATGACCAACGCGCCCGAAGTCGCTGCGTACTCAGTCGCCTGTTCGGCCGATGGCACCAAGCTGATCCTGGGTGCAGACGACAGGGTTTACACTTCGGCCAATTCAGGAGCGACCTGGACACCGACCAGTCTATGGGGGAATGGTTCTTGGTGGACATCCGTCGGCTCCTCCTCAGATGGGAGCAAATTGCTGGCCGTGGCCGCTTACAACCCAATTTATACTTCCGCGGGCGCGGGAAAGACGTGGGTGGTGACCACTCCGTTAAGCACCAACTGGCAATGCGTCGCCTCTTCAGCGGATGGAGGCAAGTTGTTGGCGGGCGTTGGCGGGGGAGTCGGTAGCGGCCTGATCTACACCTCACAATCCGCGCCCGCCCCCGCACTGATGATCGCACCGTCGGGCAGAAACCTGGTCCTTTCCTGGATCGTGCCTTCGATGAATTTCGTGCTGCAACAGAATTCGGGTTTGAACACGACCAATTGGACGGATGTGGCGAAAGCGCCGACGCTAAATCTCACGAACCTGCAATATCAAGTGACGATGGCTGCAACGAACGCTGGCAGGTTCTACCGGCTCAAAGGGTCACCATGAAACGATTGCCCGCACTGGTTTTTGGAACCGCTCTCTGCGCTGTATTCTCCGAGGTAAGACTCTCGCTGGCCCAAAGCTGGATCCAGACGACTGCACCGAGCAACTACTGGACCTGCCTCGCATCTTCTGGCGATGGAGCCAGCCTGGTTGCGGTGGCGTCTAACGGTCCGGTTTACATCTCGACCAACTCAGGAGTTGCTTGGGCCGCGACTACTGCACCGGACCTGGCTTGGAATTCTGTAGCCAGCTCGGCTGATGGCGTTAGGCTCGTCGCTGTGGCCTACAACGGACCCATTTACATGTCAATGGATTCCGGGATATCATGGACTGCAGCCAATACCCCAAGCGGGCCTTGGGTCTCCGTTGCTTCCTCTGCCGATGGGGCCAGGCTTGTGGCGGCAGGGGGCTTCTACTACCCGCAAGCCGCCGGGCAGATCTACACCTCGACAAACTTCGGCAGAACTTGGTCTGTCACCAGCGCGCCGACCACCAATTGGACCGCGGTCGCCTCCTCTGCGGACGGCACCAGGCTTGTGGCGGCTGAAGATGGCACCTATCTAAGCAATGCCGGTCTGATCTACACCTCCAGCGACTTGGGGACAACGTGGACAGCCACGCACGTTCCTTACGGCTGGCAATACGGCTGGCTCGCAGTCGCTTCTTCAGCGGATGGAAGCAGGTTGGCTGCCGGAGGCTTCAACATTCCGATTTATACCTCCACCAATGCAGGAGCCACATGGGGCAGCGGCCCAGACTACCGCTTCTGTAATTCGATGGCATCCTCAGCCGACGGTCTTAAATTGGCAGCCTGCGGCCGCGGCCAGGAGAGCAGCGGCGGAGGCCAAATCTACAGCTCTATTGATGGAGGCGCCAGTTGGGCGACATGCAGCGCACCCAGCAAGAATTGGTCTTCCATTGCTTCGTCAGCAGATGGCACTAAGTTAATGGCGGCAGTTGCCGGGCAAGGCATCTACGCCGCGAAAATCTCCTCGCTGGCCTTCGCGACAACAACCGCGCCCTCAAATTATTGGCGCTCGATCGCCTCTTCGGCCGACGGGACCAAACTGGTAGCCGCTGCCAATGGGGGCTCGATTTACACCTCGACCAATGCGGGAGCAACCTGGCTCTCGAATAACCTTCCTGCGGCGGAATGGGTATCTGTTGCTTCGTCCGCGGATGGCCGCAAACTCGCGGCAGCGATCCACGGCTACAATGGCGTCTTTTTTCCGGGCAGCATCTACATCTCCACTGATTCCGGGGCCTCGTGGACAGATACAAGCGCCAGTGATCGCTGGACCTGCGTAGCTTCCTCGGCGGATGGAACTAGGCTTATCGCCGGGGCCTATGTAGATGCTTCTTACACTGAAACTCGGCGCCCGCTTTACATCTCGACAAATTCAGGAGCAAGCTGGAAAGCGACAAGTACCCCGATTGAGAACTGGGTCGCTGCCGCCTCTTCGGCCGACGGGACCAGGTTAGTCGCCTTGGTCTTGTACGGTCCGATTTACACCTCGACCGACGCCGGGGCCACTTGGACCGCCGCTGGCACGCCAAGCGCCTATTGGGCTTCCGCAGCGATGTCGGCCAGCGGAGTGAAAATCGTGGCCGTGCCAAATAGCGTTTACGCGTATGATGGTACCAGGCTTCCAGGACCAATTTATACCTCGAGCGACTCCGGGGCTACTTGGATGTCCTCGAACGCGCCCATCGCCGGTTGGAGTTCAGTCTCTTCATCGTCCGATGGAACGAGGCTGGCGGCGGTGGTCAACGGCGGCCCGATCTACATCTCAACTGACTCAGGCGCGACTTGGATATCAACCGTGACGCGCAGCGAAGGGTGGACCTGCGTCGCCTCGTCCGCTGATGGCTGCCGCTTGCTGGCCGGTTATGGCTCCGGCTCCTCATACGGTGGGCTGATCTATGCCGCACAGGTAATTCCACTACCGCTCGTAGCCATCGCGCATGTGGACAATAATCTCGCCCTCTCCTGGATCGTGCCATCAATGAGTTTCGTGCTGCAACAGAACCGCGATTTGGGCACGACTAATTGGACGGAGGCGGCGACGTCACCAATCCTCAATTTCACGAACCTGCAATATCAGGTGACGGTGCCGGCAACGAATGCGAGCCGGTTTTATCGGCTCTTTTCTCGGCCATGATGGGGCGCAGTTGTACGCGCACACTTGGACGGCCAAATCGGGGCGCGACCCTCCCGACTCCTTCAACTTCTTCCTTTCAACTCCTTTGTTTTGCTCTTACGCCCGACGGGATGCTATAAACCAGCGCAAACACCCCATGAAAACGACTCGAAGCACCATGGCACTATTGCCGCACCCTTATCGCTTGATCTCCAGCCAGTCGAGCAGAGCGCCCTCGGTGCGCCGGAGATCCTCGGCGCGGACGCGGCCCAGGAGTTTCAACCCGGGGGGACTTGGCACGGTCGCCGGGCGTTGCGCAAGAAAAGCTCCGGTCTTTAGAGACGGTAATGGTACCGCAATCTCAAAACGCGAGGCTCGCAGCCTGGTCGTGTGCGGAACAACCGTAATGAGGTCGCGATCCTCCTCGACGCAACCGCCGCTTAATACCAGCGCCGGCCGGACTTTTTCCACCATGCCTAAATCCACCAGCCAGATTTCACCGCGGCTGGGCCTTGGATTCATGGGCATCAAGAGCAGAGAACGTTACTCGGGCGGCATCGGCGATTTCCTCATCGGTCAGCGGCTCCGGGTTCACGCTGCCATCACAGGGTCGAATTGCATCTCGTACAGCCGGAAATAAACTCCGCGCGCTTGAATCAATTCCGCGTGCGTGCCGCTCTCGGCGATGCGCCCGCCCTCCAACACCACAATCAGGTCGGCCTTTTGAATCGTCGAAAGCCGATGGGCGATGCATATAGTCGTGCGCCCGACCATGAGCTTCTCCAGGGCCGCCTGCACCGCCCGTTCCGACTCCGCATCCAGCGCGTTGGTCGCTTCGTCCAGGACCAGGATTGGCGCGTCCTTCAAAATCGCCCGGGCAATGGCAATCCGCTGGCGCTGGCCGCCCGACAAGGTGATGCCCTTCTCACCTACGACAGTTTCATAGCCTTCCGGCTTGGCGATGATGAAATCGTGAGCGTAGGCGTGCCTGGCAGCGGTCTCGATTTCTGCACCCGTCGCGCCGGGCCGCCCCAAAGCAATGTTGTGCCGAATAGTGTCGTTGAAGAGGATGGTCTCCTGCGCCACCAGGGCGATTTGCCGGCGCAAGTCTTTTATGGCGACCTGCCGAACATCGGTCCGGCCAATCCGCACCGCGCCTCGTTGCGGGTCGTAAAAGCGCAGCAACAGATGGGTCAGCGTGGTCTTGCCCGAACCGCTGCTGCCAACCAGCGCGACCACTTGGCCTGCGGTGACGGTTAAGTTGATGCCTCGGAGCACCGGCTTATCGCCGTAGCCGAAGTCCACGTCCTCAAAATCAATGTTCGCGTTGGCCGCCCTCAAGTGGACCGGTTTAGGTGGATCCAGGACGGTGCTGCGCGTTTCCAGCAGCTCGAAAATGCGCTCGCTGGCGGCGCGGGCCTGCTCCAATTGGTTGTGCAAGCGGCTCAGGGCTTTGACCGGTTGATAGAGCAGAAAGACACTGCCGACGAATTGGAGGAAATCGCCGGCTTTCATTGTCGTGTGGCTGAACAGGCCGACATAAACGAAAACCAGGGACACGCCAATCGCACCGAGGAATTCGGTCAACTGGCTGGGCAGCTCAAAGGAGCGCAGGATGCGCATGCTTTGGCTGACGCATTTTCGGATCGTCGCTTTGAACTGGTCGGCCACCGCCTGCTCCAGGTTGTAAGCTTTGATGATGCGATTAGCGGTGAAGGCCTCGTGCATGAGCGTCGTCAACTCCGAGGCATGGGCCTGCATCGCCTGTATGGCCTGCCGCACTTTGCGTCCGTACACCACTATCGGTATCAGGATTACCGGGAACACCACGACCGAGACGAGCGTCAACCTGGGCTGCCGCGACAGCAGCAGCGCCAGCAACGCCAGCACCGTCAACGGATCCTTCACTACCGAAATAAATGACGTGCTGAAGATGATATAAAGTCTTTCGGTGTCGTTGGTGATCCGCGAAATGAGGTCGCCGGTCTTGGCGCGGTTGTAAAAGCTGAGCGAAAGGTCTTGCAGGTGCTCGAAGAGCCGGGCGCGGAGGTCCCCAATCGCCCGCAGGGCCGCCCAGTTCATCATGTAAGTGTTCAGGTAGGCAAAGGTGCCGCGCAGCAACATAATGGCTGGGACCGTGGCGATGGCCAGCAAGAGGCCCAGTTTCGAGGAGGGCGACCTCAAGTCGGGCAGCAGCGACTGCAAAGGAACGACGAGTTTCCGGAGCACCGAGGGCGCCTCCTGGAGTTCCTTGGCCACCGACGCTCCGGCAGGGCCGAAGATGAGGTCAACGACCAACTTGACGGCGACCATCAGGGCGGCGTTGGCCAGCGCGAACAGCAGGCCAAACAACACCCCGAGCATTAGCCGCGAGCGGTACGGTTTGATGAACGGCCAGAGCCGTTGCAACAGGGCGATCATGTTCCAGGATTAGTATGTGCGGATGCCACAGCCAGGGCGAGAGTTTTTCCGGGTGGACGAGATCTCTTTACAATTTCTGCTGGTAAACCTGGCTGGAGAGCGTTAAGAGTTTCGCATTCCCTGGGACCATGAACCAAGAGCCGATCAAAAGGCAGTGTTCAATACTATGAATACCATGACAAACCTCCAACTCCCACAACCAGTACAGTCAGTACAAGCGAGACCCAATGAGACCTGTGAAACGTTGAGTCCACCGTCGCAAGAATCACCTGTAAACCGGCGAGCTTCGACTAAACTCGGGACAGCCTCGCTCACCGGCGCTGCCATCGCGCTTTGCATGGCTTCGAACGCCTTGGCGCAGATAGCGGTCGACAAGGTCCACGGTTACCCTCTTCAGAATGATGCCACTTATGCCACTTATTATACTGCCGGTGGCGGCGGTCATACCGGCCAATCTGGCGATTCGGCCATGGACCTTGGAACCGGTGGTGGCACTTCGTTGTTCGTTACCGACCCAGGATTCCTCGCGGCCTTAAACGCCGCCGCCGCAAACGACACGCTCAGCGTCTCGCTATGGATTCAACTGAGTGCGATTTCGGATTCTTCCGCGTTTTGGTTCTATGCACCCGACCAGGGACGCGCCTTCCAGGCCCACACTCCCTGGGGCGATGATGACAGGGTATATTTTGACACTTCCGGTTGTTGCGGCGGCAGCAGCCAGCGCATCTACGCTTCGATCACGAACTTTCCGGGGTACACCGGCGATGACACCTGGTGGAACTCCTGGCATCATTTCGTCTTTCTAAAGAACGGCCCAGACAAGCAAGTTTGGATCGACGGCGCCTTGTTCCTCGAGGGGCAGAGCACAGCGCCGTTGGTCACCGATATGAATTTGGTGGACGTCGGTTCCCAGATCCACGCCGGCGGCCGCAGCCTCGAGGGGAAGATTGATGATTTTGCCGTCTTCGGCAAGCCCTTGTCGAGCAACGAGGTGCACCAGATCTTTACGGGCACCTCACCCGCCAGCCTGAGTGGGGCCGATCCGTTGGCCTTCTGGGATTTCAATCCGCAGAAAACGATTTTTGCGCCGATCCAGGCCGGCCCAGGCGCCACTGGGGTTTCGCCGGACCTTGCCGCTCATTACGTCATTGCCAATGGGGGCACCGCGGTTCAACCCAACAGCATCAAGTTATCAGTCAATGGCACGGACGTAACGGGCGCGGCTTCCATCACCCCCACGGCGGTGCCGCCCGTGATCGAGGGCACGACGGCCGGGGCAACGATTCGATATACGTCGCCGACCCCTTTCCCTCCAGCCTCGACGCAAACCGTGACGCTGGTTTTTAGTGACAATGCCGCGCCGGCCATTGTCTTCAGCAATACCTGGCCGGTTGTGATCGAGCCCTACAACGGGTACGTCACGGACGCGAAGAACGGTCATCTTGGTTTTCTCGAGGGCGGCGCCTTCTTCACCCCGGATGGCGGGGGACACACCGGCAATGCGGGCGATCGTGCCATCGACCTGGAAAGGGCCCCCGGGGGTGGGGCGGTGCACGTGAGGAGCGCCAATTTTCTTAATCTGGCCGCGGCGAGCAATACTTTGAGCTTCTCGCTCTGGATGAAGCTGCACGCACTGTACCCCGGCGCCGTTGTGTATGCCAGGTCGCCTTCGACGGGAGGAGGCGAGAGAGGGTTCGCCGTTTTGCCCTGGAGCGATGACACCATTTATTTCGATACCGCGGGCTGTTGCGACGCGAGCCTGCAGCGGATCAAGGCCCCCATCAACACGCTTCCCGCTTTCACAGATGATAGTTTCTGGACCAACTGGCATAACTTCGTGTTCTTGTACAACGCCGGCGACAAGCAAGTCTGGGTCGACGGCGTCCAATTGATTGAAGGTTCGAGTGCCTCCCCATTACCCACCGACTTCCGCGACTTGTTCTTCGGGTTTGACGCGGCCGGCAATTTTTACCAGCAGGCCTGGATTGATGATGTGGCCGTGTACTCCACCGCCCTCTCCCCTGCGAGCATCGGTTCGCTGACCAATGGCACTCTGCCCACCGCCTTGGCCGGCGAAACAGTCCTGGCCTACTGGAACTTCGACAGCCTCAACTCCGGCCCGCCGATCATAGCAGCCTCCTCGACGCCGACGCCCGGCTCGATCAATAGCCCGCCGGACGTGGGGGCGAATATCTTCATCGTCAATCGGGATACCCAGGTCCAAACCACCACCATCAGCCTGGCGATTAATGGCACCGATGAAACCAGCGCCTCCACCATCAGCGCCACGCCCTATGGGGCTGAAGTCACTTTCCTCTCTGCCAGGCTTTTGCCGCAGCTCTCCACCAATGCCATCACGGTCACCTATTCGGACAATGCCATCTCACCCAACCAGGTGAGCAACTCCTGGTCGTTCGTCGTCGGGCCTTACAGCAGGTACGCCCGGGACACGCTCCATGGCTATTTGGCCCTGTTCCAGGGCGATACGTTCTTCACTCCGGACGCCGGAGGACATAGCGGCGCCCATGGAGATCGCGCCCTGGACCTGAGTGCCGCGGGCGGCGGCGGGGGAGCGACGGCCATGGATCCACCCTTCTTGAACGCGGTAAATGCGGCCGCCGCCAAGGATGCGTTGAGCGTTTCCTTCTGGCTCAAGCAATCACTAATCTCCTCGAGCTCGGCGCTTTGGTTCAATTCGCCCAGCGTTGGGCGGGCTTTCCAGGCGCACGTTCCCTGGAGTGACGACACCATCTATTTCGACACGGGCAACGGCGGCCCTAATCGCATCAGCGGCAACATCAACACATTTGCCGGTTGGTCCAGCGATGCGTTTTGGACAAATTGGCACAACTTCGTTTTGCTCAAGACTGGAGGGCATAAGGAAGTTTGGATTGACGGCCAAATGTTTTTGTCAGGTGACGGAGCCGCGCCTTTGGTGACGGATATCAGTCAACTTTTCATCGCCTCCAGCCCTGACGTCCCTAGTCCCATAGGGCAGATGGATGATTTCGCCGTCTTCGGCGAAGCCCTGAGCACCAATCAGATCGTCAGCATCGCCGCCGGCACCTCGCCTCCAGCCTTGAATGACACCAATCTCCTGGCGTTCTGGAACTTCCAGGACGTTGGCCCTGCATTCGTTTCATCGCTCAGCCCGGCTCCGAACGCGACCGGAATCGCAGCCACCGGGCCACTCAGCCACGTCGTGGCTGTGCTGGTGGATGGGAGCACCGCGGTCAACACCAACAGCATCAGACTCGGGTTCAAGGGTGCGGACGTTACCGCCGCCGCCACGCTCACTACGCGAGCCGGTGGGGTGACCCAGGTCGAATATGCGCCAGCCATGATGCCTTCAGGATCAGCGAACAGCGTAACGTTGCTGTTTAATGACACGGGCAGCCCGCCCAACCTCGTCAGCAACACCTGGTCCTACGCGACAGAGCTCTATAGCGGAGTCACCAGAGACCTTCTCCATGGGTACTTAGGGCTGCTCCAGCCCTCGGCACGGTTCACCACCAATGGAGGCGGTCATACCGGAATATCGGGCGACTTTGCCATCGACACGACGCCTGCGGGTGGCCCGGTCCATATCGACGATGCTACGTTCCTTTACCCAGCCGAGACCAATAACACCATGACCTTCTCGTTCTGGGCCAAGAAATACGACATCGCCTCCGGTTCGGCGTTTTGGGTCGACTCGCCCTCAAGTCCAGCCGGCCAGCTAGGTGCCCAGGCGTATTTGCCCTATAGCGATGACACCATCTACTTTGATACCTCAGGTTGTTGCGACCTCAGCCTGCAGCGCATCAGCGCCAACATCAACACCTTCCTGGCGTGGAAAGATGACAGTTTCTGGACCAACAGTTGGCATCACTTCGTGTTCCTGTACAACGCGGGTGACAAACGAATCTGGATCGACGGTTCGTCGTTCCTCGAGGGCAACAGCTCGTTGCCTTTGGCGCTCGACTTCACGGACATGTTCCTCGCCAGCGGGGGCATGCACTCCCTAATCGATGACTTCGCCGCCTTCGCCAGCCCCGTCGCGATGACCAATATCGCCCTGCTGGCTCAAGGCACCTTGCCCACAGCCCTGGCCAATGAGAAGCTCCTGGCATATTGGAACTTCAACGACGCGCCATCAGCACCCACAATCAAAATCGGGTTCGTCTCCGGCCAGCTCAGGATTACCTACACCGGAACGCTTCAGTCCAGCGCAACGGTCAACGGCACTTACCTGAACGTCAACGGAGCGACCAGCCCGTACACGGTGGACACCAGCCTGGCCCCAAGGACGTTCTACCGCGCGCGCCAATAAAAAAGTGACGATCTGAATTCACCGAAGACCGGATGGTTCCCGCCCGGTCTTCGTTTTGCTTGGGCGTCAAGGGCGTTGACCACGTCGTGCGTCGTAGCCACGGCCAGGCACGAGATTCGTGGGCGATTGATTCAGATAAAGGGGATGGGTGAACCATAACGTATTCAGTCCCGCGCCCCTCGACCGCGTTCTCCGCGGCTCTCCGTTGATCGAGGACAGGCTGCCTGCGAAGACCCTATTGAATATCGGTCTCGCGAAGCTGAGCACCGAGCCAATTGGCCGCTCCTACGCGGACGTGTTCATGCGCGTATCGCGTGGCAGCGTTCATGCTGAAGACCCGGTTGGCGCGAGCAGCGCGTTGAACAACATCCTCAACCCGTTGTTGGAGCCAAAAGGGCTTTGACTCAGCACGCAGCTTGATTATCCTCTGCGCCCCTGTTCGGCGGACTTGCTTTTATGCCAAAGCTGACGCTCAAAGATTTGAACGTGCGCGGCAAACGCGTCCTGGTGCGGGTGGATTACAACGTGCCCCTGGAGGAAAAAGATGGCCGGATGGTCATCACCGACGCGACGCGCATGGTCGAAACCTTGCCGACGCTCAGGCTGCTGATGGAACAACAAGGTAAGCTCATTCTGGCTGCTCACCTTGGCCGGCCCAAAGGCCGACGCGAGCCATCTATGTCCCTGCGCCCGGTAGCGGCCAAACTGGCCGATCTGCTGGGCCGTCCGGTGGCGTTCGTGGACGATTGCATCGGGGAGAAAGTCGAGAAGACCGTCGGCGTGCTGCAACCAGGCGACGCGCTGCTGCTGGAGAATATCCGCTACTACAAAGAAGAAGAGGCGAACGATTCGGGGTTCGCCGAAAAACTCGCAAAGCCGGCCGACGTTTACGTGAACGACGCCTTCGGCGCCGCCCATCGCGCTCATGCGTCCACCGAAGGCGTACCGCGTGTGGTCACCAGGCGCGGCGGCCCATGCGCAGCGGGCCTCTTGATGGAGCGCGAACTCCGGTTTCTCGGTGAGGAATTGGAAAATCCGAGCCGCCCATTCGTCGTCATCCTCGGCGGGGCAAAGGTTTCAGACAAAATTCAAGTCATAGACCGTTTGCTCGAAAAGGCCGACGCCATTCTGATCGGCGGCGCCATGGCTTACACCTTCCGGCTGGCGCAAGGGTTTAGAGTGGGCGCATCGCTGGTGGAACCAGACAAAGTGGACATCGCCAAAGTTGCGCTGGCCAAAGCCAAGGCCCGGAATGCGCAGTTCTTGCTGCCCACCGACGACGTGGTGGCGACGCCGATCAAGACCGATAAGCTGGACAAGCAAGGCAAGCCGGTCACTGATTGGCAAAGCCCGCGACTGAATTCCGATCCAAATTGTCCGGAGGATGCGGCGGGCCTGGACATCGGCCCGGCTACCGTTAAGACTTACTCCGAGGTGATCCTCAAAGCCAAGACCATCCTCTGGAACGGCCCGATGGGTTTGTTTGAGGACAAGCGTTTTGCTGACGGCACCTATGCCATCGCTCGCGCGGTGGCTGAAGCCACTCAAAAAAATCGCGCCAAGAGCATCATCGGCGGCGGCGACAGCGTCAAGGCCCTCAACCAGGCCGGGCTGGGCGACAAAGTCACCTTCATGAGCACCGGCGGCGGCGCCAGTCTTGAGTTCCTCGGAGGTCGGGTCCTGCCGGGGGTAGCGGCGCTGAGTGATAAGTAATCACGGACTCCAGATGAACAAGGATCGCAAACTGATCGTTGCCGGCAACTGGAAGATGAACAAAACCGTGGCCGAGGCGCTTGACTTGATTAGCGACCTTAAGATCGAGTTGGCCAACGTCAAAGAGGTGGACATTGTGGTTTGCCCGCCGTTCACCGCACTGGGCGGAGTCTCCAAAGCCATTCTCGATTCCAACCTCCGTCTGGGCGCGCAGAACATGAGCCAGCACAACGTTGGGGCCTACACCGGTGAAATCGCCGCCGTGATGCTCAAGGAATTCTCCGTCCGTTATGTCATCCTTGGCCATTCCGAACGGCGCCAATACCAGAATGAATCCGATGAGTTGATCTCCAAAAAGTCCCAGGCGGTGCTTGCTGCCTCCCTCAAACCGATCGTTTGCGTCGGTGAAACCTTGGCCGAACGCGAAGCGGGTAGAACCAAGAATGTACTGGAAACGCAAGTGTCCGGAAGCCTGGCCGGAGTGACCCGGGAGCAGATGGCCGAGACGATCATCGCCTACGAGCCGGTCTGGGCCATCGGCACCGGCAAGACCGCAGCCACCGCACAGGTCCAAGAGGCCCACGCCTTCATCCGTGGTCTGCTGGGCAAAATGTTCGACGAAACAGTTGCCCGCCGCGTCCGCATCCAATATGGTGGCAGCGTCAAGGCGTCCAACGCGCGCGAACTCATGAGCCAACCCGACGTGGAC
>WNGQ01014759.1_pt1 | contig 14015 bp, 14 predicted proteins | sample 5407661 | NCBI WGS metagenome assembly WNGQ01 (sample SAMN13153382, study PRJNA577476) | soil metagenome | isolation source: 60 cm soil or saprolite under Garry oak tree replicate 2 | place: USA:California | collected 2016-06-15
CGCTTCCTCGGTCGCTACTTCGACTGTTTCGTCGGCCAGCCTCGGATCAAAAATTCCCGGCATCCTGGAAGTCGGCAAATGCTTTAATCCTTCGAGTCCGTGTATCGGCGAATCCGGCTCCATCGAAATCGCGCGCACCGTTGGATTCGACTCCTTCAATCTTCGCCCCACGCCGGTAAACGTGCCACACGTTCCGAGACCGGCGACAAAATGCGTGACACGTCTTTCGGTCTGCTCCCAGATTTCGCGGCCGGTGCCTTCGTAATGCGCGCGCCAGTTGGCATCGTTATTATACTGATCCGGGTAGAAATATTTTGCCCCATCGCGCGTCGCCATCTCGCGTGCGACCGTTTGCGCACCGTCCGAGCCTTGCAACGGATCTGTTTCAATAACTTCCGCGCCGTGAATTCTCAGAATGCGCTTGCGTTCTTCGCTCGCGTTCGCGGGCAAACAAAGCGTCACCGCATATCCGCGCGCGGCGCCCAGCATCGCATAAGCAATTCCGGTATTTCCACTCGTCGCGTCCAGGATGACTTTGCCTGAGTAAAGCCGGCCGCTACGTTCTCCCTCGAGAATCATCGCCAGTGCGGCGCGGTCTTTAACGGATCCTCCAGGATTCATATGCTCAGCCTTGACGAAGATCTCGACGCCGGCAGGAAGCTCACGGGCAACACGACGCAAGCCAAGCAAGGGCGTATTGCCAATCTGCGATTCCAGATCGTGAAAGTGAGGGGAACCCTCAACTTGAAAGGCAGTCCTTACTTTAGGTTCGGCAATCATGGGTGCAAAACAAAACCGGCCGCGAACTCCTGAAGGTCGCGACCGGCTCGATTAACCTGTCTGGCGTGTTGGCTAAATCATAAGTTCACACGCACTCAAGGTTCGCCCGGTCGCTCCTCCGCAAGGAGAAGCCCCCATACAGGCGCACCAATAATAATAATACTTGCGTGTCATGGTTTTTGAAATGAACAGTCAAACTATAGGCGCAGGCCGAAAAGCGTGTCAAGCATCCCTGGTAAACTCCGTCTCCCTTCGGGAAAGGCTGGAGTGAGAGCCAGGCGACGGCATGCAACCCACTCTTCATTTCTTACAGACACAGCGAAGCCTAATTACCTCAACGGATCGCTACGCGTCCTGGTTATCGACGCGAGTTAACGACATCCATCATGCTCGCAGCCGCAACCTATCTCCATCACGCGTGTTTTCTCGGCTTCGCGGCAATATTCGCTACAGTACTTGCTATCTTTCTCGGGTGGACAGTCACATGCCCCATGCGCGCACTTGGCACCTGGTTCGTCAGCCATGACAACAACCTCCTCTTCGGCGTTGTGATCGTCGGGCCAATTCAATTTTGGGGGTTAATCTAAGGCTATGCTAAGACGCATTGCGAGGTTAGGTCAAGAACGGACGTTGAGAAAACAGAGTTCAAGCTTTAACTTGCTTCCTCTCAGGAAAGCCAACCTGAAGGGTTCAACTCTCAACACCGGGTTACTTCAGCAAGCCTGAGAGCCAATGCATAATGTTCAGAGCCAACTGACGATTGTCGATGCCGGGACGATTCATGCCGAACTTCATGCCACCGGGTCCAGTCGTTTGCGCAGAGAGCATCGCGGCTTCACCGAGGACCACAGCCCGACCCTTGCCAAAGTTGAATGCAATTCCCTGGGCTCGGCCGGCTGCTGACATTGCCGCATTCTCAGGAACCTGAACCCGCACAGTCGTCGCGCCCGGCGGAAGATTCATGCCGTTCGGCGGTGGTAACTGTGTCTGCCCACCTTGGCGAGCTTTTTCAATGGCCGCTTGGATGTCAGCTTGTGAAGGCGGCGGTGTGTCCTTCGCGGTGTCGGCAAGCTTGAGCAGGACTGTACTTCCCGCGGGACCTTTGATTGACTGGCCCGTAAACGTCATTATGCGATTGATTCGTTCGCTGGCGTCACGGCCTTTTGTGATCGGATGGTCCATCAACAGGCCGTTGTCACGTGAATAGACAAGAAAACCTTGATTCCCGCTCTCTTTGTCGTAATTAAGGCTGTCAGTGGTGAAAGCGCTCCTCATGTCCACGCCAAAACGCTGCGCAAGAATCTGATTAGCAGCGCCCATGGGCGCATGGTCGGCGATCAGGAGCAAAGCGCCGCCACCTTTCACCCAGTCGCGCACTGCGTCGCATTCGGCGTCAGTAAATGCCGGATTGCCGGCTTCGGGTTGGTTCATTCTGGGCGCGCCCAGTGCGTTTGAGATCACCAGAAGGTCGAAGCCTTTCAGCGTCTGCGCCGAAAACTTCTGCGTATTGGGCGTGACTTGATAGCCGTCGTTCGTGATCAAATCAGCAAAAGGTTTGTAACGCCCACTCGCGGTGTGAAAGTTATTGTGCGCTTCATCGAGCAGCACCTTCGGGCCGTTCTTCGTGTAAGCCGGCTTCGCAACCTTGGCGTCAAAATTAGGATCGGCGATCTGCTGAGCGAATCCCATAGAGACGCCGAAAACGACCAGGAATGCCGTGGCGAGGCGAGAAGATATGAGCCAGTTCATAAATTGATCCCAGCAGTCCGTCGGGAAAATCCCGTAGGGATGCGATGTTTATAGCAAGGGTTCGGGCCAACCCTCGAGGGGCCCATTTATGGGCGCCAACGGAATCAGTTGAGCTCCTAAAGGAGCTTTCGGATCTCCAATTCAGTTTTGAGTTCTATAAACATTTCACCGCTAAGCAGTTTTCTCAACCGACTCCTCTTAGTGTTCCGAAAGACAATTGTTATCCGCGCAGTTTCCTTAACCGCTCAGCTGCCAGCAGCAGCGTTTCGTCTTTCTTGCAGAAACAGAAACGAACTTGCTGCGAACCCAGCGCCGGATCGCTGTAGAAGCTCGAGCCGGGCACGCAGGCGACGCCGACTTCGCGAATTAGATGGCGCGTGAATTCAATATCGTCTTTGAAGCCGAATCCGCTGATATCGGTCATAATGTAATAGGCGCCGTCGGGTGAAAAGGTTCCAAAACCTGCTTTTTCTAGTTCGGGCAGAATCAGATCGCGGCGCGCGCGATAGTCAGTTTGCAATCGATCATAGTAAGTGGGCGGCAACGATAAAGCGTACGCGCCCGCGGACTGCAATGGCGCGGCTGCGCCCACGGTCAAGAAGTCGTGCACTTTGCGAATAGCGCTTGTTATTTCAGGGCTTGCGATACAGTAACCGACACGCCAACCGGTGACCGAATAGGTCTTCGACATTGAATTGACGATCACCGTGCGTTCGCGCATCCCAGGGATTTGGGCCATCGAGATGTGCTCGATCTCCGCCCCTTCGCGCGGATAAAGAATGTGTTCGTAGATCTCGTCGGTGAAACAGAGGGCGTCGAACTCGCGACAGAGTCCGCCGATGAATTCCATTTCTTCGCGAGTAAAAACTTTCCCGGTCGGATTGTTGGGATTGCAGATGATGATCGCCCTGGTCTTTGGATTGAACGCGGCGCGCAGCTCCGACGCGTCGAAACTCCAATCCGGCGCCCGCAGCGGCACATAACGTGGGCGGGCGTCGGAAAGAATTGCGTCTGGCGCATAGTTCTCGTAGAAAGGCTCGAAGACGATTACCTCTTCGCCCGGATCGACAGTCGCCATCATGGCGGCGATCATTCCTTCGGTTGAGCCGCACGTGACCGTGATTTCAGTTTCCGGATCGATTTCAAATCCGAGATACCGTTTCGTCTTCCGCGCAATAGCTTCGCGAAAGTCCTTCGCGCCCCAGGTAATCGCATACTGATTCACGTCGTCGGCGATCGCCTGCATCGCCACCCGCTTGATGTCCTCAGGCGCAGCGAAGTCCGGAAAACCCTGCGAGAGATTTACCGCGCCATACTTCATCGCCTCGCGCGTCATCTCGCGAATGACGGATTCAGTGAATAGACTCGCTTTGCGGGAAACTCGATGCGATATCGAAGGTGCGGTAGTAGCCATAAGCTTTGAGTTGAATCCTTCGAAGTGGTGACCAGCGATGCTCTCACAAATGCTGTGACAGTTCAATAACCGTCATGTCCAGCGCCACAACCAAGCCAGCACGCGGCTATCTTCCGCTCAGGATAAAGAAAGGAGCTTATGATGACGAAGAAACACTTAGCGAATGCATTGCTAATCTTACTATTGGGAACAGCTTGCCCGCGGCCGTGCGCGGCGCAATCGGGCCGTGGGCGACAGCTACGGATCGCGGAAAGACTGAACGGTCAAACTTCGGTCAGCGTCTCGCTTCCTGAGGATGCGAGTCCTGCGGCACTCAGCGAAAACAGATTTTCAGTGCCAGGAAATATCACCAAGCGCCGGAACGCACGTTTGATTTACCGCGACGACAGCGAAGAGCATCACCCAAATCGGGCGGACAAGAAAGCGGGTTGGATTCTGTTGGGAGTCTTCGCCTTCTTCATTGGAGCCGAGATAGCCAACGGCGGAGACTTCTGGGGACCGCGTTAGTTCGGAGACTCTGACTTTAGCTGATCCAGAATCGAACGGACGGCAGGAGCGAGCGAGCCATTCGGCGCCAGCCTCAAATAATTTTCATAGGCGGCAATCGCTTCTCTCTTGTTTCCGGCCTTCTCATAAGCCGCGCCCAGCATTTCATAAATGACAGGTTCGGTATCAGAGAGCTGGTTAATGGCGATCTGAAATTCCCGCGCAGCCAAATCGTACTGGCCTTTCTCTTCATAAACGCGGCCGATGCCGACGTGCGCTTCCGGTTGGAAGCCGTGGCTCTCGCGAATGGCACGATTGAACGCGCCGATTGCTTCGTCCGTCTGACCGGTTTCGCGATAGATGCGTCCTTCGACCGCAGACGCTTCGGGATAGTTCGCCCGATAACGACGCGCGCTTTCGATTTCAGCTAAGGCGCCATTCGTGTCATTGAGATCCAAGAGAACCCGCGCGAGTCCGACGTGCGCAGCGGGGAAGGCCGCGCGCAGTTTCAGCGTTTGGCGATAAAGATCGGCGGCCTTCTGTCGTGCTTCGTCATCCCTCGCGGTTTCGCGCGCAGCTTCAGCTTGCTGAAACGTGAGCTCGGCTTCATCTGTGGTGCGTAAGAGCCGCACTTTGATTTCCCCGCGCTGCGCGGCCAATACCGGCACCGTCATTTCTTTGAAGCTGGCCGCCCGGACGCGCAGAGTGTGTTGACCGGACGAGATTTTCGAGAGTACGAGTTTGCCGGTCTGATCCGTCATGCCGCGACGGATTTCATCCAGCCAGACGATTGCGTTCGGCTCGGCGACGACGACCAGAGTTCGGGCAGTATTGGCGTTATTCGCGACCTGAGTCACTTTCCGAGGTCGCTGTGCGTCCACAATGTTGCCGCAGGCTGCCAGCAGAAAGCCGGCCAACCAGAACCTGAATTTCATTTGCAGTACGTTTACCGCAAGCGAAGCGAGCCTGGCAAGATACTTTGCCAAAACCGAATCTTCTAAAACTGTTGCGTCACAACGCTCTCTGGGTGTAATCTTCGCCCGAAACAAAGGCAAGTAAGAGAATTCAACCGTTTTGCTTATATCCGTCTGTCTGCGCCGACTCGGTGACAATTGACCGGACGGATTAGCTTGGGAGGAACCTATGCTTATTGATTCAACTACTCATCTCGCAGTATTGGGAATGCTTCAGGGTGTTTTCAAAGTACCGAGCGGGGACGAGATTTCACATATCGCTCTGCGCTGGCTGCACTTCGTCGCCGGCATAACCTGGATTGGGCTGCTCTACTTTTTCAATCTCGTGAATGTTCCGCTGCAAAAGAAACTCGACCCTGACACAAAGAAAAAGGTCAATCCCGATTTGCTTCTGCCCTCGCTTTGGTACTTTCGTTGGGGCGCGCTCGTTACTGTTTTGGCCGGCTTTACTTACTTCGCGCAGTACATTCTCCGCAACGACGTGCACACGGCGAACGGAAAAGGCGGGCACGTCAATGGATTGATTCTGTTAATCGTCTGGATGGTGATCCCGATCGTCACTTTCGTAATCGAGTTTCTCATCATCAAAAAGGTTCCAGCCTTAATCAAAGACGGGCGAGTCTTTGCGGTTGTCGCTTTCATTCTCGTGGCGGCCATGTCATTCGTCGCGATTAAGTGGCTCGACTCCGGTCTAACCATGAACGGCGAACATCTCGCCAGCAACAAGTCGCTTTCGATCGGTGTTGGCGGCGGCTATGGCTTGATCATGCTGCTCAATGTTTGGGGCATCATCTGGCCCGCGAACAAACGAATTATCGCAGCCTTGACCGGCGGTCCGCCGGCCGCGCCGGAGCTTGCTCGCCAGGCCTTCATCGCTTCGCGTACCAACGCCTGGTTGTCGCTGCCTATGCTGCTGTTCATGGGAACGTCACACGGCGACTGGCTGATCTTCAGCGGGAAGTAGCAAATCTAATCATTCGCGGACGAAGCCGATCCTTCTGTCTCGAAATCTGACCAGCGTATACGTGTATCTTCAATGACAGAAGTGGCACTCGATCCCACCACGTTCGAGCCGGCGCGGTTGGCCGTGCTCGACGATCCGTATCCCGTTTACCGATCGCTTCACGCTACCGGTCGGCCGGCAATATGGACGGCGTCAGGCATCACCTGTGTCATCGGCTATGCCGCGGCAGACGCGGTGATGCGTGACAGCAGCTTCCGCTCGGGACCAATTGCGGAACGCTTTCATCAACTTCTTCCGAGCGGCCCCGCGCGCGACGAACTCTCGCATCGTATCAACTTTCTCGACGGCGAGGATCACACCCGCGTGCGCGGCCTGGTGCAGCGCGCATTCACCCCGGCGCGCGTGCGGGACCTGCGTCCTTTTGTTGAGAGCAAAGCCGAGGAGTTGCTTGACGCTGCGGAGCAGGCGCGCGCGCACAATGCGACCATGGATGTGAGGGCCAGTTTCGCGCATCCTCTTCCTTCGCTGGTCATCTCAGAGATGTTGGGTGTTCCGCTCGCGGATCGCGACCGGCTGACGGAGTGGACTGAGGCGGTGACGCCATTGCTGGGCGTCGAGATTCCGGAAGGAAAAATCGACCGTGCGCTTGACGCGTCGCGAGACTTCGCCGCTTATGCTGCCGAGTTGCTTGAAGGGCGGCGTCGGCATCCTGGCAACGATCTTCTCACCGCTATGGTCGAGGTCACAGATGGGCACGAGCGGCTGAGTCGCGAAGAGTTGCTTTCGCTGGTCGTCACCCTTTACTCCGCGGGCCATCGCACTACTCGATAGTCGCCGATTCGTCGCTCGTGCCCGGCGCCATCAACGAGTTTCTCCGCTTCGAGACACCAACTCAGTACGTCGCGCGCGTTCCGGTGATGGATGTCGAGATCGCCGGTATCTCAGTCGCCGCCTTAACTCCAATACTCATTTTGCTGGCCGCAGCGAATCGCGATCCGGCTCATTTCTCTGAGCCTGACCGGTTTGATATTCGACGCTCCGAAGGCGCTTCGTTGTCTTTCGCTTCGGGGCCCCACCATTGTCTGGGCGCCGCGCTAGCGCGTATGGAAAGTGAAGTGATGTTGTCGGCGATCACGCGACGATGGCCGCACCTCGCGCTGGCTGAGCCAGCGCCGCGTTGGTGGAGTTCGGGACCATTTCGCGGCGTCGATCAACTCTGCGTGCAAGTAGCATAGATTTTAGTCTGTGTAAGACTTTAATCTGTGTAACAATCGCAGACCAAAGTCTACGTCACGGTAATGAAAGCGCGCTCCGGAACTTCCTGACTCCGGAGCGCGTTTGGTTGATTACACAGAGCAGCTTAATAGACGCCAGTTATTGCTGGCTACCTGATACGGCTGCGCCACTTGTTCCTATCATCACGTCCTGGTTCGATCCTCCGAAAGTGACTCCCAGCAGCTGGGCCATGTTGTCTTTATCGATGGTTCTGAGCGACGTATTCTTTGCCTTATCACTACGCTGCTCAATATGCGCGGGCGCCGTTGCTTTGACCTTGCCGTTTCTGAGAATGCTCAGCGTGCCGGTGGCTTCGTCGAACTTGACTTCGTAGTCGCCGGCTTTAACGAGCGTGCCATTTACCATCATATCTTCCGGGAACGTCACCATCTTTTTTTCGCTTTTCCCTTCGCTTTTCCCTTCGCTTTTCCCTTTGTCGCCGGCATATGCGCCAATCGAAATCAGCGCGCACACCAGCAACGTTGCGAATGTCGGCTTCATGAAAGCTTTCATAGGAAGTTGTGAAGAGGTCTAAAAGTTTGGATAATTCGCTTACCACTTCGCGATATTTTCGGGATCGAGCCAACGACGCGTCATGTCGCACCATAGCGCAAGGCCCTGCCAGGAATTGAAGCGCGAATAGAAGCGAGCGATCTTCTTGTCGCTGGCCGTCCGTCCGTTGTTCCGAGCGCGAGCGAACTGCGCGCGCGTCCACGAATCCAACGCCAGACCGTCGTAACGTCCGAGTAATTTCAAAAGGTTCTCAGCGGAATAATTGCCGACTCCTTTGACGCTTTTCATTTCCTTCAAGAGTTCCTTCACAGGCAGATCGGTGGTGAGCCAATCTTCAACATTCAATGAACCCGAGGCGACCCGCTGCGATAGTTCCTGCAAGTAAGGCGCGCGATAGCCGGCGCGGATCTTGTCCTTGAAAAATTTCACTGACTCCTGGGCCATTGCTTCGGCGGAAGGGAACGACTTTCGCCCATCAACCGATTGAACGCCCAACTCATTCACCAGCCCGTTCACCATTTTTTCGGTCAGCGCCCACGAGCAGTTGGTCGTGCAAATCATCTTGACAAGATCTTCGAACACAGTGGGCGAGCGCAGGAGACGTCCGGCGCCTTCGTTGGCGATCCAGGCAAATTCCGGTTCAGCTTCCACCGCTTGATAGAACTCACTAAGGTCGTCATCCAGCCGGAACATGTGACGCACGTCGCGGGCGAGTTTCTGAGCTGCCTCACGCCCAAGGCGGCGCGAAACTACAACTTTGATCGCGCCATTTCGCGCCGAGATTTTTGCCGTGACCGGTTTGTCCGAACCCAGCACGCGGAACAGGGTCCAACTCTCCTTGTCGAACTCAAATGGCGGCAGCGCGCACCAGCCATGACTCAGCACCGTGCGGCGAAAATTAAAATTGTCGGGTGTTTTGATTGTGATATCCATGGCAATGTAAGAAGAAGTTATCCGAAGAGCCTGTACGCATCAAGTGCGGTCAAGATGAGACTTGACCAATGTCGGGTTCGGGCGCTAGACTCTAGGCACTTACCAAGATGAAAAAGGAAGGCTGTACTCGACGGTTCCTAATACTTGGTTCACGGCGAGCGAAGAGTCAACACCGAGACTTTCTACAGCCCAGGTGACTTAAGCACCGTTTCCGAAAACTGCTGCCGGAGCTTTCCGGCGCGCGCTCCGTCGCCCCGTAGGGAAAAGCCCACGGGGCGATGCCGTGTTTGGATGTCCGACGAACTTCAGTTTGTCGCTTCGTTGAGGTTTCTTGAGCCCAATGATTAGCGACAAACTGAAGTTTATCGGACATTCCTCCTTGGCCAGATCAGCGACGCCGCCACCGACGTCAGCAATACTGCAGCCACGATTCCGAGCGCAATGCCGATCGGAATTTCTCTGAAGGTCAGAACGTCTGGCACAAACGCATCGTATCCCAGCGAATGAAGCCCGGTCGCCAACACCTTCGTTATCAACGGCAAGAGCATCTTGACCCCAATAAAACCCAGCACAATGCCCAGGCCGAATTTAAGATAGTGAAATTTTTCAACCACGCTGGCGAGCATAAAATAAAAAGTGCGCAAGCCCAGGATGGCAAAGACGTTTGACGTGTAAACGATGAACCGATCGGTGGTAATCCCAAAGATTGCTGGAATCGAATCCACGGCAAAGACCAGGTCGGTGACTTCAACAACTATCAGGACCAGGAGCAGCAAAGTGCCAACGCGCTTTCCGTCTACCATGGTGAAGAATTTGCGGCGGTCGTACTGTCGAGTGATCGGAATATACCGCGTGACGAAGCGCACGATGACATTTTCGTCGGGTTCGATCGACGCCTGTTCTTCTCGAAACATCCGCACCGCCGTGTAAACCAGGAACATGCCGAAAAAATAGATGATCCAATGAAAGCGTTGGATCAATTCGGTGCCCAGAACAATCATCGTGATGCGCATCACCAAAGCGCCGAGCACGCCCCAATAAAGAACGCGATGCTGATATTTCGGAGGGACTTTAAAGTAGGAAAAGATCAGCAAAAAGACGAATAAATTATCGATCGAAAGCGCCAACTCGATCAGATAGCCGGTGAGAAACTCGAGCCCTTTCCGGTGCCGCTCCGGCCCGAACAATTCCCAACCCAAGGGATGGAAGAGGAGCGCGGCAAAGATCAGCGCCAATGCAATCCAGACGACGCTCCAGATGGCAGCATTCTTGAAAGTAATTTCGTGAGGTCTGCGGTTAAAGACGCCAAGGTCGATGGCCAGCATCGTGAGGATGAAAAGACAGAAGCCAATCCACGCCAGTGTCGAAGTCGCGAGCAGATGCATCTGCGCCTAAAATACCATTCGCGCTCAGCCTTTCTCTAGTTCAGACATTGGCTAAGCTTTTTCTGACGGTAATTTAGCTTGCGGACTGTTCATTATCTAATCTCGCGATCAACTCTGGCACATGCTCGGCTTCGTACCTTTCAACATCAAGGTTCTGCAAGATCATGCCGTCCACTTGAATTGATTGTATTCTTCGAGCGTTAGCTCTTGCCTACGGCAGTACGCCCTCCGGAATTTGCCACGGATGTAATTCAACGACGAGTCTTCCCGCCTTGACCATCGGATCGGTGGCGCAGAGAGATTGTGCTTCTTCCAATGAACCGACGCGAAAGACGAAGATGCCGCGGAGATCGCCGTTATCACCAAATGGTCCAGCCACGAGTAACTTCTTCATTGCGGCGAGCCGTTGAATATTCGCGATGTGTGCTTTTTGCAGCTCCTGAATTTCAGGATTCTTGTCGTCGCCCTCTTTGCGGTTGGGTCCTCTCTTCAGGAAAGCGAAATAGACAGGGTTCAATTTCAGCGGTGAATTTGCTTTCTTGAAAACATCCTCCGACCACCAGGGATGCATTTCGGGAACCATTAAGCCTGCCTTCACGGCCGGATCGGCATCGACCCAACTTTTCGCTTCTGCGGTTGATGAAGCTCGCAGAATAAAAATGCCGGCAAGATCCGTATCGTCATCGAATGGCCCTGTGATGACTGCTTTGCCGGAATCGAGCAGCGACAAAACGTTCGCGAGGTGTTGCTGGCGAATTTGCTTTCGTTCCGGCTCTTTGGTGCTGACCCATTCTGGCCCCTTCTTCATGATCGCCATCTGGAACTGAACGAGCTTGTGCTGTGGTTCTTGCGCAATTGAAAAGGAAGTAAGAACCAGGATTAATACGCCTAAAGCGGCAACAGTCTTCATAAATCAATCCCCATAGCCTGATATCTCAGGGAAACTCCACACTCAGAAGTTTTTCCCAGCTTGACTCTAACTAATGGTCGCCGTCTTCACGCAGGTAATCGCCGGCAAGCCTTCGGTGATCATCGTCCATGAGTCGCCGCCATTCTGCGAGCCAAACAGTTTGCCGCTGCGCGTCCCGAAGTAAAGACCCGTCGGATCGTTCGCGTCGGCTTTCATGTTGTCCCGCAAGATCGTTTCCAACGCATCCTCTTGCGGCAAACCTTCGGTCAGTGGATCCCATGAATCACCGGCGTTCTTGGTGCGATAGACACGCAGCTTGGCCTCTGGCGTGCAGCGAAACTCGTCTGACTCGATCGGAATTACGAAGACCGTGTTTGGATCGTGTGGATCGATTTCTATCGCGAAACCAAAATCCGACGGCACGCCGTTTCCGATATCATTCCACGAATCTCCCGCATCGTCGCTGCGATAAATACCCCAGTGATGCTGCAAAAACATTCGATTCGGGTTCGACGGATGGCTCACAACTTTGTGCACGCACTGGCCCCATTCGGGATACTGCTGATCGGGCGGCAGAAATTTCGCGCGGATGCCTTTATTACGCGGTTGCCAATTCTTGCCGCCATCGTCCGTGCGATACACACCTCCGGTTGAAATCGCGACGAACATCCGATCAGGATTTGACGGATCGGGAAGAATCGTATGCAGACAAAGTCCGCCACCGCCCGGCATCCATTGCGGGCGATGTGGATGATCGAACAGGCCGCGATCAAGCGACCAGGTCTCACCGGCATCGGTTGATTTGAAAAGCGCCGCCGGTTCGACGCCGCAATAGAGCGTATCCGCCTCGTTCGGGTGGCCCTCTGCGATTTGCCAGATCTGTTTCAGCGACACATCGCTGCCTTCCGGGAATTTTATGTTATAGGTTTCCGGATCGCTCCACGTCAGGCCAAAGTCAGTCGACGAACTCAGAAACGATCCCCAGAATGGACTGTTGACGGCGGCCCAAAGTCGATTGCGTCCGTTGCGTCCATCATGAGCCAAGGCATAGATGCTACGGCCGGGAAAGTATGGCCCGGCCTTCTCCCACTTTTTGCGCGCCGTGTCAGAGCGGAACAGAAACGCTCCCTTCATGGTGCCCACAAGCAGAAGGTTATCGCCTGAGCTGACGTTGATTTGATTTGTGGTTGGCATCGAGACTCCGAAAGAAAGTAAGCTTGCAAATCGATGCGCGATTATATCAGAACCGCCTGCGATAGCGGGTGGCTGATCTCTGATGTTGCTGGCGCTCCAAATGATTACGGAGCAACCGCCCGCTACCGCAGGCGGTTCTGACAGTTTATTGGATAGCAGCCAACCGGCTTTGCTTTTCGGCCATCCAAACGAGGCCCAGGTTGCTGCTACTTGCGCTAGCGGGTGGATATCAGTGGAAATATAATGCTAGTCGAGCGCAGGCGTGCTTAGGCATTGATTCGCAATTAAGCTTCTTAGATGTTCGTTATGTTTAGATCAAATATTCTCTCCAATCGCCCGTTTCAGTATTCAAATCTGAGATCTCTAATCTCAAATTTGAAATCTCAAATATCGGTATCAGCCATCGCGCTCGCATCGTCGGTCACGGCGCTCTGCCTTGGCTCAACTGCGTTTGCGCAGCAATTGCCAGTGGCCGGCGCGCGTTACGATATTACTAACTATCGCATCGAGGTCCAGTTGAGCCCCAACGAGCACACCCTGCGGGCCGGCGCCGACGTCACGTTCGTGCCACTGGACGCCACGCGCTCGGTCGTCTTCGAATTGAATGGATCACTTCACGTCGACAGTGTCGAGAAGGACGGAAAGGTGTTGACCGGATTCGTACAAGACGCGGTAGGCGCGGGCGCCCTCGGGCCGAACGTGCGCATCGACTTGGGGCAGGTCGTGCCAGCGGCCCAGCCAGTGACTGTGCGAATTCGCTGGAGCGGGGCACTCGCTTCTCCGGAGGGCGGACCGCTGGCGAACAAACGCCTGGCTTATGTTGGGCCGGAAGGCTCTTATTTGATGTACGCGTCGCGGTGGTTTCCATTTCATGATTATGCCGCGGATCGCGCGACGTCGGACATCACCGTGATTGTGCCAACCGGGGTGCAGGTGGGCGGCATCAGCGACGAGCCGGTCACTCCACAGGTTGATAAGACTGGTACAACCCGGTTTCGTTTCGTAAACAAGCAACCGGTCCTGGTCGGGAATTTTGTGGCCGGTCAGTACGTGGTCAAATCGCTGCGGTTTGGCAGGTACGAGTTGCAATTCTTCGTCAAGCCCGGCAGCGAAAACCGCATTGGCAATTTTGGCGAGTCAATGGGCCATGCTTTGGAATTTTACACGAAACAATATGGCTTGCCCGCGTTCGGCTCGCGTTTCATCATTGCGCAAACAGACGACGAGACGATGGAAGCCTACTCGGGTCAGGGAATTCTCTTCCTGGCTTCCCGATTTTTTGATTCATCAAAGCCGACGTTGGAAGAGCGTCTACAGCGCGAAGTCGCCTATCAATGGTGGGGACAAACGATCGGGCTCAAATCTTTCGACGACGCGTGGATTTCGCAAGGCCTGGCCGAATGGAGCGCCTTTGCTTTGCGCGAGGACACGCTCACAG
>WNGQ01005956.1_pt1 | contig 14013 bp, 18 predicted proteins | sample 5407661 | NCBI WGS metagenome assembly WNGQ01 (sample SAMN13153382, study PRJNA577476) | soil metagenome | isolation source: 60 cm soil or saprolite under Garry oak tree replicate 2 | place: USA:California | collected 2016-06-15
GGTCCTTTGCCGCCTTGGGGTCGCCCACCAGGAACGAGCGGGGCACGCCGCCGACCATGGACCAGGCCAGGCCGGTACCAGCCCACGCCATGCAGCGCAGGAACCCGCGACGGTCGACGCCGTCGTTCGCTGTATCTTCCGTGATGAGTCTCGTCATACGACACAACCGGTGCGGGAGGTATTGCTACTACCGGTGATGGACGGGACTGTCAAGGGCGGGAGGCGTGGCGTTACAGTCAGAAACAAAAACATAATCGTCCGTTCGGTCGACCGCGCACGCACGCGCTCGCGGGGCGGCTAGGTGCTATTGGGGCCCTCCTCGCCCGAGCGTCCTATCAATGCCATTCGCGTTGCGCGGGGATCGGCGGGCCTGAGTCGGCGACGGCCTCCAACTTGCCAGTCGCGGGATGATACCGGAACTCCCAAAAGTGTCGGTTGACGCAGCGGGTCTCACGGGGTCTGCTGCAGCAAGGCCGTGAGCTGCACCGGTATCACATTACCGCAGGGGCCCTGCTGCGAGACAACCACGTCAGTGCGAACCCACTCATGGTAGCCGGGGCGGTCAACGATAACCGTGTACGTACCGAGCTGCTTGCCGCCGGCAAGACGAGGTGGAGGAAAGAACAACTGGAGCGAGTCAACATAAGCGCCGGCTTGGGCAACGCCGCGAGCACCATCGGCGACGGACGCTCCAGAGATCGAATCGTTCACGACCACTACGACTGCCACGGACATGGGCGCCGTGCAACCCGCGATGGGATTGTTAGCGTTACGCGTGCACGCGAAGGCCAACAGGACTGCGGCCCTTGTTGCAGCACGCATCGCCGCCGGCTTGCGGCAGATCGGGCACGGCCGCATCAGCGGCTCCCTTCCGATTCGCTCAGAACTGCCACCCGATCGTCACTGGAAAGAGCCACTCCGGAGCGCTGCCGGCGCGGAAGAGGCGGAAGTAGTCGGCCGAGATCAAAAACCCGGACTGGGCGCGCCCATTTCGGACACCGATACCGACACGAAACCCGGCAGCCAGCGGATCGGATCCCGGTTCCCGATCAGGGAACCAGCTCACGCTTGGGCCAAGGCGGAAGAGCCACGCGGCAACAGGGACGCGCTGCGTCGCTTGAATGGCCGGGGCCAGGATTAGAGCAGTCGTGGGCCCGTAGAATGCGGAGCCACACGCGGCCGGCGGGGATAGACAGGGCGCAAAGACGGGGCTGGTGGTTTGGGGCATCGTGTGGATTGACGCATCGAGCAGCAACGGGAAGGTCCGCCAGCTGAGAAGGAGATATGCGCTGAACCCGCGGCTTCCCAGGCGATCGTCCGATCCATGGTCGGCAAACACGAGCCCGGCGCCCGCCGCAACGCTGAGAGGTCGTTCTTGTGCTTGAAGCCCGGACAGGCAGGGCGAGAGCGCCCAGCAACAGAGCCAGAGTCTGGCGCCGCGCGCGCATGTCTAACTGCGAGCCCGCTCCGGCTTGCGGCAGATCGGGCACGGCCCCATCTGCGGCTCCTGCCCCAGCGTCAACTGCACCGGCCCGAGCGTGACCGCGGTGTCCGTGAGCGTCACTGTGAGCGTCATGACGTGCCCGTCGGTCGAGCCCGTAAACCGCGCCGGATGGTCGGGACCGCGGGCCACGGGATAGAGCGTGATGTTGTAGCGGCCGGGCACGTCGAACCGTCCCTGCTCGTCGGCCACGAGCGCCTGCTTCGTGTCCCCCGCGGTGCAGCCGATGTGGACATGGGCAGTCGTGTCGAACGCGATCAATCCGGCGTTCTGGCCCCCCCACGTTCCCTGGATCGGGCCGTGGAATCGCGGGCCGGCGAGACTACAGTCACGGACGAGGACCAGGGCGAGACTGGCGAGGACGACCTTGTTCATGGGAGTGCCTCCATACCGTCTACCCCTGCACCCAGCTTCGCGTCACCAGCAGCTCCTGCACCAGGTCCGGCGCGCCCCGGCCCGCCGCCTCCGCGGCGAAATTGATCACCAGCCGGTGCGTGAGCACCGTCGGCGCCACCGCCCGGAGATCGTCCTCATCCGGCATCGGCCGGCCGTCGAGCGCCGCCCGCGCCTTGGCCCCGAGGATCAAATACTGGGACGCCCGCGGCCCCGCCCCCCACGACACGAACTCCTTCACGAACGCCGGCGCCTCGGCGTCCCCGGGCCGGGTCATCCGCACCAGCGTCACCGCCGCGCGCACCAGCGGCTTCGGCACGGGAATGCGGCGCACCAGGTGCTGCAACGCCAATACGTCTTCGGCCGTGAGCACCGGCGCGATTTCGGTCGCGCGGTCCCCGGTGGTCGCCTCGACGATCGTCTCTTCCTCTTCCTTGGTGGGATAGGCCTCCTGCTCGATCGGGTTCTGGGTCGCGAGCACGAAGAACGGCGCCGGCAGGGGATGGGTCTGGCCCGCCGCGGTCACCTGGTGCTCCTGCATCGCCTGCAGCAGCGCGGCCTGTGTCTTGGGCGGCGTGCGGTTCACTTCGTCCGCCAGCACGATGTTTGCGAACACCGGCCCCCGCACGAACCGGAACGCGCGCTTCCCCGTGGCCTGATCCTCTTCGATGATCTCGGTCCCGGTGATATCGGTGGGCATGAGATCCGGGGTGAACTGGATGCGCGAGAACTTGAGGTCGAGCGTTTGCGCCACCGTCTGGACCATCAGCGTCTTGGCGAGTCCCGGTACGCCGAGCAGCAGGGCGTGGCCGCCCGAGAAGACGGCGGTGAGGATGCCGTCCAGGACGTCGGTCTGGCCCACGATGCGACGGCCTACCTGGGCGAGCAGGTCGGCGCGGGCGCGGGCGAGGCGCTCAAGCAGCTCGACATCACCCAGCGGAGGGGACGAGGGACGAGGGATCGGGGCCGGGTTGGGAGTCACGTGAATTTCCAAGGTTACCACATCATACTCCCAAGCGCCACATAAGTTTGCGTGGTTCTGACTTTGCTTGCGAAATTTTTCACAAGCGCGTATGTTCCCGTCCGCATCATGCCAGACGACGAGCAAAATCGTTTCGGCCGGAGCTTCGGCGAAGGCTATTCTTACGTCGCCCTGGGGTTCACCTTCGCGGTCGCGATCCTCGGCTTCGGCGCGCTGGGATGGGTGGTGGACGGTTGGCTCGGGACGCGGCCGTGGTTCGCGCTGGTGGGCGCCGCCATCGGCGGGTTCGGCGGGTTCATGACGATCTACTATCGCGTGCAGCGCGACACGAAGCGGTGAAGCCATACTTCGCGCTGTTGGTCGTCGGGCTGGGGCTGGTGGTCGTGGTGGTGCGGTTGGGTGGCGGGCGGGATGGGGCGATCGGTGGTGCGGTGGCGGTAGCGGCACAGCTCGCGGCGGTGGCGTTGCTGCGGCCCGGGATGCGCGCCCCCCAGCCGGTGTTCATGGCCCGCTGGCTCGGCGGGATGGGAGTGCGGGCGCTGGCGCTCGGCGCGCTGCTGGTGTTCGCGGCGATCGAGCGCGCCGCCCTCGCCCCACTGCCCGCGTCGCTCGGCTTCCTCGGGGTGCTTTTGCCGCTGCTCTTTGTGGAGACGGAATTCCTGAAATGATCCAGGGTCCCGACATCGGCAAGGTCATCTTCGAGCACACGTCGGACAGCCACGTGATCGAGTGGCCGTTCGGGCTCGAGACGCACCTGCCGACCGACTGGGTGATCTTCGGCGTGAACGTCTCGCCCACCAAGCACGTCGTGTTCATGGGCATCGCCGCCGCGCTGGTGTTCCTGACGATCTGGTACGGCGGCCGCCAGGTGGCGCGGCGCCACCGCGAAGGGAAGGCGCCGCACGGCTTCGGCGCGGCGGTCGAGGCGATCGTGCTGTTCGTCCGCAACGACGTCGCCATCGCCAACATCGGCCACGACGGCGCGAAGTTCGCGCCCTACATCCTCACCCTGTTCTTCTTCATTCTGTACTGCAATCTGCTGGGGCTCTTGCCGTGGGGCGCCGCCCCCACCGGCAACCTGGCCGTGACCGGCGCGCTGGCGCTGACCTCCTTCCTCACCGTGGAAATCTCGGGATTCCGCGCGCTCGGCCCCAAGGGCTACCTGAAGACGATCGTGTTCGTGCCGCCGGGCATGACCGGGCTCGGGGCGGTGGCGATGGCGCTCATCATGACGCCGATCGAGATCATCGGGAAGATCGTGAAGCCGTTCGCGCTCACACTGCGGTTGTTCGCGAACATGACGGCCGGGCATTTCGTGATCCTCGCGCTGCTCGGCCTGATTTTCATCTTCGGCAGCTGGCTGGTGGCGGCGGGCTCGGTGGCGTTCGTGACGTTCATGATGTTGCTGGAGCTGCTGGTGGCGTTCCTGCAGGCCTATATCTTTGCGCTGCTCACGTCGGTGTTCATCGGCATGATGCAGCACGCGCATTAGACAGTCGCAAGACGCAAGGCGTAAGGCGCACGTGGTGAATTACAACACACTCGGGATGAGGAGACCATGGTTGATCTCGTGACACTGCTCCAGGGTGGCCAGCCGAGCGGCGCGGACATCGCCGCCGCGGCCAAGAACGCCAACGCGCTGCTGGGCGCCGGTCTGGGGCTCGGGCTGGCGGTGATCGGAGTGGGGCTCGGCATCGGCCGCATCGGCGGCCAGGCGGTGGAGGCGATCGCGCGGCAACCCGAGGCGTCGGGCGACATCCGCGGGGCGATGATCCTGACCGCCGCGCTCATCGAAGGCGTGGGCCTCGCGGCGCTGGTGTTCGCGTTGCTGTTCAAGCTGCTCTAGATGCCGGCGCTGCTGCTGGTCCAGGAAGGCGAGTTCACGCCCTTCTCCATCAATACGGGGCTGATCTTCTGGACCATCGTCGTCTTCGGGATCCTGCTGGCGCTGCTGTGGCGGTTCGGCTGGCCCGCGATCCTCAAGGCGGTGGAGGAGCGGGAGCGCCGCATCCAGCAGCAGCTGGAGGAGGCGGAGCGGGCCCGCGCCGAGGCCGCCCGCCTGCTGGAGGAGCACAAGCGGACGACCGCCGCGGCGCACGCCGAGGCGCAGGAGCTGATCGCCCAAGCGCGCTCCGTGGCCGAGAAGGAGCGCGCCGCGCTGCTCGCCCAGGCACGTGAGCAGTACGAGCAGCTGCTCGAGCGGGCGCGCAAGGAGATCGAGAGTGAGAAGGAGAAGGCGATCCTCGAGCTGCGGCGCGAGGCCGTGGATCTCTCGATCGCTGCCGCCTCGAAGCTGATCGAAGCGAACCTCGACTCCGACGCCAACCGCCGCCTCGTGATGGAGTACTTGAAGAGCCTCGAGGCAGGGGCCGAGGGGCAACCGCGGTGAAGAGCGCTACCGTCGCGCGCAATTACGCCCAAGCGCTGTTCCTCGCCGCCGAGGCGCATGGCATGGCCGACATCGAGCGCTACGGCCGGCTGCTCGAGGCGGTGGCGGGCGCGGTGCAGGCGGACGAGCGGATCGCGGTGGCGCTCGAGTCGCCGCGCGTCTCCAAGGCCACGAAGGCGGCGCTGCTGGAGCGAGCGCTCGGGGACCTGGCGCCGGCGGAGTTCGTGCGGTTTCTCCAGGCCGTGGTGCGGCGCGGCCGGCAGGGGCTGGTCGCGGAGATCGCGCAGCAGTATGACGCGTTGGTGGACGCGAAGCTCAACCGCGTGCACGCGGGCGTCACACTGCTCGAGGAGCCGGACGCGCGGCTCGAGCAGCAGGTCGTCGACCGGCTGTCCCGGGCGATCGGGAAGGAGGTCCGGGCTCATTTCCGCGCCGATCGGGCCATCCTGGGCGGCGTGGTGGTGCGGGTGGGCGACCGGATCTACGACGGCTCGGTGCGGCGCAAGCTGGCGCTGCTGCGGAGGAGGTTGGTGACCGGGGAGTGACCTTGACACGCCAAGGCTTTCTGTAACCTTCGATACGATCCCGACTCGCCGCAGGTCCTACTCGACGGAGGTTGCCATGACGCATCTCCCTCGTTGCGGCCCGACCGGACGGTGGCTCGTCGCCACCTGGTTGCTGGCCGTCGCCGCATGTTCGTCCGATCGCCATCTCACTGCACCCGGCACCCGGCCGGCGTTCGACATCTCCGACGCTGTACATGGGGGCGGCACGCCAGGCTTCTTTTTCCTGCCGCCGCTGGTCGCCCAACCCACCACCGGCGGGACGTTCGACGCCGACATCGCCACGCTCAACCCGCAGGTCGCCATCTGCGACATCACGCTAGGCCCCGACGTCGACTGTGGTGGATCGAGCGAAGGAGCGACTCCCGCGATCATCGTGTACACGACCACCAGCACGCCGGCGATTACTGTCGCTCCCACGGCCGCTGCGTATTCCGTCAACTGGGACACCAAGCTCGAGGGCTTTGTCACCGATCACACCTATCGCGCACACGTCGCGGCCGGGGGGATCGGAGCGCGGCGCGAGCTGGGGTTCGCCGACGTGCTGCTCACCACCACGCCCGGGCAGGTGAAAGACCTGGCTACGGGCGATCTCATTTCGCTCAACGATGGGCGCACCCTGCCGATTCGGTTTCGGATCGAGAGCGGCATCCCCGGTGCCCTCGCCGTGACCGCCGCCAGCGCGAGCATCCCGACGGACGGCACCGACCTCATTACGGCCACGCTGCAGGATCTGCACGGCGCCCCCCTGGCCGGCGCCACCGTGGCTTGGAGCGTGACCGCGGACGTCGGCGCGGCCGGCACGCCTCCGCTGGATGTCACGAGCGGGCAGACGGACGCCGCGGGCATGACGGCGACCACGTTCAAAGCGGGCATGACGGGCGGCACGGCGGTGGTGGCGGCCGCGGCGGCCGGGCTGTCGGCGAGCGCGACCGTCAGCGTCACGGGGCGCGTCGTCGGCAAGCCGCTGTACGTCGCCAACACGGGCGCGAACAGCATTACGGTGTTCGCGGCGGGTGCCACCGGGGATGCCGTTCCCACGGCGGTCATCGCCGGCAGCGACACCCGGCTGGACTCCCCGGTCGCGGTCACGCTCGATGCCGCGGGCAACATTTACGTCGCCAACTTCGACATCACCGTCCCCAGCATCACCGTGTACGCGCCGGGCGCGAGTGGCAACGCCGTGCCCAAGGCGGTGATCGCCGGTAGCGCGACCGGGTTGTGCGATCCGTTCGGCCTCGCCGTGGATGCCGCGGGTACGCTCTACGTCGCCAACCATTGCGCCAACAGCATCACGGTCTACGCCCCCGGCGCCGATGGAGACATCGCCCCGGCGGCGGCGATCGTCGGTGACAACACGGGGCTCAGCTCACCGAGCGGCGTCGCGCTGGGTGCCTCGGGCAGGATCTACGTCACCAATCAGGGTGATTTCTTTGGCGAGAACGCGAGCGTCGAAATCTTTTCGAGCGGGGCGAGCGGGAACGTGACGCCCCTCGCTCGGATCGCGGGCGCCAACACGGGACTGGTCGCACCGGCAGGCATCGCGCTCGATGCCGCGGGCAACATCTACGTCCCCAACGCCAACGCCTCTCCTGCCGACATCACGGTTTACGCGGCGGCAGCCGACGGGGATGTCGCGCCCACGAGCACCATCATCACTCGCTTCGTGGGGGGAATACCGGACCTGACTTTCGTGTTCGGCTTCCCGATCGGGATCGCCGTAGATGGCACGGGCAACGTGCACGTGGCGAGTTTCGGGAACCATAGCGTCGTGGTCTACCCGGCTGGAGCGAGCGGGGTTACGACGCCCCTGACGGTGATCGCGGGAGGCAACACGGGGCTCTCCGCGCTCTCTGGTCTCGCGTTCTAGTCCCGGCACTGGAGGACGCTTGCCGGCGGCCCGGGGATGACCCGGGCCGCTCGGTCTAGGGCGGTGTCTCCGTATCGAGGGCGAGGGTCTCTTCCACCGCCCGCCTGAGCTCCCCGGGGGCGAACGGTTTCCTCAATGTCCGCGCGGCTCCCAGGAGCTCGGCATCTCTGCGCAGGTCAATCCGACCGGTGGCATCGCCGCCCGATACGGCGATCACGCGGACGCCAGGGAATTCCTTGCGAATCCGCCGCAGTGTGACGATCCCGTCCTGCCCCGGCATGAAGATGTCGGTGATGACGAGGCGGACCCCGGTTTCAGCGAGCAACTTCAGTCCGGCGTCGCCGTCGCTCGCTTCCAGTACCTCATGCCCTGCCTTCTCCAGGACGCGCCGCATGGTTCCCCGCGCCGCGTCGTTGTCGTCGATTACGATGATGCGGGCCATGGTCCCAACCTAGCGACGACTGGTGGGACGGTCGAGTCCCGCGCACGTAACGCGGCCCGGGGATGACCCGGGCCGCCGGTGCGTTGTGGCTTACAGCTGATACCGCAGGCCGACGGCGACGCCGAATCGTCGGGTCGCGCGCCGCTCGACGCCGCTCGGCGTGTCTGCGGCGTCGAAGACCGATTCGCTCGAGACGCCGCTCACCCGTAACGACCCGGTGAGGTCGCGGGCGAGCGGCCACTCTACGACCGTCGCCGCGCGACCCCCCAGCCGGGTGCGGCTCTCGCCGTCCAGGTTCCACAGCTGGAGGGCGGGCCCGGCTTCGAGGCGCACGTCCACGCCCACCCCGAAACGCGCCAGTAGAAATGACACCTGCGGGGAGACCTCCCAGAGGGACGCGATGTCGTACTGCACCACCGCGAGGCCCGGCTGCTCGCCGGCGATCCCCGTCTTCGCGTACAACACGACTATCGCCACCCGGGGGGGCCCGAGTCGGGCGTCCACCCGCAGCTCGAAGGTCGTCGGTCGGTAAGGCCCGACCGTGACGCCGGAGCTGTCACGTGAGGAGCCGGCGAAGCGGGCGACCCCGATCTCCGCCGCGATGCCCCATTGGGCCGAGGACGGCCTTGGAGCGACAGCGAGACCGACTGCGATACAGGTTGCGGCGAGCGTCCGCATCGTTCCTCCCGCGTTGGGGGTCACTTCATCTCCAGCTTGATCCAGCCGTTCGTCACGTTGCCCTCGCCCTTCACGATCCAGTTGTAGCCGGGGTACGACGCGCCCACGACCGCATCCTCGACCGCGTTTCCAACCAGCTCGTCGTTGGTGTTGAAGAACGCCGCGAGCGCGGCCCACAGCTTCTGGAAGGCGTTGGCACGTTTGTAGTCCTTCCGGATCGTACTGCTCGAGTCGTTCCCGGCCGAGAGCGCCTTGTTGGCGTCGTCCACGGCTTTCAAGAGGTTGCCGATGATATCCCGGTTCGCCTTGATCTCGCACGCCGTGTCGTCGTCTTCGACCACGAACACGCGGACGTTCTGTCCCGGATGCGCGGCGTTGTAGGCGTCGAGCTGCGCCTTGCTGAACAACATCACGCTGCCGCTCCAGTCGAGGTCGTTCTGGTCGAAGTAGTAGGGTGCGGGCTGCTTCTCGCCGGCGCACTGGTAGTCGGTCAGCGAGTCGGTCTGCTCCTTCTGGCCGAGGATGTGGACCTCAAATTCGGGGCTGCCTTTCAACCAGCCTTCAAAGTCATCCACGAAATGAGCTTTGGTCATGTACAGGCCCGGCGATGGCGGAGGAGGCGAGACCCCGCCCTCGCCGCCGCCGCCGCAATACTCGAGGCACGCGATCAGCGGAGAGGGCTTGGTGGAGAAATCGGTCTCGACCGGGACCACCGCAAGGACGGGAGTCGTGGGTGGACGCTCGGGGTCGAGCAGGTGTCGGTTGCCCTGCACGTCGAACGCCACCGGTACGTCGTGGTCCGCGATCGCCGTCGCCACCAGCACGTTGGCGTCACCGGTCCAGCGGCGGCGGTGCTCCGGCACCGGCAGGTACATCTCGAGCGGGATGGCGCGGTCGGCCTCACGGGCCAGATCGGCGGTCGCGATGCCGGTGCGCCGCGCCATCGTGGCGAGGGCTTCACCGCCCCCCGGCCCGGCCGCGAGGAAGCGCTGGAACGGCAGCTTGTGCTCACGGAACGGTGAGCGATCGAGCTCGGCCTTCACGTGGGCGCGGAATGCCGGGTCGCCCAGCGCGAGTGCGAGGGAGCGCGCCAGGAGCTCGGGGCTGGTTGCCGCGGAGGGCATGGGGGTGGGGGGGGCCGGCACACCCGGAGGAGCCTCGGGCGCCGTGCCGGGTGGCCGGTCGGAACAAGCGAGCGTCGCCACGACCAGAGCGAGCGCCGCCACGCGTGATGTATAGCTCCACATGATCACTCCTTGAGAGGTTGGGCCGGCGGGCGTACAGCCCCGCGGGCGGGTCCCAAGGTGTGGAGTCCCCGCAGCAGAGCGGCGTCCGAATCGCGCGGGCGGCATCGGAATCGCGCGGGGTGCCCTCGGCGCGATCTTTGCCGACGAACGGGCCGGATGCTCCAACTCTTGCTGCTGCTCGCCGCCGGGGGTGCCGAGGGCCTATGGCCGCCGAGCGGCCCACGCCAGTCGGTGGACTCGGGCGAGCACCGAGACTCCGTGCCTCCCGTGACGAGTCGTCCCGGGCCCCTCCGCCCGGTGATGCCCGCACTCTGGTCGAACGACTACGGCGGCGTGACGCTCGGGGTGCGAGCGCGTCCGATGCGCACCCCTGATACCGAGCGGGGCCTGTTCGTCGCCTCGGCCGCGACGCGGGGCGACGCCACCAGCTCGGTCAGCCTGTACGGCCGTTGGCATAATCCCGTCGTCCTTGGGCCGGGCGTCGCGACGAGCGTGGCGATGTGGTCGGTCGAGGGCCGAACCGGAGCCGCGGTCACCGTCGATCGCGCCGCGCGGCGACCGGGTCACATCGGCGCGGACCGCCACGAGGGGATCACCGCGCTGTGGATGGCGACGACCAACCTCGGGTACTTGGACCGCGGGCTGTGGGACGATGCCGGCTCGCTCGAGATCGGCCCCTGGGTCTCGATCGCGGTGCGCCATGGCGAGACGGTGTTGCGGGCGAGAGGTGCCGTGAGCCTCGGCCTCGTCTACCAGCACGCGACGCCTCTGGGGGCGTACACCTACAAGGGATTAGGCCGGGTCACCGGTGAGGTGAGTGTGCGCACGCCGCTGTCTCGCGCGACCACGTTCGGCGCGCGGGTGTTCACGGGTGCGTTACTGGGTTCGTCCGACCCCGTACGGCAGCTCCGCGTGGCGGTCGCCGGGGCGGACCCGTACGAGACCTTCACCAACCCATTGCTGCGGAGCCGCGGCGCGTTGCTCGTGCGGCCGGACTTCCACTATCACGCCCCCGGGGGCGCAAACCTGCGGGGCTTTCGCAACGACCTGGGAGGACGCTGGGCCGTGGGGGTGAACCTGGAGCTCACGCAGGCGATAATGCGCCGGAATGCGGGCTTCCTGCGCGGGGCCGCCTTCGAGGTATTCGTGGACCTCGGGGTCGTGGACACCGTCGCCGTGCCCTCGTCGCCGCCGGGCCAGTGGTACACGACGCTGTACGACGGCGGCCTCGGCATCGTGACCCAGCATCGCTTCAGGGACCTGGCGTGGACGATGCGCTTCGAGCTGCCGCTCGCGGTGAATCACTGGAATCTGGCCGCCGACTATCCGGCGAACAGCACGCGATTCGCGCTGCGGTGGCAGGTGAGTTTCAGCCCGAGCTTCTGACTGACTATAGCCGCATCAGTGGCGGGCACCCGCGTCCACCTCGGCCTGGGGACGACCCTGAGCTTCTGAGCTCCCCACCGCGGGTCATGCGTTGGGGCGTGCGTCCATGCCGAAATCGGCCTTCAAGCGGTCATACCAGGCGTCGTCGCCCAGAGCGCCCCAGGCGACCCACTCCTCGTCGCTCATCGCCATGCGCCACTGGAGAAACGGCACGGCGTCGGGTCCCACCGGATGCCGCAGCTGCCAGGTGCCGCTGTCGACGATCTCGAGCACCTTCTCTCCCACCAGAGACGGCGGTACCGGGTTCTTCAGGGACGCGTTAAACATCGCGGCGAAGCGGCGTTCCTGTGGGTAAGGTGAGCGTGTGTGCGCCGACTCGACGCGTCTGGCCATCGCGGTGTCGATGATGCCCGGCTCGACAATCGCGACCCGCACGTTGAATGGCTTTACCTCCTGCGCCAATGACTCGCTGAGTGCCTCCAACGCAAATTTCGATGCCGTGTACGGAGCCATGGGCGAGCTGGCGATGCGTCCGGCAACCGATGCCACGTTGATGATGCAGCCACTCCGGCGCGCGCGCATCGCCGGCAGCACCGCCTGGATGCAGCGGATCGCGCCGAAGTAGTTCGTCTCCATGACGGCCCGGAACTCGGCCAACGACAGTTCCTCGACCGAGCCGGTGCGCTCGATCCCCGCGTTGTTGACGAGCACGTCAACCGGTCCGCCCGCCTTTACGATGCGGCCGATTCCTTCCGTGACGGATGCGTCGGAATCAACATCCATGGCCGAAATCGTGATCGGTAGTTTTTCTTGCATGGCGATTCGCGCGAGCTCGGGCGCTCGGTCAGGATTGCGCATCGTCGCAGCGACCGTGTGGCCAGCTCTCCCGAAGGCCAGCGCGGTGGCCATGCCAATTCCCGAGCTGGTTCCTGTGATAAGGACGGATGCCATGGGGGATTTTCTCCTTTGCGAACAGCAGGAGACCGGGAAAGCAAAACCGGCCGCGTGGGCGTCCCACTCAGCCGGTTTCGCGATTTGCTCCCCCGAAACATGGGCGAGCCGCACGACATCGCGCCTCGGGGTTCAGCGCATCTGAGTTAATCTGCAATATGCGTCCGTCGCGGGCGACCGCAAGGTGAGCCACCGTTTTGTCTCTGACTTGTCACGGAGCGGTGGGGACCACCTTTGCGTCAGCGACCGTCCACCATCCTTTTGAGTCACGTCTCAGATCGAATACTGCCTGCACGCCTTCCACTCTGTACTCGATCACGGCCTTCGCCCGGGAGCCGTCCACTTCGAAGCTCAGGATCCGGAGGTGCGGCCGAGTACCCACCTCTCGGTCGGGAACGATCTGCAGCGGCCGACCGAACTTGGATGGCGTGACACCCGGCTCCAACAGATGGTCGGACACAACCAGCGGCACCCGGCCGACGACCTCGGGATGGAGATACGGGGCCAGCGCCGGATGGTCGACGATCAGCTTGAGTGCCGGTCTCGGAACGAGCGGCTGCGACTGCTGGAGCTGGGCGGCAGCAATGAGAACCTGGCCAACGACTGCGACGGTCGAAGTGAGGACAATTCTCATTCGTCACCGGATGCGGTCAACGTAGTCAGGCGGCAACCCCAGACGGTGCGCAAGCTCACGCAGCTGGTCGGCGTACTCTTGATTGACTTCGGCGGGCGACGGAGGTGCGACAAGATTGAAGCATAAAGCGGGAATCCGCTCGCGACCCGGCGTGAGGGCCACGACGGGCTCCGGGCGATACGCGTCCAACCCCGGGCCCGAGTACAGCGCGTCGATCTCGTTGGGGGGAAGATCCATCAGCACCCCGTACGCCGATGAGCCTGGCTCGCGCACCAACGTGGCGCGCTTCCCGATGCGGAGGGTGTACCCCGGGACGGCAGCCGGCCGGACGTTCGCAGGATGTGCGCCTTTGGATCGGAGCGCCTCAGCGTCCATGAACAGGCCGTAGAAGAAGACTGTGACCGTCACGTGCCCAAGCTACGAGGGGTCCACCCGCTCGGCGAGGCGCTTCGGTGCCCGGTTGCGCCAGGCGGTGATCAGCGCTTCGCGTACGGCGCCTTGCTTGGCGGCCCGCAACCGGACCTGCGTCGCACCACCGCGACCCCAGCCGCCCTTGACTGGTGCGAACGCCGCCGGCTGCGCTCGCACGAAGAACTCCTGTTGCTCGGGTGTCAGCTTGACCATGCCCCAGCCGCCGCGGGGATAGCCCAACGTCGCGAAGGTGCGCCCCGCCACTCGAAAGTCCGGGTGACCTAGGTGAGCGGCTTCAGAGGCCTGCGGGAGACTCAGGGCGATGCGTCGGAACTCACGTGCGGTCATCAAAGGAATAAGCTGAGGGCGCCCGCCGGGGGCCGCCTGAGCCTGCCTCCCCATCGCCACCGGCCCGCTGTAGCTTCCCCACCTCCATGCTCCCCCTCCTTGTTCTACTCGTTGCCAGCGACACATCCGCCTACTGGCAGCAGCAGGTCGCGTATCAGATCACCGCGTCCCTGGACGAGCCGTCGGGCGTGCTCACCGGCCACGCGCGGATCAGCTAT
>WNGQ01006225.1_pt1 | contig 14006 bp, 14 predicted proteins | sample 5407661 | NCBI WGS metagenome assembly WNGQ01 (sample SAMN13153382, study PRJNA577476) | soil metagenome | isolation source: 60 cm soil or saprolite under Garry oak tree replicate 2 | place: USA:California | collected 2016-06-15
CGAAAAGGGCATTCAGGAACCCACAGCCTTTGAGGTCGTAGAGCGAGCGAGAAATGGCGATGAGGCGGCAATCGCAGCCTTTCAGCGTGCAGGAATCTTGCTGGGTGTGTCCCTCGCCAATCTGGTCAATATCTTCAATCCAGAATGTATGGTGCTCTCTGGCCCCGACACTGATGCGAGTATCCTGGCAGGTGACCTACTCCTTGAGCCGATGCATCAGGCACTCCAACAGCACCTGTTCTCGCAGATCGGGAAGGATTTACGGATAAAAGTAGAGCGGCTGGGTTTTGAAAGTTGGGCGCGGGGTGCCGGAAGCCTTGTCCTGCGTCACTTTTTCGCTTCGCCGGCCCGCGTTCACTCCGAACGGGCGTTGGTGCGAAACTAGCGCTCGGGCTTTTTTGGGTACCTGGATTGCCCTCTTCTGCTAACTCTTCCTTCACCACCGGTTATGACCGACAGCTTTAGAGACGAGCATGAGATGGAAGTCACGCTCCAGTAACTACGCATGGACCTTGGAAGAGCCGGGCTCGCGACCATGCTAGAAGAGATGGTCAAACTGTGCCGCATTCGGGAACTCAAGCTGCTTGATACCCTGCACTGGCTACTTCTCCGTCTGTCACGCTGGGCTTCTTGCAGATCATCGGACGCCCGTCGGTTCCGTCGATTTATAGTGTAATTGACTATTGCTAAGTAACATTTCTCCTGAGCTTCTTTTCAGAACGGATGACCTAAGTAGCCAGCACAACCAATAGTTCAGATATGACTGATAATGGGAAGATTTTCCTATCCAGTGGGGTAATAACAGATACAGAAGGTTGCCGGGCTGTTATGAAGTAATAAGAGGTTCGAGGAACAATTGAACGAGAGACAGTACTAAAGGCAGTTTGTTATAAATGCAACCCGATAGGGTAGAGTAAAGAATAAGTGGCTAGAAGAAAGAAACCAAAGTCGACTACAGTTCCATTGATCATCCAACAGAATACTCTGGCGGCATCCCCCGTCGCTCTCCTCATTGACGGAGAGAATGTCATTGCTCCTGACCTGTTCTGCTCGGGTATTTCGATGATGGACTCGTTGGATTTGTCAGGCGATTTCTCCGTTATGGGAAAGGGAATTAGCGCTATTTTTGTTAAGAGACAATTAGAACTGATGAGCGAATTGACTCCAAAGATCTTACTCTTGACAGGTACTTGCCTCACCAGCGATTGCCAATGGGGTCATCTACATTGGCTCTTATGATCACAAGCTCTATGCCTTCGATACCACTACCAGCAAATTTTGCTGGGCTGTTGCCGTTGGCAATGACGACTCTACCTACTTCAGGTTAATGGCGGCCAACGACATTGTTTATGTTGACCACGGATTTGGGAAGCTCTACGCTTTCAACACCTCTACTGGCAGCGCGCCCTTCACAGCAAACTGGGCGAATACAGCCTGGCTGCCCCTGCTGAAGTCAGACAACTCATGGCCGAACTCAGAACGCTCATCGGCGACACATCTGTACCTACTCCGGCAATGGATCAGTTATACCGGGCCATGGACGCCATTCCGACCAGTATGCGCCTCAGTCAGTGAAATACCCCCATGAGCTTTTAGTTGGGGCAATCAGCCTGAGGCCTTGTATGGAGGATAGCATTTTTCCATGCTCGATCTGGTTGTTGAAAACGAGGTTCTCCAAGAGCGATTTGTGCAGTTCTGGACTGAGCTACTTCCTTATGGTACACTGCGCATTGAGAAAAATCACATCCTTTGATGAGAACAGGAGACAACAGCAAGCCATGTCAAAACGGCCATCTGTAGGGGTAGGTGTGATTGTCATGAAAGGCGACCAGGTCCTTCTGATTTTGTCGAGGGAGCACTGGTGAGGGAACTTCGTGTCTAGCTCGATATCCCTTGAGCCGGAGTGATTCGTGTGAGAGCCAGGGTAAGAAATGTCACAATCGTTAGACATTACCTCCATCAAAGATGCGCGCATCGTCGAGGCCCGTGAGCTGACATCGGCAGCTGGGCGCACTCGGTTCCAGAAAACGCAGCTGGAGGGCGAGGAGAGCATCCAATGGGCTTTGGAGGCCCATTTGCTCGTTGGGCATGTCTTTTACTCCGCCCATCTGCGCCAGCATGCTTTTCTGGAAACGCTCCAGGCCAGGGGGATTGCCTGCTACGCGGTCAGCGATGGGATCTTGAAAAAGATGAGTGATACCTCTTACCTCGTGCCGGTAATTGGCATCGCACGCCTGCCTGCCGCATCAGAAAGGTCATTTCCCCAGAGCGACTTCGTCCTGGTACTCGACCGCGTCCAGGACCACGGAAACCTGGGGACGATCATTCGCACAGCCAGCGCCTTCGGTATTCGCGAGCTGATCTCGACCACGCCCTCTCTGGATCTCTATTTCAAGAAAGTTGTCAGCGCCTCGCGTGGCAAGGCGTTCGAGGCGCGCCTGCGTCCATTCTCTTCACCCCAAGCCGCCATCGCCGCACTCAAGCAACGTGGCTATCAGATTGTGGCGACCAGCCCTCACGCGCGCAATATCCAGGCCATGGTCCCGCTCCAGCACAAGCCCGTGGCCCTGGTGGTGGGCAATGAAACCGAGGGCATCTCCGAGGAACTGCTCCAACAGGCTGACGTCGTGGTACAGATCCCGATGGGCGGGCGGGTCGAATCGCTCAATGTCGGTGTGGCGACCGGCATCAGTCTTTATGAACTCAAATTCAGGATGGTATTGACGATGCTCACCCACTTTATTCGCTCCAACTTCGGACGCGAAGTCCATGTTACCGGGCAGATGATCATGCAAGCTTTCGATCACGCATTACGGCAAGTCATCGAGCTCACTGCCCTGCAGGTTGTGCTGCTGATGATGTTGGCCGTCGACCGCCAGATGAGCCGCGTTCAAGCAGGACGCGATACCGCGACCTTCGGCGCAGAGCTCGAGGCGTTGTTGCAACCCCTGTTCGACAGGAACTATGTCGTCTCGGCCCAATCCAGCGAGCAGGAGGCTCTGCAGATCACGCCCGAGGGCGAACGCGCGATCGCTCAACTCTGGAGCGTGGTAGAGCAATCGGAAAACGAGATGCTCTCCGGATTCTCTGCGCAAGAAAAGGAGCAGTTGCTCTCGTACCTCAAACGCATCCAGGCCAACTGTGCCACAATTACTCAGGGATACTAGCACATATTGATCCTCCCACAACATGAGCGGCGCTTATATCAAACGCGCGCAATTTCGTGCCTCTGGTTGATAGCAGCTACAAGTCATATGCCCATATGTATACTCTATCTTGCGCTGATCTTCCTTGCCAAAGACACGCTGTTCAGTTGAGGTCCAAAGGCCGTAGGGAGCTCCGCCAACAGCACCTTGGGGGACGCAGTCCCATTTTTTCCCCTATTAGAAACTTTGACTATCTATCAAGAACCGTCTTCATTCTCCTCACGCCTTCCTCAATCTCGCCTGGCGTCAGGTTCCCGTAGCCGAGAATCACTTTGCTCTGATGACGATCCTTCCGAATGGCATGCCGTTCGACTGGATAAAGACGGACTCCTGCATCTTCCAGATCGGCAAGCATTTGTTCCGTAAACGCTCTTCCATGAAACTCCGCAATGAGATGCAGTCCGGTTGCATCACCGGAAACACGAACGCGGTGGGGAAAGTTCGTCGTCAGTGCGGCGATCAGAGCCTCTCGTCTTTTCCGGTAGATTCTTTTCATCTTCAGGATATGCCTTTCCAGGTGCCCTTCTTCGATGAAACGAGCCAGCGTGAGCTGCTCTACCACGGGAGAGTGCAGATCGGTGAGCTGCTTCAGAAAACGACACTGCTCTACGAGGGGGGGAGGAAGGACCACATAGCCCAGTCGCAGTGCTGGAGAGAGACTCTTACTCAAGGTCCCAACATAGATCACGTGCTCCGGATCGAGTTCCTGGAGGGAACTCACCGGAGTCCCGTTATACCGAAATTCGCTGTCGTAGTCATCCTCCACAATGTAGCATCTTGCCGTTCTGGCAAACTGGATCAAGTAGATACGTCGCTGGATGGGCAACAGGCCTCCCAGCGGAAATTGGTGGGAGGGCGTGACGAACACAAAAGCGGGGCGTATCTCTCGGGGAAGGAGAGCGGTTTGCATGCCATTTTCGTCTACTGGGATGGGAGACAGTACAGCATCAGCAGCGGAAAAAATGCGCTGCACGTCGTAGGTGACGGGATCTTCAATGATGACTTCGTTACCCGAGGAAAGCAGGAGCCTGGCAACCAGCGAGAAGGCTTGAGCCGCGCCAGCGGTAATCACAAGCTGGTCGGGGTGACACCGCACCCGTCGCGTTTTCGCAAGGGAACGAGCGAGAGCGATGCGCAGCTCAACGCATCCTTCCGGGTGGTCATAGCCGAAGACCGAGGGTGACGATTCCGCACACACCCGCACACCGAGTTGCCCCCAGAGTTTGCGCGGGAATAGATCGAGCGCGGGAAGGCCCGCACGAAAATCAATGAGACTCCTGTTCTCCGCCCTTGAATCAGCTAATGTCTGTACAGGTGGGAAATGTTCTCGCTGGATCACTTCCAGGGAGGCACCTTCCGCAATATACGTCCCCGATCCCTGCCGGCTCTCGAGATAGCCCTCCGCCAGCAGTTGGTCATATACCTCGACGATGATGATGCGTGAGACGCCCAGGTCACGGGCGAGCTGACGAGTTGACGGTAGTTGCTCACCTGACCGCAACTCTCCTCGCACGATACTCAGGCGGATCTGATCGTACACCTGGCTGATGAAGGGCATCTTCTGTGACCGATCAACAGCGATCCAGAGCATGGTCATCCTTCTCTCCTTCTCAACTGGTATTACGGGAACTCGTCAAAAGTGGTACTACACCAGACCAGTATAGCATGCTATGGTAGAGCCGCAAGATGAGCGTTTGTTAAATCTCAGTGGGAGGCAAGACGCACTACAAGAAGGACGGTATCAATGAACAGAAGACAGCTACGAGCATATCTCGAGTTGAGTGCAGCCATGATCATCGTCGGTAGTATCGTGGTCGTAAGTAAGGTGATTACGACCACCTTTCCCGTGTTTCTGGCGGCGGCGTTGCGCTTTGCGATCGCATCGGCGGTCCTGCTCCCTCTGCTGTTCAAAACGGAACGTGGCCTTCCTTCACTCGGAAAGAAGGACACCTGCCTGCTGTTTTTACAAGCCTTTGCCGGGAATTTTTTGTTTAGTATTCTCTTGCTCTACGGCCTGAAACTGACCAGTACCGCCGAGAGTGGCATCATTCTCGGAACAGTACCTGTCGTGATCGGATTGCTCTCGTTCCTGTTGCTCAGAGAGCCCTTGACCAGGAATAAAGGAATCGCCCTGCTCGTTGCGACGGTGGGCGTAGGTGTGATCAGTGGCATCGGAACTGCTCCCTCTGTTGGGCACGGGGCTAATCCCCTGCTTGGGAATGTCTTCGTATTCGGAGCTGTCATCGGGGAAGCGCTGTGGACCATCCTGGGCAAAGCGGTGTCGGACAAGGTAACACCCCTGACCATCGCCAGTCTGACCAGTTGCTTCGGGCTGGTCCTGTTTGCACCACTGGCGATGTACCAGGCCAGGAGTTTCAACTTCGTAACGGTTGACCCCTTGAGTTGGGCAGTGATGGTGTATTATGGCCTCGGGACCGTCGGGGCCTACCTGCTCTGGTATCAAGGCGTCTCGAAAGTGCCTGCCAGTACGGCGGGAGCCTTCACCGGTATTCAGCCCGTGAGCGCGGTTGTCTTGTCGAACCTCCTCTTGAAAGAGCCAATGGTCTGGTCCTACTGGTTAGGAATAGGCAGCGTTCTCTCGGCCATCGTGCTGATGGTGCGAACCGCATCTGCGTCGAGAAAAGTAGAGGAATTAGAGACGGTGAATCGCCGAGAAACGAGCGATAAGCACCTCTCCGCCTTTGGTCAGCGCCGCAATGCAGAAGACCAGGCGCGGATCGTAGATCTGAGCCATGAGCCCACCTATGATGGCTCCCACAGGCATGGCTGCAGTTGAGAGGAGGCGCGAAAAACTCAACACCCTTCCCATCAGTGGACCAGGGATACGTTCCTAGCGGACGGAGGTACTGAGGGTGATCCAGGCCGTATCGCAGGCGGCAACTATTCCCAACAAAGGGACGGGAGAAACCCAGGAGCGAAGGGGCCGGTACACTATCCCAGCAGCATGGTGAAGTCTGCGTCATCGTCATAGCGGTCTCAGATTCCTTACGTGCTTTTCTCAATCAACTGTCTGCTTTTCGATGTAGACGCTGTAGCATGCTCCGCCGAGGTATCGATAGGGGCAGATTGCTTACTCTTCGCTTCCTGGGTCACACAACCTTCTCTCTCTATCTCTGTCCTGAGTAAATGTGCTGGCCTATGGCCGTCCGTCGTCCTTTCGGGACCGTCACTGCGATCCAAGCCCCTGACCGGCTACGGTGTGCCAGGTGCCTTCATGTACCACTCGGTGAACGAGCGACACTGCCCCTTATCGGTGAAGCGCAGCACCCACAGGTTATGATATGCGCGGTCGAGCGTCCCCTGGGTCGCATCGGTATACTAGAAGGATATTCCCACCGCGATCGCCACGTCGTCCTGGACCAGCAGCGGGCGGTACGCACCACGATACGCCCCTGCCGCATCACGGTGCTCCAGCCAGGCAGCAACGATGTGGGCACGGCCGCGAGCCACATCCTCTCCCTCGTCCCAAGGACGCCAACGGTACTCGGCGTCCTCGGTACACAAAGCGCCGATCTCGCCTGGATCATCTATGATCCAGGCGTGGTTGTACGCGTCGAGCCACCGCTGCACCATCTCAGCGTCAATCTTCATGGTCCTTTCTCCTCTCTCGCTTTCTCCTTGCTAGAGCGGTCCTGTTGCGGTTTCATGGGTGGTTATCGCTCCTCAGAAGACACCTTTCTCAGATGAGACGCTTCTTTACCAGGGAGACCAGCATCGCCATCGGGAGATACCCTGGCCTCCTCGATCCTGGCAGTCGGTCCCTGCGCCCAATGCCGATCAATCCGACCTGGGACGATGTAGTACAGCGGGACCAGCAGGAACACGACCAGGCTGGCCGGGACGCTGACCCCCGAGAGCCCCATCGCCAGCAGGTAGAGCAGTGGCCCCGTCAGATTTCTGCGGGTGGCCCGCTGCACCAGGCGTGGATCCAGCGTCCTGTCCACCAGGCGGCATCCGCTCGTCGCATACCACCACAGCAATTGGAGCACCAGTCCCGTGAGCACCAGCGTGCCAGCGTCGATGACGCTGGAAACCCGTTGCTCTGGATACTGCCCCAGCAGTGCGGTGGGGAAGGGGAGAAACACCAGGCACAGCAGCAAGAGCATGTTGAGCCACAGCAGGGTGCGATCAGCGCGGTGGATGTAGTGGAAGCTATTGTGATGAGCCACCCAGTAAATGCCCACCAGCACAAAGCTCAGCGTGTAGCTCAGCAGTTTGGGCCACAGCGCGCCCAGCCTGGGCACGAGGTCGCCTCCCGCAGCCAGCTGCGGGACTGGCAGGTTGAGCACCAACAAGGTAATGGCGACTGCGAAGACGCCATCACGAAAGGCTTCCAGACGCCTGGTGCTGAAACCAGCCCCTGGCCTGGGTTCACTCGCTTCACTCCTCGGTCATTTCTCCCCAGTGGGGCTCGGAAAAGGACCTGATAGCGCTACTGCACGATGATGGTGAGCGTCATCCCCGGGTGAAGCGTACAGTAGAGGTGGTAGGTCCCCGCCGTGGCAAAGGGTCCAAGCTCGACGCTGTTGCCATTGACCTGCACGTTCTCGACCGTGGGGGCACCAGGCTCGTGCTCCGGTTGGGGTGCGCCATGCTGCCAGGAACCATTCGCCAGGATATTGAGCACTGCAACATCATCCACCAGCAAGAGCTTGGAGCCTTTGGCAATCGTGATGGACGGCTGATCAAAGTTGCCAGCACTCATATGCACGGTTGGAACCCCATTGGTGGAGGTCGTGCCTGCGGTGGGCGCGCCTGGTTGCGCGATGGCAGCAATGAGGATGGCGCCGATGACCATCCCTGCTCCTCCCGTCAAGGCAGATGGCAGCCAACGTGGAGCTTGTCGCTCGCCCTGGCGGGAGTTCTGCACCGCGGCGCCGATACTTGCTCCGAACGTCACGACCATGCCTGCCGCGATGAGCACGTCCAGCACAAAAGGAAAGAACCCCCCTGCCTTGGGATGGGTCAGGTGATAGGTGACAAAGGGCTGCTGGGAGATCTGGTAGAGGAACACGCCACTCACCAGGGTGATGAGCACCGGCATCCAGCGGACCCCACTTGCGGCGAGTCCTGCGCAGACCAGCAGGCTGGCGGTGATGATGAGTAATGCGAGATTGCCTGGCGATCCTACGACCATCGCCAGTATTCCACTGGCAGCAGTCGCCCCAAGGAGCGCCGCCACGGCGAGTTAGGCCTGCAGGATCGGGAACGACCAATAGAGAGCCATGTTCTTCATGCCCATGTCCGGCATCGCTTGTGCGGCAACACTCTGGCCGAGTGCCTGGAGATAGACGATCCCTGCACACAACAACAGGGTGGTCAGTACGCCCACGACTATCACCGCTGTGCCGGAACTCATTGTGCTCCTGCGATCATCTACCCGTCTCTTGCAGCATTCTTACCCAACAGGTATACTAGAGCCAACAAAGCACTGTTGGGTAAGACCTTAGTAGATACGCATACGGTGGATCATCTCACACGGGGGATGCGATGCCGAAAGTCCCCATGTATACGCTGGCCTGGTCGCCTGTGAGAGCGGCCTACGAACTCTACCAGACGCATGACCGAGAAGCGCTGCGGATTGTCCCTGAGAGCCCTGCCTGGTTTGCCTGGCTCGATCAGGTGTCCTCCTTTGCCTTCGTGGGCAAGCGCGGCCACTATACCGCTCGCAAGGAAGCCAAACAGCGTGGTGACCGCTACTGGTCTGCCTACCTGGCAACGAGCAAGCAGCTCACCAAAAAGTATCTGGGCAAGAGCACTGACCTCAGCCTGGCTCGACTGGAGCACATCGCAGGAATGTTGAGTACTCAGGACGAGGCCCAGGTGCCACCACCTGCCTCTCTGTCAGCAGCAAGTACGGACGGTGAGGTGGAAACAATGCCCCCTCCTCTGCTTGCCCAGCAGCGCACTCCGCTGCATCCCCTCCTGTTGACCAAGCTCTATGTGCCGCGCCCACGCACACACCTGGTATCCCGCGCTCACCTCGTCAAGCGCCTCCAGCAGGGAGCGGAACATGCACTCACGCTCGTCTCAGCCCCCGCCGGGTTTGGCAAAACCACCCTGCTGGCCCAATGGCTCGTCGAGAGCAAGATACCTGTCGCCTGGCTCTCCCTGGAACCAGAGGACAACGATCCCACGCGCTTTCTCTCCTACCTGATTGCTGCCCTGCAGACCCTTGATGCCCAGCTTGGCACGACCGCCCTCGCGCTGCTGCGCACCCCGCAGCCCCCATCGCCGGAGGCCGTGATGACCGTGTTGACGAATGACCTGTCAGAGCGTAGTGGAGGCGATGTCGCCTTCGTGCTGGATGACTATCACACCATCATCGCCGACTCCATTCAGCGGGGCATGACCTTCCTGTTGGAGCATCTGCCACCGCAGCTGCACCTCATCCTGGCCACCCGCGCTGATCCACCACTGCCATTAGCACGACTGCGAGCCCAAGGGCAACTCTGCGAGGTGCGTGCCGCCGACTTACGCTTTAGCGCCGCCGAGGCGAGCGCGTTTCTGCAGGCCGTGATGGGGCTGGACCTGGAGGCTTCGGCCATTGCCACGCTCGAAAGCCGCACGGAAGGCTGGATTGCCGGCCTGCAACTGGCTGCGCTTTCGCTGCAGGGCAGGGCTGATGTCTCTGCGTTTCTGGCGGCCTTCAGCGGCAGCCATCGCTATGTGCTCGACTACCTCTCCGCAGAGGTGCTCGCGCGGCAACCCGCCCCGGTGCAGCAGTTTCTCTTGCACACCTGTCTCCTGGAACGCCTCAGCGGACCACTCTGCGATGCAGTGAGAGAACAGGAGGGAAGTCAGGCCATGCTGGAAGCGCTCGAGCGGGCCAACCTGTTTGTGGTCGCCCTGGACGAGGAGCGGCATTGGTACCGCTACCACCACCTGTTTGCCGAAGTGCTGCGCAGCCATCTGCAGCAGGCAGAACCCACCCTGGTGCCAGAACTACATCGGCGTGCCAGCAATTGGTACGAGCAGCACGAACTGCCTGCCGAAGCAGTACAGCATGCACTGGCCGCTCCTGATGTAGAACTTGCTGCCCGCTTAATCGAACCGATTGCGCTCCCCGTTACACTCCATGGCCAGATCTACACAGTGCTCGGGTGGATGGAAGCTCTTCCCGAGGCACTGATCCGTACACGCCCCTTCCTGTGTGTGTACCATGCCTCATTGCTGACGTTCACTAATCAGTTAGAAGAGGCCGAGGCTCGACTGCAGGAGGCAGAACAGGGTGCCCAGGAGGGAGGTACCGGCTTCGCAGGCACAGATCATCATGGGCTACGTGCTCACCATTCGTGGGGACATCGCCCTTTTCTCCGGTGATATTCCGCAGGCGGTCTCCCTTGCAAGCCAGGCACTCGGGTTATTGCCGGAAGCGGAGGTGATCCCTCGTGCGGGCGCCCTGGCGACCACGATCCGTGCTTATCTGGTGAGTGGGGATGTGACCTCCACCACCGAACACGCAGTCGCAGTAGCGGTTTCATTCATACGCATCTCGGATAACCTGTTTGCAACTGTGAGCAGCATGACCCTGCTGGCGCGGTTGCACGTCCTGCAGGGCAGGCTCCGGCAGGCGGTAGCCACCTATGCGCAGATGATGCAGGTAGTCCCACGACCGGAGGTCTTGCAAACCGCGTTCAGCAGCCTCTTCTATTATTTCGGCCTGGGCGACCTGCTGCGCGAGTGGAACGACCGGGATGCGGCCGAACGGCACCTGGTGCAAGGCATGGCGCTGATCAAGGAGACACTGACGGTGGAGCCCTCAGCGGCCATGCTCGGCTACACCACCCTGGCCCGTCTGCAGCAGGCACGTGGCAACACCCGTGAAGCCCTCGCGACCCTGGATACCTTGGCACACCTGGCCGAGCAGCGGCACTTTCCTCCTCACCTGGTGACCCAGATGGCAGCCGTACAGGCACAGTTTGAGCTGGCGCAGGGCAACGTGGCGGCTGCTATCCGCTGGGCGGACAGCAGTGGCCTGTCTGCCGAGGATGACGACCTGAGCTATCCTCGCGAGGGCGAGTATCTGGCCCTGGTGCAGGTGCGCATCGCGCAGGCGCATGACGACCAGGCGGCTCCTTTGCTCCAGGACGTCCTGCACATCCTGGATCGCTTGCTCCAGGATGCCAAGGCCAAAGCACGGCTGAGTAGCGTGCTGGAAATCCTCGTGCTGCGTGCGCTGGCCCTGGAAGCACAAGGGGATCGGACGAGCGCCCTCTCCACCCTGGAACAAGCGCTCATGTTCGCCGCACCAGAGGGCTACATCCGTCTCTTCGTCGACGAGGGCACACCGATGCTGGCCTTGCTGCGCCATGCGTATGCACGCGGCATCGTCTCTGATTACGTTGCCACGCTGCTCACCGAAGCGGCACGTCTACAACCTCTGTGGCAAACTCGGCGTGCAGAGCCGCGCGCAGGCGATCATCCGCGCCAGGACCCTTCACCTCCTGTAACTCTTGACTCCCCACCTATGTTCCCGGCAACAATCACTCCACAGCTACAACTTTAGTGCGCGGTATCTCAACCATCTCGCCAGCTACACTACTATCATCTCTGAAGAAACGGCTTGCGATCACACAGTGGTGGTAGTAAGCGCGAAGAGTGGTCAGATTTTAGGGCGACGAGTGATTAATTAGCGCGAAGAGTGAGCAGCTTAGCTATTGACTGTTTGAGAAGCCCCTCCCCATCTTGCTTTTTTCATCAACGTTTTGTAAATTGGCATGTAAAGGGTCGAACAAAGAGGAACCATCCAGGCTGGTCGAGACGAGGAACAAGCGGTATCAGTCAGGCTCCTCATCAGAACTGGCTGGCCGAAAGCCCTGTCGGGAAGCCACGACGGACAGGATACATGTTAATTTCTTTATATCACCGCAGGATGGCGCTGAAAGAGGTGCGACCTTGTTCATCTGGGAGATTCATCTCGCCTGTAGAGCTGGATACCCGGAGCTTCGAACCAGATGGACAACAAGAGGAGAGGCTGGATAAAGCCCAGCAGCCCTTTGTCAAACAACTTCCAGAAGTACATCGGCCAGTTCTCGCGGCATGGTGATCATGGCATCATGGCCCGTTGGTAACTGCCGCAGACGCCATCCCGCCTCACGTGGAGGAAGTGCTCTCCGCGCCAATATATGTCGCATGAGTGAGAAGAAGAAACCACCGCCGGTGCAGTCAATGTGCGTACGGGGTTTCGCTGACACGATAGCTGGATTCTTCAGATGAAGAGGTTGCTCGAACGTCTTCAGGGGTTGTGGCGTCACCTTCGAGCGCACCCAGCTTAGATCTGGCTCTGTAGTCACCCCGTAGATGCCTTTGACTCCGAAGGGCCTCTTCTGTTGAGGATCGACTCTCCAGCCATCACCGTGGGCCTGTGCTTTTTTGCGGAGCAGACGGATTACCATCGGCGCGATATCGGCCATCGATTCGCTATCACGTGGCACGAAGGTATCCAGATAGACCAGGTGAGCAATGCGCTCCGGCACCTGATCAACCACGCCGGTGATGACCATCCCGCCATAACTGTGACCCACCAGGATTACACCATGCAGATTCTTTTCCAGAAGCTCGCCGACGATATCCTGGATATGGGTATCTAATCCGACATCGGGTGAAAGCTCGGATGCACGCTCAGCCAGGCCAGTGAGGGTGGGTGCATACACCTCATGGGAAGCCTCTTCTAAGAAGGGGATGACCTTCTGCCAGCACCAGCCCCCATGCCATCCCCCATGCACCAGCACAAATGTTGCCATGCTCGCCTCCTTTTTAACTGATTGGGGTATCGCTACGTGTACATCTTGAGAATCAGTGGGCGGAAATTTGGCAATTATGTGGGCGGTAAAACGAGCATGAGACTACAAAAGAAGAGGACAGTGGAGTGGCGAATCGCCTCTTACAGCGAGGCTTTCTCTTCCCTACTGATTGCTTGCTCTCCCACATCATTGTCAAAAATGTTCACGATCTGTCCCATTTAAGTATCAAATTTACATCTATCTTACGCGATCTTTCTTGGTTCGGGCAAGATTTTTTTGCAAAGGATACTGCACGTCGGCGTTGCCAAGGTCATGGCGAGGTTTCATATCCAGGCTCGTTTTCGCTCTGGGAGTCTTAGCGGGGAAAATGGTACGAAAAAATGTTATGACCCCACACACGCTTCTCGCATTCCCGAAGCTTTGGCTTGCGCCCGCTCAGGCGACAACTGCAAGCCGGTCTCAGCGGTCATCCGCGCCAACACACGCTTCGTGAAGCCCTCAATCTCGCCCTTGCAGAACGGTGTGATCGTCTTCTGCCGGAGGCTGGCCGCGCACCGTCGTCCAAAGTCCCGCCAGTAGTCGACAGGCCCATCAAGGTACTGCTGAAAGTCTGCCAAATCGAACATAGGGGGCCTCCTCCCAAGCTCGTTTGACTCATCTGTGCTCTTCCTCCGGTGCTTCTTCCTCGCAGGGAATCCTCACCGCTGTCTCCACATCATAGAAGCAATCATCAGCACTGACCTCTTCCACACCTCGGACACCTGCCAGTGTTTCTTCCACCTCGGCCAGCGCACTCTCAAAGTGCTGCATATCCAGCAGGTAGCGCAGCGAATAGTATGCCTGGGGAGCGCTTCGCGCAGTCAGGAAAACCCGGCACTGGATCGTGAGCGTTACCTCTGCCCACGAGTAGCGCAACGAGCTGACAGGTAGCCAGCCAACCGAAAAATATGCCTCCCTGAAAGGGAAGAACTAACTTTTTCCCATCAAGGAGGAGCATATGAACAGTATCGCCGACGGATCGGTGATTGTCCAA
>WNGQ01004843.1_pt1 | contig 14002 bp, 14 predicted proteins | sample 5407661 | NCBI WGS metagenome assembly WNGQ01 (sample SAMN13153382, study PRJNA577476) | soil metagenome | isolation source: 60 cm soil or saprolite under Garry oak tree replicate 2 | place: USA:California | collected 2016-06-15
CAGCCGGGTTCGGCCAGGTCGAGTTGGTCCACGCGGCCCGCAATGGGAGGACGCGAAGTCCCCACGTGCTGGCCGCGTTGGTGCGCGCCGTCCGCTGATCACGCCGCGCACCGCTCATGACGCCGCCGATTCCGCCACACGCCCGGATGCAGAGCCCATCGCGGAGACGGGCCGAACGTGGTCGGAGGCTGACCTTCGCTCAGTACCTGCGGTTCAGGTTGGGCGCCAGCGGTGGCAGGACCGCCCGGTTCAACTTCTGGCTGCTCAACACGGAGCCCCCATCCTTCGCCGAGCGCACGGTTCCGCTACACTTCCCCCGATTTTCTCGCCAAGGAGGGACTGGAGTGCTCGGACGGCTGATCTGCGTTGCCGGCCTGCTGGCTGTCGTCGCCTGCTCCGCCCCGTCGCCAGGCTCGCTGAACGCACTGTTCAGCCCGTCGAAGCACGGCCCTGTGGACGACCTGCTCGATCGCCGCACCCAGGCCTTTCGGAAGGGCGACGAGGCGCAGTACCTCGCCGACCTGGACAGAGGCCAGGCGGCGCTGGTGCAGCGCGAGCGGATGATGTACGACAACCTCCGGCAGCTCACCTTCTCCGAGTTCCACTACCGGCAGTTCTTCCCGCCGGACATCGCGAAGCCCATCACACTGCACGACGGCCAGCCGGTGGACGTCCTGGTGGTGCTGTCGTACCGCCTGACCGGCATCGACACGGGCNNNACGGCAAGCCGGTGATCACCAGGATCGACTACGACACGCTCGGGAGCTCGAACCACACCATCCCGTGGAACCTCGTCCCGCTGCGGGTGGCGCGATCTGGCAACGTGACGGTCGCGGCGGACCCGACCGCGGGCGATCCGGCCCCCATCGCAGGCGCGATCAGCGCCGCCGACCAGCAGGTGCGGAAAGTGTGGGCCGGCCGTCCGGCCGCGCCCGGAACGCTCGTCTTCACGTCGCGGGACACCAGGCAGGCCCACAGCTGGCTCTTCGTTCCCATGAGCGCCGCGGTCGAGTCGGCGGCCTTCGTCGTGCCGGTGGCAGGATACGACGACCGCAACCAGGCGCTCGACGACACTGTGGGCGGGCGGATGGTGATGGTCGTGGGCACGGCCCCGCCGGACCAGGTCGACGGCATGTACCGGCACGAGCTCACGCACGCGATCTCGGCGCCGGTCGTGCGGCAGGGCCGGGACACGCCGATCTGGGCGATCGAGGGGTTCGCGGCGTGGGTCGAGGACCCGAGCGGCTCCGTCGCCAGGTCCCGCCTGGCGTGGGTGCGCCGCGCGGTGAGGCAGGGCACTTTCACCGGCCGGCTGCCCGACAACCAGACGTTCTACGCCCAGCCCGACATCACCCTGCACTACGCCCTCGGGCTCACCGTCTTCAAGTTCGTGTCCGAGCGGTGGACGTCGGAGAAGGCCGTCGACCTCTACGAGGAGGTGGTGACCGGGCACTCGCTCGGCGACGCGACCACGAAGGTCCTGGCGCTGGACGAGGCGACGTTCCTCCAGCAGTGGAGCACCTACGTGCGCCAGCTGCCGGCCTGACCTCGCCCTCCCCGTGCCGAGCCGGGCCCCCGTTCGGTCCGTCCATGCGACGACCGTAGGCCGGACGTCACATGACGTCGAGCCCGGGACGGCGCGCGGCAGGGGGCTCGGGAAGCGTCAGCGCCACCACGGCACGCGGGCGGCGCGGGCGGCCTCGGTCACCGGCCCCTTCAGGTCCGCGCACAGCGACCGCAGCAGCGCGACCCACTCGCCGGCGGCCGCCACGGCGATCGCCGACCGCCCGCTGCTCGGGTCCTCCCGCCACCGGCCGAGGCAGGTGAGCGCGGCCCTGCGGAGCCGGTCGTCCCCGAGCTCCGCCGCCGGCTCGTCACCGCCGTCCCCGTCGTCCAGCCGGTCCGCGAGCCGGATGAGCGCACTCAGCACCTCTCCGGATTCGGTGCTGAGCGCCTCGGCGCCGGGAGGGCACCCGTCGGCCCGGTAGCCCATGTCCGCGACCACGTTCAGCATGTCGCCGGCCGCGATGGCGTGGCCGCCCGAGGCGACGAGGAACCCCGCGGTCCGGGGATCCAGCGGCTTCGAGGCGCGCTCGTTCAGGAACTGCTCGAACGCCTCTCCGGCCCGGTCCCGAGCCCGGACCGCGACCAGCCGCGCGCGTCCGACCTCCCGCCGCGGCGTGCCCTCGAGGACACGGGCGAAGGAGCGGGCGAGGTAGACGACGACGCCCCGGTAGCAGCCGGCGAGCGCCCGCGACAGCTCGCGGCGGGCGCCGCGGGGCCAGAGCAGCAGCCCGGCCACAACGCTGATGCCGACGCCGACGGCCACGTCCTCGATCCGGGCCAGCCCCAGCCGCCACCCCACCGGCGTGATCAGGTTGAAGAGGATCAGCACGTTGATCGTGAACGCGGCCTGGCCGACGACGAACCCGACGGCGCCCGATGCGTAGGCGGCGAGGAACGTGGTGACGGGCAGGGCGGCCCACAGGAACGCGGTGTTCGTGCCCACGACCGCCGTCAGGACGGCGCCGAGGGCGAAGCCGGCCAGGGTGCCCTCGATGGCCTCCATGGTCGTGCGTCCCGTGGCCAGCGCATTGGTCCGCAGGACCGAAGCGGTGCCGAGGACCACCCAGAAGGCGTGGTCGAGCCGCAGCAGCCGGGCCAGCAGGACCGCCAGCGCCAGCCCGATCGCCGCCCGGACGCTGTTGTGCAGGACGCTGGACGTGGGCTCGAGGTGGGTCTGGATCGTCCGGCCGACCCGAACCATCACCCGACCGGCTCCCTCACGAGGCGCGCCGGCGGGCAGCCCCAGGTCGGGCGTGGGATTCCCGCCGGCGGCGATGGTGGCGCTGGCGCCCAGGGCCAGCGCGAGGTAGGAGAGGATCCTCAGGGCATGGTCCGCGTCCAGGCCGTCCAGGACGCGCTCCGGCGGCTCCCCGGCGCGGAGCGCCCCGGCGGCCCACCGGTCCAGCGCCTCCCGGTGAGCAGCCCTCGCCTGCTCCAGCCCCCGCAGGTCGGGCGGCGGGCCGCCGGTGAGCACGCCGGCGGCCGCGCGCAGCACCCGCACCAGCGCCGCCGCCAGTCTGTCCCCCTCCTCGATGCACGGCCGGCTCGCGAACAGCCGGGCGTCGTACAGACGATTGGCGAACTCCACGGTGCTGTCCAGCTCGGTCAGCAGCTCGACGAACGCGCGGTCTCGCCGCGTGGGTCCGGCCGGGCGCTTGGCCGTCGCGGCGTATTCCCGCCGCAGCGCGTCCACCGCCTCCGCCGCGGCCTGCCGGCGCTGCGGCAGCTCGGACCGCCGGGACGCGTCGTACTCGGCGCTGACGAGGTCGGCCATCGCCAGGCACGCGGCGGCGGCCTCCTGTCGCAGCCTGACCCGCTCGAACCGCGGCCACAGCAGCACCGCGGCCAGCGTCGAGACGGCCCCCGCGATGAGCCATCCGACCAGGCGGGAGCCGACCGCGGCTGGAGGCGCCGGGATCGACACCGCGAGCACGAAGGAGAGCAGGAGCGCGGACTGCCCGGCCGCGGCGTAGCTGCCGAAGACGCTGGCGAACTGGACGGAGAAGGCCACCAGGAGCATGAGCAGAGCGGCCAGCCAGGCCGTCGGGGAGGCGAGCGTGCCGAGGGCCACCAGCACGGCGCCCACGAGGGTCGTGACCGCGTACGCGGCGGCGCGCGCCCGCCTGGGGCCGCCGTAGTCCGCCATGACGATGAGGGCGAAGCACCCGAACGCGACGAACGTCGTCACCTGCACGTCGCGGGCCACGAGCAGGGCGAAGGCGAAGGCCGGCGGGATCACCAGCGCCGCCCGGAGGGCCCGGCGCAGGCTGGCCCGGCCAGGGTCGTAGGGTCGCCACCGCGCCGCCGCCGCGGCAGGCGTCGTGGCCTTGGCTGCCATTCCCCCGAGGGTAGCCGGGCGGTTCCGGCGGCCGGCGCCTGGTCCTCGCACGGTTGTTCAGGATGTTGCGGACGTGGCTCTCGACGGTGCGGTACCGCCCGGCCGCGCGACGAGGTGGCGCAGGAGGGTCAACGGCACAGGCTTGTCGAGTGAGTCCGGCCAGCAAGACCGGCAGTTCAGCGATATATACTGCTGGTATGGCCAAGCGGACGATGCAGGAGGCGACCTTCCTGATCCTCACGGCGCTGGCTGCGGGCAGCCAGCACGGCTACGGGATCATCTCCGACGTCGCGAGGATCTCGGACGGACGTGTGCGGTTGCGCGCCGGGACTCTGTACTCGGCCCTGGACCGTCTGCGCCTCGACGGGTTGATCAGTGTCCACCGGGAGGAGATCGTGGAGAACCGCCTGCGCCGTTACTACCGGCTCACGCCGGACGGCAGCAGCCAGTTGGCCGCCGAAGCGGCTCGGCTCCGATCCAATGCGGCGGCCGCGTTCGCCCGGCTCGGACTCGCGGGACGAATGGCCAGATGACCGACGCCGCCGACCTGGAGCGAGGTTACCGCCGCTGGCTGAGGTGGTATCCCAAGTCCTTCCGGCGTGTGCACGAGGCGGAGATCCTGGCAGTGTTGATGGCCGGTGCCAGAGAGGACCAACGCCAGCCAGAGCTGATCGAGTGTCTGGACCTGATGGCTGACCACCCTTCGTGCGTCCTCGTGGCCCTCGTGACTCCGTGCTTCAGTCCGCTCAGATGATCGGTGGTCGACATACGGTGCTCAGGGACCGCGCCACCCCAACATCCACTACGCCAGCGTCCCTCCAGGAGAGCCGCACCCACATGAAATCGCATGGGAAAGCGGTCCGGGCGAGGGCAGCTGCCGTTACGGCAGCGTCCCGCCCACGGTCAGCGAGGTGCGGCTGTCGTGCCGGTCCCACGGCACCTTCCTGCTTCGGTCTTTGACAAGTGCGGGCGGCTCCGGCTAGGTTGCGGCGCACTGCGGAATGTCGAAGATCAGCATGCGGGTCAGGGCCCGACTGCGGCTGCGCGCCGTCTCGCGCTCATCGCCGGCCCGGCCACTCTCTCACCGGTGGGCGCCGGACGCCGGCCCGCTGCGCGATGCCGTGAACGCCGGACTGGGCCGGTCCGAGGCCAGTGCTCGACACTGAATCGACAGTGCGGCGCTCGTCGCCCGCTGCGTCACATTCTGTCGAGACATCTCAGTGCGCACCCGCTACCATTCCGCGGATGTCGCCGAGCACGACAACCGCACACAGCGCCTCGTCCCGGCTGCGTGACCGAGCCCGGGCGTCGACACCCCGCCGGTTCCGTGACTACGATGGCCGGGTCCACTATGTCGTGGCCACCATCACCGACCGCTCCGGCTTCCTCACGACCCACGCGTCGTGCGGTCGCTCGCTGCCGGCGGCGGTGGAGCTGCCCGTGCCCGTGGTCAGCCCGATGAACGAGGTCTGCCGGGCCTGTTCCGAGGAGCTGGCCGCGCGCTCCGCCCTGAGCAACGCCCTGGCCTGACCGGCCGGGGGCCCGGGAGCCGTGGTCAGCAGGCGCTCGGGCTCTCGGGACAGCGCTCCTGGCCGTTGCCGAGCACGTGGATCCAGGTCAGGCCGGCGCCCAGCTGCAGGACGCGGCCCGACTCGTCGCCGAACCACACCGGTGTGTGGTTCTCGTAGTACGGCTGCCCCGGTGCGGCGCCCATGTGCCAGGTGGCGTGGACGACCGTGCCGTCGGCGTACACCTCGGCCGGCCCGCTGCCCAGCAGGTCGTACCAGACCGAGTGCGCCCCGCCCGTGTCGTCCTCGACCCAGCCGCCGTCGTGGAACGGCACGTGGAGGAGGACGACGGTCCTGGCGTGCACCTGGGCGCCACTGACCTGGTCGGTGAAGGGCCGGCCGTGATCGCTGCGCAGGTACTGACGTGAGGCGGCGTCGTACGAGTAGCCCACGGAGTGCAGCGGCACCGCCGGCGGATCGGCCGGCCGGCCGCCGGCCGCCCCCTCCCGGCGCGGGTCGACCACGTAGTCGCCGGGCGGCTGGGCCCTCTCCGTGCGGACGCGCTCGGCGCGGTCGCCCGACGTGTAGGCGTTGTGCGGGATCGCGCGGTACGGCACCCGGAAGAAGTGGTGGCCGGGGTCGTCCGACTCCAGCAGGCCGGCCACGGGCCGGGCGTCCGGACCGGCCCCGAAGAGATAGCGGGCGGTGCCGTCGGAGACGCCGGTGCACATGACCACGCCGCTGTAGGCGTAGGCCAGGTAGGGGTTGACCATGCGGCAGCTCCGTACCGGCCCGACCAGGTCTGGCACGTGGCCGAAGTAGATCGCGGTCATCCGTGTCACCGAGTACTCGCTCAGGTACTCGTACACCAGGTCGGCGTCCTGCAGGCCCGCCTGCGGCCTGGCCGGCCCGCTGTTCTCGACCACGATCTCCAGGGGCGTCCCCGGACGGAAGCCCGGCTCCAGCCCGCTCGACGCGCTGGCCGGCAGGGTGGCGACCATGGTGACCTGGAGGGGGCCCGGGCCCCGCACCGGCGGCGCCGCCTCCACGTCGAGGCGCGCCGGCCGGTACGGCGCCAGGCCGGCCAGCGGCACGTCGGCGCCCGTGCCGTCCGGCGCCCAGGCCAGGGCGCTGGCGGGCGCCGCCGCGCCGTCGACGGTCAGGGTCACGCTGCCCGGGCGCAGCGGCGCGCCGAACACCAGCCGGAGGTGGCTGCGCGAGGTCACCCTCACGGCCCCCGCCACCGGCTCGTCGTCCAGCAGGAACTCCGTCCTGAGCACAGGGGTGGGCCGGACGGGGTGCCGGGCAGGCTGCCGGGCGCACGGCGCCGTGCACCCGCCGGCGACCACCACCACGCAGCAGGTGGCGGCGAGGCGGCGCAGGCGCATGGATGGCACGGTAGCGCGTCCCGGCCGGCGGCCGCTCGCCCATACGGCAGCCCGGCCAGGACCGGGGCGGGGACTCCGGTCAGGACTCGCCGAGCAGCTCGTCGTAGAGCCGGCGCGTCTCGGCGTCGAAGGCGACCAGGCGCACCAGCTCGACCTCCGTCGTGGCCGACCCCAGCGTGTCGACCGCGACGCGGGCGGCCCGCTCGCTCGGGTAGCCGTAGACGCCGGTGGAGATCGCCGGGAACGCAACCGACCTCGCGCCGAGCTCGTCGGCGACCGCCAGCGAGCGCCGGTAGCAGGAGGCGAGCAGGTCCGGCTCGCCCTGGCGGCCGCCGCTCCAGACCGGCCCGACTGTGTGGATCACCCACTTCGCGGGCAGGCGGAAGCCGGGCGTCGCCCGGGCGTCGCCGGTGGCGCAGCCGCCCAGGGGCCGGCAGGCGTCCTGCAGCTCGCGGCCGGCTGCCCTGTGGATGGCGCCGTCCACGCCGCCGCCGCCCATCAGGGAGGAGTTGGCGGCGTTGACGATGGCGTCGACCCGCTCCCTGGTGATGTCCCCCTGCACGGCCTCGATCCTCATGTGGGCAGTATCCACCGCCTGACAGCGCGGCCGGATGCCCGTACTGTCTGTCGCAGGTGTGACGGTCGGGACTGCGTACGGGGGGTTGCGGCGCCGGGGGCTTCTGCGGCGGGCGCTGCCGTTCGTCGTCGCCGTGGCCGCCCTGACGGCGCTGGACCTGGTCGTCGACCCGCGGGCGCTGGCCCGCGCGCTGGCGCGCTTCAACCCGGTGGCCGTGCCGGTCATCCTGGGCCTGACCAGCTGCTGGTTCCTGCTCCAGGGCCTGCGCTGGCACCTGCTCCTGCGCGCGGCGGGCAGCACGCTGGGCGCCGTGGACAGCGTGCTGCTGAGCGTGGCGGGCCAGGTGGTCACCGCGGTGCTGCCGCTCGGCGACCTGACCAGGGCGGTCTTCGCCAGCGAGGCGGCGGGCGTGGAGCTGGGCACCGCGGCCGCGACCGTCACGGTGCAGGAGCTGACCTTCACGCTGTGCCTGGTGATCGTGGCCGCGCCGGGCATCCTGGCGCTGCGGGTCGGGGCCGGGGTGGCGGTCGCCGTGGTGGCCGGCGTGGCCGCGATCCTCGCCATCCTGACGGTGCCCCGGCTGTACGGCGCGGTGCGCAGCGCGGCGGCCTGGCTGCCGCTGCCCGGCCGGCTGCTGGACCAGGTGGACCGTCTCCAGCGGGACTCGGCCGGCCTGCTGCGCCGCCCGGCCACGCTGGGCTGGTCGGTGCTGGACCTCCTCCGGGCGGCCGTCGGGGCCACCGTCCTGTGGCTCGTCGTGCAGGTGCTGGAGCCGAACGCCGTCGACTGGTGGCAGGCCGCGCTGGTGGTGGCGGTCGCCTACGTGGGCGGCGCGGTCAGCTTCCTGCCCGGCGGCACGGGCGCCAACGACGCCAGCGTGGTCGGGCTGCTGGTGCTGCTGGGGCTGGATCCCGGCACGGCGGCCGCGGCGGCGCTGCTGCAGCGGGCGGCGTTCACGGGGCTGGCCACCGGGCTGGGGATCGCGGCCTACCTGGTCGCGCGCCGGCGGCTGCCGCTCGGCCGCCTCCTGCCCAGACAGGCGTAGCCCGGCTGCCGGGTGGCGGACCCCGCCCCGGCGCTGCCGCGACGGCGCAGCCCACGGTCGCGACATGCGGCTGTGGTGCCAGCCTGCTCCCTCCCCAACGTCCGTCCGGACCTAGACTGACCCCAGTCCGATGGATGCCATCCGGGTCCTGATCGCGGAGGACCACACGCTGGTTCGGGAGGGGACGCGGGACATCCTGCAGCGCGAGCCCGACCTGTCCGTCGTGGCCGAGGCGGACCGCGGCGACCGGGCGCTCGCCCTCCTGCGGGAGGCGGAGCCGGACGTGGCCCTGGTGGACCTCCGGCTGCCCGGCCTGTCCGGGATCGAGACCGCCCGCCAGGCCGCCGACGCCGGCCTGGCCACCCGCGTCGTGATCCTGAGCGCCTTCGACGACGAGGAGTACGTCGTGGCCGCGCTGGACGCGGGCGCCGCCGGCTACCTGACCAAGACGATCCCGTCGTCGGAGCTGGTCGACGCCGTGCGCCGGGCCCATGCCGGCCAGGTCGTGCTCCAGCCGGTGCTGGCGGCCAGGCTGGCCAGCCGGCTCCACCGCCGGCCCCACGGGCTGAGCCCGCGCGAGCGGGAGGTGCTCGGCCTGCTCGGCCAGGGCCTGCCGAACAAGGCGATCGCCCGCCGGCTGGGCATCAGCGAGCGAACGGTGGAGAACCACCTCCGGCACATCTTCGAGAAGCTGGGCGTCACCTCCCGTACCGAGGCGGTCGTGCACGCGATCTCCCACCACCTGCTCCCGGGCGACCCGTGAGAGCGGCGCTGGTACCGCTGCGCGACCTGGTGGGCCGGTCCCTGCGGCCGCCGCTGGGCGACCGCCGGTTCTGGCTGATCCAGGCCCTGGTCATCTGGGTGGGCGCCGCCTACTGGGCGTCGGTGCTCGCCGCCCACTGGCAGGCGCTGAGCGCCGCGCTGCTGCCGCTGTTCCTGCTGCCCGTGGTCTACGCCGCGCTGAACTTCGGCCTGGCCGGCGCGGTGGCGACGGGCGTGTGGGTGTCGGTGATCAGCCTGCCGTCGGTGCCGCTGACGGGCGGCGCCGAGCGGGCGACCTGGACCGTGGCGCAGGTCGCCGTCTTCCTGGTCACCGCCGCCTTCGTCGGCGATCGCGTGGAGCGGGAGATCAGCGTGCGGCGCGAGGCCGAGGCCGCCCGCGGCGCCATGCGGCTGTCCGAGGCCCGGCTGCGCAGCCTGTTCGAGAACAGCCCGGCGGCCACGCTGCTGGTCGGGGCGGAGGGCGCCGTGCGGGAGGCCAACCCGGCCGCGGTCGCGCTGTTCGGGCGGCCCCGGGCCGAGCTGGTCGGCACGCCGCTGGCCGGCCTGGTCGGCGCCGAGCCCACGGCCGCTGTCGCCTCCGGCGGCCGGCCGGTGGTCGAGCTCCCGGACGGCGAGGGCGGCCGGCGGTTCCTTCGACCCGTGGTCAGCCGCCAGCCCGGCGGCGGCGCGTTCCAGGTCGTCTTCCTCGACGTGTCGGAGGAGCGGCGGCGCCTGGGCATCAAGGACGCCTACGCCGCCTCGGTGGTCAAGGCGCAGGAGGAGGAGCGGGCGCGGATCGCCCAGGAGCTGCACGACGAGCCGCTGCAGACGGTCGTCCACCTCTACCGGCTGCTGGACCGGCTCTCCACGGCGCCGCCCGGGCCCGGGGAGGACCTGCGGCGCGGCCTGGGGGAGGCGCGCGGTGTGGCCGAGGGCATCGCGGAGGAGCTGCGCCGCCTGGCCCGCGGCCTGCGTCCCGCCAGCCTCGAGGACCTGGGCCTGGTGGCCGCGCTGCAGCGGCTGGTCCAGGACGTCGACGGTCGCGGCCGGCCCAGGGCCGAGCTGCGGGTGCACGGCCGGGCGCGCCGCCTCGATCCCCTGCTGGAGCTGGGCCTGTTCCGGATCGCGCAGGAGGGCCTGCGCAACGTGGAGCGGCACGCCGGCGCGTTCCGGGCCGAGGTCGGCCTGCGCTTCGACCCCGAGGCGGTCGAGCTGATGGTCGAGGACGACGGCCGCGGCCTGCCCCCGAGGGCGGTCGCCGACGGCGAGCTGCGCGGGCTGGGCCTGGTGGGCATGGAGGAGCGGGCGGCGCTGCTGGGCGGCCGGCTGGAGATCGACTCCCGGCCCCTGCGGGGCACCCGGGTGCGGGCGGTGATCCCGACCCGGACCGAGGAGGGGTGAGGGGGGGCCCGGCCGTGCTCTACGATCGCGCGCCGGCGCGACGGCTGCGGGCCGCCGGCGGCGTATGGCCGTCGTCCGGCCCGGCTGGGCGCCGCGGGTCAGCCGCCGAGCAGCCGGCCGCTCAGCACCGCCACCGGCGAGCCGTCGGCCAGGAAGGCGGAGCTGGGGGCGCCCGACAGCGCATCGGCGAACCGAGCCCCGTAGAGCCGCTCGACGTCGCAGCTCACGCTGGCCGAGCGGGCCCGGCTCACGGACCAGCGCGGGTGCGTGACCCGGTACTCCACCGTTCCGCGGGACGTGGCCGAGTAGCCCCAGTAGTGCTCCGTGATGAACTCCTCCTCCGAACCCGCCTCGGCCGGCGCCCAGTCCCCGGCCGGCTCCAGGCGCAGGCCCTCCCACCGGCCGCGGTGGCGCCACTCGTAGGTCACCAGCGCGTCGGTCACCAGGTGCCGCATCGGCAGGGCGGAGTAGCGCTCCCCGTACCGCCAGCGGGCGACGAGCGCCACCGCCGGCAGCGGCACCAGCTCGCGCACGAAGACGACGGCCCGCCGGACCTCGCCCTCGTGCCGCCGGCGGACGTAGAAGCGCAGGTTGACCTCCTCGAAGCGCGTGTGGAACGGGATCGGCAGGCCGCGCAGCCGGACGTCCAGGAAGAGGAAGCCGACGACGCTCACGAAGCAGCGCCCGTCGAAGCGGTCGAGCTCGGTGCCCCCGGGCACGAGCGGCGCCAGCAGCCCCGGGTCGACCTGGTAGCTGACCATCGCGAGGTGCCGCCAGCTCGCGCGCAGGAAGGCTCGTTCCACGAGGCAGATTCTCGCCGGCCCGCCGGTGCCCGCGTCAGGCGTCGAAGATGTCGCCGGCCGTGATGGCCAGCACACCCTAGGCGTGGTCGACGGCCTCCCGCGCGCCGTCCACCGGCTGAACGGATGGCCCGCGATGTGCTCGAGGGAGCCGGCGAGCGCCCGGCTGGACGCCGACAGGCGTACGTCACCTGCAGGCGACCTCGGTGCACCACACGTCGGTTACGTCTGGCGCAGGTTGCACCCGACGTACGTTAGCGCCGCCCGGCCGGGCCCACCTCGTCGAACCCGTAGTCCAGCAGCCTCGTCGCGTCCGCGAAGAAGTTGTCCGAGTGCATCACCACCGCCACCAGGCGGTGGCCGCCCCGCGTCGCCGTCGCCACCATGCAGGGACCGGCGTCGTCCGTGAACGCGGTCTTCATGCCCGTCGCGCCCTGGTACGTGTACGCGTTGCCCGGCAGGACCAGCCTGTTGTAGTTCGCCAGGCTGAACGCCTTGTGGGCGGGCGCCTGCGGGATCTCCGCCGAGGCCAGGCCCGAGATCGCGAGCAGGGCCGGGTAGCGGACCGTGATCGTGGCCGCGGCGAGCGCCAGGTCGTACGGGCTGGTCCTCATGGCCGGGTCGTCGAGGCCGACGGGCGTCGTGAAGTGGCTGTCGCTCATGTGCAGCGCCGCGGCCTTCTGGTTCATCAGCTGGACGAACCGGTCGCGCGGCACCAGGCCGGAGCCGAGCGTCTCGGCCGCGTCGTTGCCGGAGCGCAGGAAGAGGCCGGTGAGCAGCTCCCGGACGGTCAGGATCTCGCCCGCCGTGAGGCCCATCACCGTGGACGCCGGCTCCACCCGGCGCACGGCGTCCATGTCCGTCTGGCCCGTGACCGTGACGCTGCGGTCGAGCGGCGCCAGGTCCGCGGCCACCATCGCGGTGACCAGCTTGGCCAGGCTGGCGGGCGGCCGGGGCGTGTGCGCGTCGCGCTGCCACAGGACCTGGTGGCTGTCGACGTCGACCAGGACGTCGGCCTGGCCGTGCACGTCGAGCCCCGGCTGCGGGTGGCCGCTGAGCCACGTGGTGGCGAACACCGACGCGGCCCCGGATGCCGTCCCGGACGCGCTTCGCGGGGGCGGGGCGCTGGCCGGACGGGCCCCCGCCCTGGCGGCCGAGGACCTTTCGGTCCCCGAGAGCCCGGTGGCCACGGCCGCGATCAGGAGCGCGAGCAGCGCGGTCACGATCATGACGTTGACCGAGGTGCGGCTCGCCCGGCCGTTCGAGCGCCGGGAGCCGCCGGACGTCACTTCCGCCTTGCCAGGCCGTCGGCCCGATGAGCTGTGCACCTTCTGATTCCGGGACCGCTCCACAGCTTAGTACGACAGCCCAGCCGGCTGGCGTCTGGCTGCACGCCGCCGGACTGGACGCTGCCGGCGGATCGCCCGGCCAGGGGCCCGCCTTCGCCGCTACTCGTCCCCGGCCTCCGGCAGCACCTGGCCGGGCACGTCGCGCAGCAGCGCCTCCGCCTCGCCGGCCACGCGCCGCACCACGTCGCCCGCCGGCTCGATCGCCTCGATCAGCCCGGCGTCCTGCCCCGAGTACAGCACCCCGTGCTCGACGTCGCCGGCGGCCGCCGCCTCCCGGATCCGCCGCAGCACCGCGGGCTGGTTCCGGCGCAGCTCACCCTCGCGGCCGATCCACTCCTCGACCAGGCGGTTGCGCGCCACCCGGGCGTAGGCGCCCGGCCAGACGATGCCGCTGGCGACATCGGGCACCTCGGTGAGCTGCGTGTCCTGGCCGTCGAAGCCGACCAGGAAGTCCTTGTAGGCGGCGGGCAGTGTCGACTCGGGCGTCGCCAGGAAGCGGGTGCCGAGCAGGGCGCCGGCGGCTCCCAGCATCAGCGCGGCCGCCAGGCCGGCCCCGTCCGCGATGCCCCCGGCGGCCACGACCGGCACCGGGTCCACCGCCCGGCTCACCAGCGGGACGATCACGAGGGTGCCCAGCAGGCCGACGTGGCCGCCGCCCTCGGTGCCCTGGGCCACGATCAGGTCGGCCCCCGCCTCCGCCGCCTGCCGCGCCTCGTCCACCCGGGACACCATGTGCAGCACCGTGCAGCCGGCGTCGTGGGCCCGGGCGAACAGCTCTCGCAGGTCCGGCTCCGGGTCGGGCCACGCGGTCGAGAAGACCGCCGGCCGCTGCGCCAGCACCGCCGCCACGTGCTCGTCGCCGGCGCGGAACAGGAGCAGGTTCAGCCCGAATGGCCGGTCGGTGCGGTCGCGGATCTCCGCCGCCAGCCGCTCCACGTCAGCCGGCGACCTGCCGGCGCAGCCGAGGATGCCGAGGCCCCCGGCCGCCGAGACGGCCGCCACCAGCTCGGGACCGTTGCCGGTCGCCATGCCGCCGAGCAGCACCGGGTGCCGGATGCCCAGCCGGCGGGTCAGCTCCGTCGAGATCATGCGCGTGCCTCCTGCGACAAACCTCTACCAGACGTCGGACGCGCGCCGGCGCCGCAGGAGCACGACCAGGACGACGGCCATGGCCAGCAGCGCCACAGCCCCGGCCAGCGCCAGGGCCACGCCGCCGCCGGGGAGCGCGGCCGGGGTGCGGTCCCGGCCCGCCGCGATCGCCTGCTGGC
>WNGQ01007031.1_pt1 | contig 14000 bp, 11 predicted proteins | sample 5407661 | NCBI WGS metagenome assembly WNGQ01 (sample SAMN13153382, study PRJNA577476) | soil metagenome | isolation source: 60 cm soil or saprolite under Garry oak tree replicate 2 | place: USA:California | collected 2016-06-15
AAACGGTTGGTCATCCCTTACACACACAGGAGAAAGAGCCAGTCTTGCTTGCTATGAATGCGTTCCTCAACACTTTGTAGATGCCTCCTGCTCCTTCTTGCTCGTCCCACAGGCATCATCGGGCCTGCGGAAGAGCCATAAAATGGCGCTGCAAGAAAGCATATCCTGGCGCAAGGAAGAATAATTTGGCGAACTGCGATGCTTAAATGTTTTCGGGCAACGGTCATTGAATTCACCATAATGTGGCCGAAAGTTGTCAAAGAAGCATAATTTGCCAACGAGTCGTACAACGCACCTCACACGAGAGAAGCTTGTAGCGCGCGACGAAGGAACAGCCTTTCGAGAAAGGCATGTCAAAACTCTTTGTCCAGGATGCATTTTGAAGCAAAAAGGGTCGCGAAGCGCCAAATTATGGTATTAGTCACACGCGTTGTGATTTGTCAGCTTTCCTGTCCTCAGAGGAGGCTATATGGTTCAAAAGACAGTTGGACACTTTATGGTAAAAGATCGCGATGTAAGTCCATTCAGTGGGATCAGCCCACAGCGTAACTTTTAGCCCTTGTAGTAGGTTCCCAAACACAGCATGGAGGTGGATCTTCGAGGCATACTGAAGCGTCTCATTTTCCCTTGTCACACCCCTCCATAAGAACTATAATGATCAGCATGAGATAGAACAAGCAGAAGAAGTCGAGTACATCACTATGGGTGAACAGCAGATATCGAGAGTCTCTCCTATCACTCTCTTCTACTCTTATGCTCATGAAGATGAGTTGCTCCGCAACCAATTAGAGAAACACCTGAGCCTTTTACGTCGTCAAGGCCTGATCTCCGAGTGGTATGATCGCCAAATTCTTGCCGGTGACGAATGGGCACATGATATTGACGAGCATTTGGAGACCGCCTGGATCATTCTCTTGCTCATCAGTCCAGATTTCCTGGCATCTGACTATTGTTATGACATCGAGATGCGACGAGCACTCGAACGCCACAGCCGCGGTGAAGCTCGCGTCATCCCGATCATTCTGCGTCCTTGCGATTGGCGAACCTCACCGTTTGCTCATCTGCAATGCCTGCCACGCGATGGCAAACCGATCACTGAATGGGACAACCAGGATACAGCCCTGCGCGAGATTACCCAAGGTGTTCGCCGGGTTCTTGAACAACGAGCTACCTCGGCTCACCCTACCCCTCGTTTCTCTCCGATTGATCGACAGAGCCGCTTGCGCAAGCGCAAGCGCGTACGAACGATTTGGATCGAGGGGGTGCTGGAGCAATCCTTGCATCAAGCTGTTCGAATCGAGCTTGGATTGCAGGAGCAACCCGATGCTCTAGCTAACCCTTGGCACCTTGTAGTTCAAGAGACAAACCTACCATCACAGCAACTCCCTGTTGGTACACGTATCATCCAAATCTACGATGATGCTAACGGAGAACTGCTCATTCTTGGAGGGCCTGGTGCTGGTAAAACCACGCTCCTCTTGGAACTGACACGTGATCTGCTCGCCCGTGCAGAGCTAGACGATACATTCCCCATACCTGTCGTATTCAACCTATCCTCATGGGCTCAGAAACAGGCCTCCCTTGCGGATTGGCTTATTGAGGAATTAGCTATCAAGTATCAGATACCAAAGAAACTTGGTCGAGCATGGGTAACACAAGAACATATCTTACCGTTACTTGACGGACTTGACGAAGTGAGGGAAGAGGTTCGCGAGGCATGTGTCCTTGCCATCAACAACCACTATACACTGCATCAAGCTGTATCACCTGTCGTATGTAGTCGAAGAGTGGAGTATTTTGCTCAAAAGCGACGAGTAGCTTTCCTGTGTGCAGTGAGTATTCTACCACTTACGATGCGTCAAATCGATACCTACCTCGGGAGTATGGGAGGACAATTAGAAACAGTGGGTAGGATATTACGTGAGAGCGCAGCCCTACAAGAATTGGCAACGACTCCGCTTATGCTTAGCGTGCTTACATTAGCATACCAAGGAAAATCAACTGAAGATATTCTAACTCTAAACCTTGTCGATATACAACAGCGACATCTCTTCGCTACCTACATTGAGCAGATGCTCACACGTCGAAGTCTCTATCCACACTTTCCTGCACAGCAGACCATCCAATGGTTATCGTGGTTGGCCCGACAGATGCTACAACACAACCAGACTGAGTTCTTCGTAGAGCTGATGCAGCCCGATTGGCTCTTAAGCTATCGTAGACGTTTAGCTTATTACACAAGCGTTGGGTTAGCTATCGGGATACCCTTTGGGCTAACTATCGGATTGGCTATCTGGCTAGTTGCTGGGCCAACCTTTGGCTTGGTTGACTTACTGCTGATCGGAACACCCGTCGGACTGGGCTTTGGTTCGATCATTGGGCTGCAAACAGAAATACATCCTACTGAGATTACAGATTGGTCGTGGAGAAAGATGTGGTCGATATTTGTCAATGGGCTGCTTACTATACAAGTGAGTGTGCTGGTCCTTGTGTTCGTTGCCTTGCTGGTCCTTGTGCTGGCTTTTCTATCTCTCCAGCTAGATATTGCACATCTCACAGGGCTGCTTACCGTGCAAGCCTTTGGACTTGTCGTCGGATTAGTAGGTGGACTGGTTCCTCGTTTACTCACTAGCCTTTCAGAAAACACGCTAGGGCAAGGTTCAATTTGGACGAAAGGTTCTTGACCGTTTGAACAGTCGCACCGTGTCACCCTGAGCGCAGCGAAGGGTCTCTCGCGGCCAGCAGCGAGATCCTTCGCTGCGCTCAGGATGACAGGGCTGGACCTTTCTGGATTGTCAAGTTCATTTGAACCATGCCTAGAGAAAAAAATCTTTTTGAAGCCTAGGGAAGGTTTGCAGTATTCAGTACGGATGACTGCTCTTTGTACAATTATTGCAGCTTTGCTTACTGGACTGCCCCTTGTACTAACTGGTAACTTACTCCTTGGGTTGTTTGTTGGGCTGCTCTTTGCACTGTTAGTTGGAGTTTTCAGCGGTTTAGGTACTGGAGGACTGGCATATATCCAGCACATTGCCTTAAAAGTGCTTCTATGGCACTCGAGGTCTATCCCCTGGAACTACCCTCAGTTTCTCGACTACGCAGTTGAGCGCATCTTGCTGCGCAAGGTCGGTGGGGGCTACATCTTCATTCACCGCTTGCTGCTCGACTATTTTGCTTCATTAGAGACACCCACCTCCAAAGAAGCCTCCACCCTATCAATGCCGCTTCAGAAGGCAAACAAAAAAGAGTAGTTATTTTGAGCTGACACTACTCCCCTATACTTTTTACCATAAATCGTCCGGTTTGACGCATATCTGAGAGCGTGAGTCCGAAAAACAGAAGCATTTTGTGCGATGCGTAGATGGTACACACCGTATAGGACCAAAGGATACTTTATCGTTCCCAAATGGGACTAAAGATGCAGATATGCGTCAAAACCAGCAATACTGTAATACAGCTTGGTTGCTATGAAACCAAGAAAGGAGCCATCTGCTGGGCAGCTTGTGCGTCAGCAGAGAGGACAGGAAAGTTGACAAATCACACGAGTCCAACTTGGGAAAGCATGCCCCTGCAAGAGTTCGGTGTTATAGATACAGTAATCCAGCTGCAGATGTAGCGGCGTTTGACGAAAAAGCCGCAACGATGTATAGTAATAGTAAGTGATGATATGTGCCATTCTGACAGATACAGAGAGTCGTTTGTTTGCTGAAGTGCGTTTGTCACATACATCTCTTTTGCTCATCCTGTTGTGTGCAGTCGTATATCACTTAGTCGGTCAGTCTCATTTGCTTGGAGACGCTTTTATTGGCAGAGAAAGAGGAGACGATGAGTGGTTCACCTTCACCCCCTTCCCGCTTGCCAATCTGGATGCTGATTTTGGCTACACCCTTGGTCTGCGGTGTAGTCATTGCATACCTCTTTCACAATGTGTGGCCTGGTTTGCTCACCTGGATAGGCGGCCTAGTCGCGATTCTCATTGCCAGTTTCATTACTGGAGTTGGGCAACAAATCCAAAGCACACTGGTGCCGCACATCTTCGCTTTGGGGTACAACTCCATCCAGGGAACAAGGTATGAACAAGGGTACCGACGCCGTGTGCTCTCTGAACACCGTTTTCTGGACATAACCAGTTTGCCTGCAAAGCCAGGGAAAGGATTTCAACTCGCGAATGTGTTTGTCCAACCGTACTTAGTCAACAAGCTTATCCAGCAAACTTCGACCGATTTGATCAAGCCTCCGGACTCATGTCAAGGTGAACCACAAAGCATTTGGGATTATCTTAAGACCAAAGAACATCTGGTAATTCTTGGGATACCTGGTAGCGGTAAGACGACTTTACTGCGGCATGTGGCCCTGGAACTCTCTGAGAAGAGGAACCGCCGCAAACTCCCAATCTCGAATCCACATTCGCTCCCATTTCTCTTGTTCCTACGCAATTATGGCGAGGTCATTAAGGATTCTTCCGCTCCTTCCCTCGTGGAGGTGATAGAGGCAGAGTTGAGTAAGTGGGAAAAGCCACCTTCAGGATGGGTAGAACACCAGCTGACCCGAAAGGGGAGCCTAGTCTTACTGGATGGCCTGGATGAGGTTGCCGATGAGACGACCCGGCGGAGCGTGATGAACTGGGTACAATTGCAGATGACAGCCTGTGATCAAAGCCAATTTGTACTCACTTCGCGACCCTACGGCTACAAAGGAAACGAACTCTCTAGTCCGACTGTCTTGGAGGTTCAATCATTTTCACCCGAACAGATCTCTAAATGTATTGAGCGCTGGTATCTCGAGTGGCTTACTACCGGGGAGGGACAACAGGGTGACGAAGTACGTATGGAAGCAAGAAAAAAGGCAGAGGATCTACGTCGGCGTATGCGCCGCAAGCCTGGACTCTGGAAACTGGCGATCAATCCTTTCTTACTCCACTTGATTGCAACAGTGCATAATTACGGTAATACTCTTCCAGAGAAGCGTGTGGAATTATATAATGAGATCTGCAAAATCTTTCTCGGCAAACGTGATGAGGCGCGCAACATCTTACACCCGTTGAGCCCGTCACAGCAGCAGTGGGTCCTCGAGAATCTAGCGTACCAGCTAATGCTCAGGGGAGAGCTTACAATTACACGCGAACAGGCAGAGATGCTTATTGCTGCATCGTTGACAGAGGTGGATCCTACGCTACCTCCTAGGAAATTTTTGGACCTGGTAGAAACACGCAGCGGCCTGCTTCGGGAAAAAGAGCTGGGCGTCTACGGCTTTGCTCATAAGGCGTTTCAAGAATACCTCGCTGCGGTATATATCGGCGGTGAGCGAGGTAATGTGCAAGAACTGGTAGATAGAATAGGTGATGACTGGTGGCACGAGACAATTTTGCTGTACTGTGCACAGAACGATGCTACTCCGCTGATTGAAGCTTGCCTGGCGGGAAGCTCACCATCTATCTCAATGTTACGACTGGCTCTAGAGTGCAGAAACGAAGCGCAGCGCATGAAGTTAGGTACGCGGACAAGGCTAGATAGGCTAATCAGCCAGGAAGCAGCAGACCAAGATCCCATCAGTCGACAGGACTTGGCAGAGGCTCTGCTAGGGAACCGGTTGAGCGATAACCAACTCGTTCCCCTTTCAGAAGCAGAAGACGCATTTGTCTCCCCGTCATTGATCAACTGTATAGAATATCAGTTGTTCCTAGATGAGCAGCAGGGAGACGATGCAGAACAGGGAAGCGCTCCAGACCACTGGAAGGATATACACTTTCCTCCAGGTTACGGACAATATCCAGTTCTGGGGATACGTCCCTCCGATGCTACCTCGTTTTGTACTTGGCTGACTGACCGTGAGAGAAACCCCTGGCGCTACCGCCTTCCGAAATCTGACGAATTACAAGAAATACGCACGCAACTTGTTGGCACAGGAAAACCGCCACCAGGATGTGGTTTCTGGAAAGATTCGGGAAGAGGATTCTCCTGGGTGAAGCAAGACATAGAGGGACAGACGGAGCGCCTGTTTCAGGAGCGATTGGCTCAAGATCGTGACAAACTCATGAACGCTTCTCGGGGGAAAGAAAGTGATGATATCGCTGCGTGCGTGAATGCTGTGCAAGAACTCGTACATATACGGGCCATTCACAATGATTTGGTACGCACGCTCGTACACATTCGCAACAGGTTAGGTGAACAAGCAAAAGATATGCAATCCAAGTATGCTCAAGCTGAGGTTAAGGTCTCTGATCTGACATCCAGGCTACAGCGCGTACAAGACGAACAGTTTGCCCTTCGAGCCAACCAGGTGGAGAACTCGCCCGATTCTCAGTATAATGAGTGGACTGACGACAGTGCTCTCAGAAGTATCAAGCAAAACTTTAACGATCTAGATACGAAAATAAATCAGGTTGAAATGGAGCTGGGAATTGCAGAAAGGGAAAGAACTGACTATCAAAACTCTTACGAACACGAAGAACGCCGTTGGTTCTTAAAGAACCAACGGCGCATGAATTCCCTTCAGGATGGCATTGCTGCACGATCTACTCAGATACAGGCGTTAGAGGCTCAGCGAACACAGTACCTACGAGATCAAGCCCAGCAACAGAAACGAGAGAGACGAGCGAAGGCACGTGCTACCCAGGTGAGAATCTCGCCAGAGACCAACCGAAGAGGTAAAGAGACCATCGAAGCAGACTTGGAGAATCTTCGCAAACAAGCAACAGATATCACAGCCAATCTTAAACAGGCGCAAGAGCAACAAGGAGTTCTCCAGAAACAGCTCGTACAGCTTACCGCCCACCTGCGTCACCTTTCCAGCATCTGTGACAATGTGCTTGCGTTTGCTTTGAGCTACGACCAAAGTCAGTCCCTCACGAGCGCTCTGGCCCAGAATGCAGCACTCAATTTCGACGTTGTCCTTCTCAGGTCTGGCCTCCGTATCAGACCTGCTATGCTTGTATCGTTCCTCGTAGTCAACAGGCATATACGTGACCTGGTCGCGGCTGTGACCCAATTCGTTAGTACTGCATCCAGCGATATTGACAACCGTGAGCTTTCCAATCTTACGAGTCTCTCGCACGAACTCACCCAAGTCCACGAACATGTAACTTTCCAGCACAATATAGAGTTGCTCGTTGACACCCTACACTCCTTCCTTGCTGAACTGATCACGCACCACCCACTCGGAAGAGCAACTCCACTACTTCGTGCAGCCATCCGGCACAGTGCGTGGGAATTAGCAGAATGCCTCTCATATTGGCTAGGCAAAAAACAAGTTTCGCCATTATTACCTACCAACCTACTGAAAGTACGTGATGCTTATATTGATATAGCGGTGACCCTGGCACTGTTGGAGGAACGAATCGAAGGGAAATTACCGCCCATTGAAGGAATCGTTCTTGTGAGGGAGCGTAGACAGCAAGCCTCACGAGAGTCCTGAATACGGGCCCTAATAGAAGTTAGCATAAAATTCGGTTGTCACTTGACTCCGTCTCAATTCGGAACTTAGCGTTGTAAAATTCGTCAACGAGCCTGAAAGGCCATTCTTCCATCTTCTACTGGCTGCTATTAACGTATGCAAGTAAGTTTAATGAGACCTGAACCTCCGAGATCAGGCCTCATTAATCCATGCTAGTAACCACATCATCTTAGTTTTCTCGCTCAGCCACCCACCTTTGTAATGACATATATGAGAGACGTACAGCTCTACCAACCTGTACCACAGGCAATTCTTTTTTAGCAATCAGTTCATAAACAAATGCCCGGCTTAAACCAAGCACTTCTGCGGCCTCTGGTACGCGAAGCAGCAGACGCTGCGGTAGTGACTCTCTGATACGTTCCATGAGTATACTCCTTGTTTGCTTACATTGCCCAATCTTCAACCAACTTGGACGCTTGCAGACCAAACTTGATACGCTTGCGAACCACTTCTGAACCAAAATCCATCTCCTTTTTCAACATGTGCTTGCTAGCAGCCTCAGCAAACCAGTGCAGAAACAGCGAGAGGTCAGTATCAGGATCAGCCAGACCTCCTCCAACCCAGGCCGAAAGTGTTGTCCCATAACCGAGTGCCGCTTCCACCCCCTTCTGGATGTTGTGTTGTTCCTTGCGCTTGCGCATGATCTTGCCAAAGTGCTCAGGCCGCTCCGAGTCAACCAGAAAGGCCCGTTGCACTTCCACCCAGGCTGGATGCGTTGGCCAGCGTGAGCGCGTCATATCTTCCTCGGAAGGAAGAACCAGGCGCAGCCAGCCATCAGGAGAGTCGTCACCACCACCCACATGCCCCGCAGCATAGGCCCACAGCACTTTGAGACACTCAGGCAATGCATAAGCATTCTCAATCCCATGGAACAGCCCTTCGGCATTCAATTCATGCAAGGCTTCCCGCTTGAAGCGGAACTCCACTCGCCACACCGTTTGCCCATCTTCCCATCCGTTCTGAGCCCACAGGTCCTCAAACCAGAGCTTGCCCGACTTCTTGAGCTCGCGTGTCTTGTCATAAATGCAGCAGGACATCGGCCCACGCGCTGAGAAGTCGAGACCAGAGCGCTGCAATCCATAGGAATAGCTGCGCACATCCAGGTCGGTTTCCTCATGACCACCACGCTTACGGGAGCGCGACACAAACTCGCGCAGATAGTCCACCCCTGCTACATCCCATCCCACCATATCCGCACACAGATGCACTTCGGAGACTTGCAGGTACATGTCACAGCCGAAGATCTTATAAAGAAAAGCATTGACAGTCACAATGGCCACTTCCAGGTTCTGACATGACCACAGGTATTCTGAGGAACAGCGCACCATCGCCACACAGTTGAGCCGACCACGCGAGATGCACAGGTTGATGAGATCAGACGTGAGCAGCCAGCGCCACTGCCCACGACCGGCGCCATGCGGATACATCTGGAGATTGGCTCCCTCAAAAACCCAGGGCACCACGATCGGCCCTTCTGCCTCAATAGCCCCCTGTTTCCATGAGTCAAGCCGTTCCACGAGCTCGTAGGAAAGATCGCTCTTGATGGGGTGCTCTTGCTCATCCATGTAGTACACATTAAGGAGGAGCGTATCCACCCCACGACTCACGAGTTTGATTTGCGACATACCCATCACGCTTCTTTCTTTGTGCTGTTTAAGGGGCGCGGTATACTTGCTTCGCGCCCAGGCGGTGAGGCCGCGTCCGGCGGGGCCCCTACCCCACCGGCGCGTCCTCACCGTCCCCAGGACCGCCACCACCACTCCCCACCCTCTCAAGGAGAACGGAGTACCAGGTGAGCCTGGAAGAGGCAGCGGGCACCAGGGGCCAGAGATCAGGCCTCCCCCTGCGGGCCACCACTCCCCCACCGCCTTCTCCCGCCACCCTTCACACGAGCGCCCCTTGCCGGAGCCGCTCCCAGGCCTCTTGCGGCGTGATCTGGTAGTACACACACAGGAAATCGAACAGATCACCGGCACGCCCCCAGGTATAGCAATACCAATGCGCATCATGGCCGCCAAAGACCTGAAAACTGGGACGCACATCCCCGCGATAGTGATGCTCCTTAAACGGACACGACCCGCTACCGCGACCATCCAGCGCCACATACCGACCAATCACCCCCAGGATATCCTGAGCCTGACACCACACCCGAATACTGCCACGACCTGGATGAGTCATTGCCTCATGGCTAGCCATGAGCGCATCATCCCTCACCACTTGTGACTCATGGCTAGCCATGAGCGACCTTTCCCACACCGCATCAGGAGGCGCTATCCTTTGCACAGCCTGACACACCCAGGCGCAGCATTCCGCTACCGTTGTCCCAACCGACACGAATGCCCCATCAGGAGCCAGCTCCACAAAGGGATACCATCCTCGACTTTGCCGATGAACCCCCAACGGTAAACGCATGAGCGAGCATGCTCCACCAGGCCCCAGGGCATCTTGTTTGGGGTACAACTCGACACCCAGCACCAGCGCATACGGCAAGAGCCAGGCCCGTACTGCATACGCCGGTGTCCGTTCACGAAGATGCACCCACAAATGGCCCCCACGCCGACTCGCTTCGAGTACCGTGGGAATACCTTGCCCTGCCAACTCTGCGGCCAGCCCACCTAGCTGCCAGAGTCCATCAGCACCATCGGCATCAAAGACGGCAAATGTGCATTGGCACTGCTCATCCAGGAGGTACGTCCCAAGCGTCCAGCGTCCTTCCAGGTGTGCCGAAAGGAGCGGCAACGTCAGCGGCTCCACCACCCGCCAGTAGGAGCCATCCCGTTGCTGAACGGCATACTGCGACCAGCAGTGCACAAACAGCGAGGCATACGCCTCCACCAGTTCACCAGGCATACCCGCCATGATCATCTCTCCCTCCCATGCGCACAAGCGACTCACCCTTCCACCGTCCACCAGAGCCTGAGCCGCTTGCCACACTGAGGACACCCATAGAGCGGCAGCGATGAAGCCTCCTCGCTAGCACTGCGATAGGCCACCACCACGCTCTGCCCATCAACTCCCTCAAGATAGGTCAAGACCTGAGCCCACAACGGATAGCCGCAGCGATGCTGCAAGCGCTTCAGAGACTGCTCACCCTCGCCTTGCTCCCTCATCCACCCACACCCGCTCTCACCAGATCCGCTCATACCTCCACCTCCCCAGTGCGCCAGGTCGTGACCGTCTGTTCAATCGCGGCAATGTAGGCCGCCACATCATTGCCGTCGCTGCTCGGTGCATACTTGGGCACGATCTGCTCGACCGTGGTCAGGTGCCACTGCTCTATATAGAGATGGAGAATCAGCGCGTACCAATGGTCGAACCCATCCTGCCAACTCTCCATTTGTGCATAGCCTCCCTGGTCCTGATCAACACACGGACGATCTGGAATGCAGCGCTCATTCCCCAGGGACAGCGTTTTCCAGGCCTCACCGGTTGTGCCGAACGAGCTTTCATGCAGGAAAAAAGCCAGTGCATAGACCGGGTCAATGCCAGACTCTACCCCATCAGCATAGAGCGCCTGGCCGAGACCTTGCGCTGGGGAGTGATACGCCGCCAGCACCTGGTCGATGAATGCAGCTGAAACCGTTGGCGGCCCCAGCAGCGTATACGACACTTCTGCTTGTACCGTCACCCGCAATTGCCCTCCCTGACCTGGTTGCCAGACAACCCACCAGAAGAAGAGCAGCAGCAGGGCACACAGCACGAACAACCATCGCCTCACCGCCATGTTCCTCCACACAAGGCCTGCCATACCTCAAGAGAGACCGGCAGGCCTCCACGTGCAACGCTTTCCCTACACCTCTGCAAACGCGACAGCAAACGGGGTCATAGCAGCAACCACCGCTCGCTGTTCTTCTAGGGATGCGCTGCTGATGAAACTCACCACGAGCGCATCTCCCAACGCCTCGACATTGAGCACCCCAACCGAACGGCCATCCAGTTCCATGCGCACATCCGCACCTACCCAGATGACTGCTTGCAGCGCCTGACAGTACGCAGCAAAGAGCGGGAATAATGCTGGTTTCATGCCTCACCTCACGACGCTTTGCCTTGAAAGACCTTGTACGCCTCCAATTGTTCCAGGTAGTCCCGGCTACTGTCATAGAGACCATCCCCGATCTCTCCATAGCATTCCGGCTGAGGCACGGGATAATAGCTCAAATCCGGCACCGAGACGTCAAGCTCTTGACGCATGGCTTGCCATAGGCCTTGCACGCGCTGGGTATAGCCGGCCATGCGCCCTTCAAACTCGCGTTGCAGTTGCTCGTACTCTGAACGTAAGGCCTCGACATCGTCAGCATAGCGGCCCGCCACCTGCTGCCACACCACCCCCAGATCGTTCTCGAGTGCCTCCCGCGCTTGTGCGATGCGTTCATCGAGCGAACTATCATAGTAGCACTCGATGTAGCGGCTGAGCACGGCTTGCAGTTCGCCAGGATAGAGCGCTTCCAACGCATCGAGCTCGACCGCCCCCTCACCATGCCGGCTTTCAAAGCCAATCCGCCGCCGTTCCGTCTCTTTGATGGGCGTGCGCGGCAGGCGATAGTACTGGATCTGCTCCAGGGTGAGCACCACTGGAAAGACGCGCACATCGACATCCAAGCCCAGCGTGCGTACAAAGTACTCGATCTTGCGGGCCACGGCCACCGGCATCGACTGACCAGCCGGGTCAAAGTCCGAGACGTACAGGATACGAGCAGGCGTATTGGCTTGCTGTAAGCGCTGGCAACAAGCCAAAGTCGCAGTAATCGAGAGCTCACCCAGACCGGTTTGCAAGTTGGCACGATAGTGCTCGCAGAGGGGTTTGAGCACATCATTCATCGTGGACTTCTCACACCACACTTCCAGGTGATACGGTTGCGCTCCCCTGTAGCCACTCACCTGGTACGACGGCAGATTGGGAAAATTCGGCAAGCGGAACTGGTGCCCCCACAAACCACTACTGGTATACACCTCTGGTTCGTACACCTCGTGAGAGGCATAGACCACCGGATCAGGGTTGCGCCGGTCATGAAAGGATGCCGGATCCACCAGCCCCAGGTAGCGTGCCGCCTTGGAAGCGAGGTTGAGGATATCCCAACACTCGACCGTATTCTCATAGGGCATGCCATTGGGCAAGAGCACCGGCGGGTTCTGGCTGACAATCTGGTAATGCACGCGCCGGATATGCACCCCCGAGCTATAGCCAAAGGCGTGCCAGAGCCCGGCGAACCATTCTGCCAGCGCGCAATCGTTGGGTGTCCCCGTATAGAACGGGTCATTCTGGGGAGCCAGGACAATCAAGTCCGTCACCCGTTGCCCCGTCTCTTTCGCCATCTGCTTGATCTGTCCATAGTCAATCATTCACTCAACTCCTTGCAAAAAGAACACACGAAGACAGGCCTGAACCAACGCCAGACCTGTCTTCCCTCAGCCTCTCGTGACCGAGCCGTGAGGAAGGAAGCCTATTTCCTGCCTCGATAGATGGCCCATCCCGCCCAGACGAGCCCCACCACAATGATGAGGATGAGTATCCAAGGCGATATCATCAGCCGTTCTCCTCTCTCACTTCACAGCACTTTTTGTGCTGTGTCTCGTCACTTCACACACCTTCCACGACGACACGAGGGGCACGTGTGACGAGTGCGCACCCCTCAATGTTTGTTGCTGTGGTCACCTACGACTTTCCATCAGTCGTTGCCGCTGAGATGGGTTTGCGTTGGGTATAGTGCCGCCATTGATGCCGCGTAGCAAAGGCCACCGTCTGCCCCTGGGCTAAGGCCTGCCGCACCGCTGCCGCCTCCTGTCGTGTGCGCCGCTTGCCACTGGCACCTAACTGCACCACCCCTGATCCCCCATTTACGGCTTGACCTGCACCGGCGCAAAAGGGACAGCGCCAGTCGCTTTCGCCCCCTGTGCTGGCGGTGCTTGATACCCGCGATAGCCCTGCGGATAGGTGGGTGCTGGCTGCATCTGGGCATCCTGCGCCATGGCACTGCCTCCAACGGTTTGATACGGCGCATACGTCGGTTGGGACTGGTTCTTCGCGGCAGCCCCAGGGGCAAAGGACGGCGCACGAGAGCCCATAAACGGCGAGCGTTCCAAGTCCATATCCACCACCGCCAACAGCAGCGAGACCAGTGGAATAATGGCTAAGACCACGTAGGTCAAAGCCGTTAAGGCCGCCCGCTGGGTATACGGCACCGCATACAGCCAGGTCGCTCGCTGCACCACCGCCGCCGCCAGGGCATAGTTACAGAAAATCTCGACCAGTTCCACCACCAGGCAGATGGGTGCATAGGCCCGGATACGCTCTTTATTCATCAGCCGGTGCGCCAGACCACGACTGACACAGTAGCCCAGCACCCCAAAGCCGATGGCAATCATCCAGGTGATGGTCGGTTGCAGCACATCCACCCCATCCAGGGGCGCAAAGAACCAGCGAATGGCATGCGCCGAGGCCAGCGAGAAGCCCAGCGAGACCAGCCGCAGCACCACGTGCTCAACGCGCCGCACCCACACCTGCTGCCCTTTCATGGCACGAAACACTTGCATGCCGTGATCCTCCCTTC
>WNGQ01022461.1_pt1 | contig 13993 bp, 12 predicted proteins | sample 5407661 | NCBI WGS metagenome assembly WNGQ01 (sample SAMN13153382, study PRJNA577476) | soil metagenome | isolation source: 60 cm soil or saprolite under Garry oak tree replicate 2 | place: USA:California | collected 2016-06-15
AGTTCCGATGCCAGCAGGGAGAAGAACCGTTCGTCGTCGATTCTCCCGGCGGACAGCGCGTCGTACAGCGCGCCGTGGCCGCGGGTGAACTCCGGCTCCAGGCACAGCTGGACCAGCGACGTCACGGCGTGATCGGCGCACAGGACCGCGTCGGCCAGTTCGAACAGGGCGTCCGCCCGCGCGTCCAGGCATTCATATAGCGACTGCCGGAACCCGCGCAGCCGTTCCAGCGCCCGGTAGCGCGCGACTGCGTCCGCGAACACCGCCGGATCCGGCGCGCCCGCGGGCACTGACGGCAGGGCCGGCCCGGTTCCCGGGACGGTTTGCAGCCCGGAACCGGGCCGTGGCAGGGCAGGAAGCACGGCCGTTTCCTTCTTGTGGTGCGGGATGTGTGATAACACCCAGCATCAGGGAAACGGCCGTTCCTTATACATCGTCCGGACATATAAGCGAATACTCAGCATATGACCTGATATGAATAGAAATCAGGTTAAAACTTAAGGTGCGCCACGAGCGCGGAAAGGAGTTTCATGTAGGAGAAACTCTTTAAAGCGGTGCTGCGCGGGAGATGAAGGTTTTGTGGCCCTTCGAAGCCGCCCTGCGGGGGGAGGCTTCAAACCACCGCATGCTGCGTTAGCTGAAGACTGTCGTGGTGAGCGATGCGGAAAAGGCGCGACGTGATCGCGTTAGGTGGGGGCCGGGAAGACGATCGCTGCTGACGTGTCGTTATTTAACTTCAGGTGGCATCAGAACCGGGAAGTTCTTGTCCGGCCCGGGATGAGCCTGGCGGGAGCCCGCCGACTGGCCAGGTGGTGCCCGGCATGGAGGCGACGTGAGCCCGGCCTGCCGCTTCCGCGCGGAACGTGGGAAGGCGCGTGCTGATAATGCTGCCTGCTGGTAGCGGGGTGGTGAGAGGGAGCGCGCTCAAGCGGCATGAACCGCGAGGCGCTGAGTACCGATGCGGCGCGCGCTGGCGGACCGGCTCGTAGTAGTGGTGAGCCCGCTGTAATGGCGGGGGAGCGAAGGGGCCGGGTCATTCGTGGCTGGTTCGTTTGGTCAACCGGGAGATTCCGGGAGGAGCTGCATGGGCGAGCTGAAGCCGCCGGGAAAGCCGTTTGATATCTCGAAGTGGGAGGTGTGGGAGGCCTACCGGAAGGTGAAGGCCAATAAGGGCGCGCCGGGAGTGGATGAGGTGACGCTCGGAGAATTCGGGTCCGATCTGAAGAACAACCTGTATAAGATCTGGAACCGGATGTCTTCGGGCAGCTATTTCCCGCCCCCGGTGAAAGCGGTGGAAATACCGAAACCGCATGGATCGGGTACCCGAATTCTCGGGGTGCCCACTGTCGCGGACAGAATCGCGCAGACCGTGGTCGCGGCCCGGCTGGAGAAGGCGGTGGAACCGGTGTTCCACCCGGACTCCTACGGATACCGGCCCCGGAGGTCGCAGCTGGACGCGGTGGCGGCATGCCGGAAACGGTGCTGGAAGAAGGACTGGGTGATCGACCTTGATGTCGAGAAGTTCTTCGATAGCGTCCGGTGGGACCTGATCATCAAGGCGGTCGAGGCGCACACCGATCTCCCGTGGGTAGTGCTGTATGTCAGGCGGTGGCTTGCGGCCCCGCTGCAGCTCCCCGGCGGGACCTTGCTGGAGCGGGACCGGGGGACCCCGCAGGGGTCATCGGTCAGCCCCGTGCTGGCGAACCTGTTCATGCACTACGCGTTCGACACCTGGCTCGCCCGGCAGTACCCGGGCGTCCAGTTCGAGCGGTATGCCGACGACGCAGTCGTGCACTGCGCCACCCGCGGCCAGGCCGAGCTGGTCCTGGCCGCGATCGGCACCCGCATGGAACAGGTGGGGTTGCGGCTGCATCCGGCCAAGACCCGGATCGTGTACTGCAAGGACGGTGGCCGGCGCGGCTCGCATGAGCACACGTCGTTCACGTTCTTGGGGTTCACCTTCCGCGCCCGCGCGGCCCGCGGCAAGAACGGGAAGAAGTTCACCTCGTTCCTGCCCGCGGTCAGCAAGGACGCCCTGACCAAGATGAGTGCGGAGGTCCGCCGCTGGCGGCTGCACCTGCGCACCTGGCACACCATGGGCAGCCTCGCCCGGGAGATCAACCCCGTGGTCCGGGGCTGGATGCAGTACTACGGGGCGTTCTACCGCTCCGCGCTGCTGCCCCTCCTGCGGCGCATCAACGCCTACCTGATGCGCTGGCTCCGCAAGAAATACAAGCGGCTGGCATCCAAGAAGAAAGCCCGGGCCTGCTGGGAACGCGTCACTGCCCAGTACCCGCGGCTGTTCGCCCAATGGGCATGGGTGCCCTATTCCTGGTGGACAGGATGACAGGAGCCGTGTGACGGGAGACTGTCAAGCACGGATCTGTGGGGGCCTGGGGGTGAGATTCCCCCGGGCTACCCGACCTAAGGACAGGATGGCATCCGCCACCGACATGGCCGCCGAATGGAACGTGGCCCGGCCAACCGCAGCGAACACGATCAGGCGCTCAGGCCGTCCCGGGCAAGGCAAGGACAGGCGGGTAGTACCGCCCGGCGTCCAGCCAGCCCGACACGACTGGAAATCCTGGCAGGGCGGACCCCCGGCAAGCAGATCAGCGCCGCCACCGCAGCAGGCGGTCGAGCACGTTGAGGGCAGCGGTGCGACGTGCCCTCTTTCTCGACCAGACAGCGGGGAGTATCACCCCGGCGACCACGAGGACGACGAGCACGCCGAGGATCAGCAGGGCTGCCTGGCTCCTCACCAGGCCCGAGAAACCGTTGCTGACCTGGGACATCACCGAAAGCTCGTAGAGCTGGCGGCCTCCTCCGCCTTCACCATTGCATATGCAACCGCGTACGCTATTGAGCACGTGCGGCCTCTTACTACGCGGTCGGACTTCATGGATTGACGGCCTTCCGTTGACGCGGGAGGCCGTCACCATTCCTGGAGGCGGCTGTGCCGTCGAGACAAATGCAACAACGCGCAGCCGACAACTTCAAAAGCGGTCATGTGCGCCGAGCAGTAAAAATGAACCAATCAGCTGTGGACAAGTGAGTGGTGACCCGTGCACACCGCTGCGGATAATCGAACGGGCTGCCTGAGAAATAGCACGAAATCCCTGCTCAGAGCGCCAAGCACAAGTCCGCGGATTTGTCAACGGAAGAAACTTTTGGCAGCTCTGACACTCTCCTGAAAAGCACAGAGTTATCCACAGCGACAGGGGCCGTGATTGTGGATAACCGGGCTTAGCGGTCGCTTGCGCGCCACCGCTATCAGTACGTGGTGGTGGGTGAGTCGTGCCCGTCGTTCCCGGAGCCGGACAGCGCGTGGCGGGCGTTCTTCAAGGTGATTTCTCGTTGACCGGCGCGCAGAGCCCGCCCACCGATCTGGCCACGCTGCGCGTGATCCAGGATGCTGGCTGGCTCGGCCGTGTCCATGTGACCGCGACGCGACTCACCGCCGAGGTGCACGGTACCAGCCTGGACGGCTGCGAGCTTGAGCTGTTCGGGGTGACCGGCCGTGCCTCGCAGCCGGTCAGCAGCCCAGGGGAAGTGACGTTCTCCCTGGACCGAGGGTTGCCCGAGCATGCCTGGCTGTGGCTTAAGAACGGCACTCGGTGGCTGGACTATCGCTCGATCGATCCTGGGTCGGGATGGACAGGTGATCTGGCGCGTGCCGGGGTGGATATCGCTGTTCCGTCCGATCCGCGGGCTAACGTGGCGGCGCTCCTGGCGGCGGGGGAGGGGCCGCAACTTGAGTACAAGCGCCAGCTCCCCGCCGACGCGGGGTAGAAGCGGGGGATGTTCAAGACCGTCGCGGCGTTTGCCACTGGCGACGGCGGCATCATGGTCTTCGGGAGCAACCCGGATGAGCTGACGGTCACCGGGCTCGACGGCGAGGACCCGAAAAGCTCCGGGACCGCTTGTATGACCTGGTGCACCGCACCGTGGTCCCGTCGCCGGACGTCACAGTCGAAGACCACTAGGTGGACGGGAAGACCATCCTGGTGCTCCACGTGGCACCCGGATCCGCGCCCCCATACGGGATCGCCGCGGACAAAGGCTCCCGGGACAAGCCCGAGTTCTACGTGCGCAGGGGCCTCAAGTACCTACCCTGCCCAGCCCGGCGAACTACGCGAAGCAGCCCGGACCCGCCCGGCGCTCAACGTGAACCCCGGCCGCCGGATCCCGTACGGCCCCTGATAAGCGCACGCACCGCCAGCCCTCCCCGGAGCCGCAGGAGAAGGCGGCCTGTAGTGATGGCTGGCTAGCACCTTTGCGGCCAACACAAAACCAACACAACTCCGTGTTCCGGGAAAGATCAACACGCGAACAACACGGACAAAACGGTACTGCCCGGCACCTGACGGCACGCTTGCTAAAATGACCGTGTTAGCCCATGGAAACCCTCATGCAGGTCAAACGGGCTGACAACATCTCAGGCATCCGCGATCCCCGGGCATGACAGAGCTTCTGTTAACCGGCAGGTTATAGGTTCGAGTCCTATCGCGGGAGCCAGTAAGTAATCGGTCTTAACTGCGAAATATACGGGCGGCCAGTAGGGCTCGGCTCGCGCGCTTGGGGCCTACGATCCCAGTGCTGCGGGACGGCCGTGAGGTGCGGGTCCCGGTGGGACAACTCGCCGCCGGATCAGGGTGACTCCAGGACAGGCCGACGACGATCCGCCGTCTGGTATCAGAGCCGGAGTCGCAACCGTGTTCTGCCGCGGGCTTATCGGGTCATGGTGACTTCGCGCCACAGGCCACCGTTCAAGTTGAGGTTGTTGCCATTGGCTTGCCCGGGGCCGGTGTCGGCGACATAGGTGTACAGCGGATGCCGGCCGTAGGTGGCCTGCGTCGAGCCGTCGGACCGGGTGATCGCGCCCAACCGCCCGGTGAGGCCGGGCCCGGCCGCCGGCCGGCGGTCACCGGCGGCCAGTACTGCGCGCAGGCCCCGTTGCAGGCCGACCGGGCCGGGGTATCTGGGGCAAACCAGTACAGGGTGAAGCCCTGGCCATTGGTGAGCACCGTCGTGCCGCCGATCGTGGTGGTCTTCATCACCGCGCCGGTCTGGCCCGCGGGCGGCCCGGCCGGGCGCGCCGCCCGCACCCGCCACCGCCACGCTGAGCAGCACCAGGGCCACGACGGACACGCCTCCGATCGCCGCCGCGGCGCCAGGTGCACCCGCGTCTAGTGCGCTGGCCACGAACGTTACCGGGTTGGTCATTGCGGCATCTGGGTACGCAGCCCAGGCCGATCAGCGCGGGTATCGCGCCATTGAGATCGTTAGGCAGAGCACCATCCGCCAGCCGGTGCTGGCTGTGCTGCCCGGGAAGACGCTGAAGATGATCAGCGCGACGAGGTAGGAGATCAGGATGCCGACGGTGATCGTCCACTGCTGAGCATGGCCAGCGACCCGCGCCGGTTCTTGGGCGCGTACTCGGCAGGCGGTGGCGATCGCGGAGTCCGCGCCGATGGCCAGCCCGATCAGCGTGCGGGCGAACAGCCGCACCGCCGGGTCCGGGTCACGGCCGACATGATCGCCCTAGTGGCGTAGATACCTGCGTCGGCGATCAGCAGTTTCTTGCGGCCGAACCGGTCCGCGGCCGGGCCAGCCAGGATCGCCCCGGCTGCGCCGCCGGGCGAGGCGCCAGACACTGCCAGTAAAAGCGGACGGCGGCTGTTCATCCAGCCTGGTTAGGACGTCACCCGTCACGGCGGGCTGAGCAATGCTCGTTCCCTGGGGTGCGCGCGATCCGGGCCGATTACTTTGTGACTTGAACGTGACAGTGTCCCTTCGCTCGGCGTGCCGCTGCCCGGCGCGCCGCAGGGGTTGCTCGGTCTGGTCGCTGGCAGGTTGGTTACAGGCTGCGGCGGGCCGGGCGGTCGTCGTATCCGCCAGTGGCTGGCCGCTGCGGCTAGTGCGCTGGCCAGGGGCGTGGTATAGCGTTGGTGCCGTGGAGGTGCCCGCGGGTTTCCCGGCGCGGGAGCGTACGGCGGGGCTGACGGGCCGCCGTGCCGAGTGTGGTGTGCTGGACCGGCTGGTGGAGGCGGTCCAGGCGGGGGAGAGCCGGGCCCTGGTGGCGGTTGGCGAGCCGGGCGTGGGTAAGACTGTGCTGCTGGAATACCTGGCCCGCCGCGCATCGGGGTGCCAGGTGGCGCGCGCATCAGGCGTGCAGTCGGAGATGGAGCTGGCCTTCGCGGGCCTGCATCAGTTGTGCGCGCCGATGATAGACCGCGCCGGGCACCTGCCGGTACCGCAGCGCGACGCGCTGCGGATCGCGTTCGGCCAGGCCGCCGGGCCGCCGCCGGACCGGTTCCTGGTCGGGCTGGCGGTGCTGAGCCTGCTGTCGGAGGTGGCCGGGGAGCGGCCGCTGGTCTGCCTGATCGACGACGAGCAGTGGCTGGATCAGGCGTCCGCGCAGGTGCTGGGGTTCGTGGCCCGGCGGCTGGCCGCCGATCCGGTCGGCCTGGTGTTCGCGGCCCGGGAGCCGGGTGGTGAGCTGGCCGGGTTGCCGGAGCTCGAAGTCGGGGGGCTGCGGCAGAGCGACGCGCGGGCGCTGCTGGGCTCGGCGCTGGCCGGGCCGATCGATGATCGGGTCCGGGACCGGATCGTGGCCGAGACGCAGGGCAACCCGCTGGCGCTGCTGGAGCTGCCGCGGGGGCTGTCGCCTGCGGAGCTGGCGGGCGGGTTCGGCCTGCCCGGCGCGGTGCCGCTGCCTGAGCGGATCGAGGAGAGCTTCCGCCGGCAGCTGGAGGCGTTGCCCGCGCCGTCCCGGCGGCTGCTGCTGGTGGCGGCGGCCGAGCCGTACGGCGACCTTCCGCTGATCTGGCGGGCGGCCGGGCGGCTGGGCATCCCCGTTGCGGCGGCGGCGCCCGCGGTGGACGCGGGCCTGGTGGAGTTCGGTGCCCGGGTGCGGTTCCGGCATCCGCTGCTGCGCGCGGCATCCTACCGGGCGGCATCGGTCGCGGACCGGCGGGTCGTGCACGGCGCGCTGGCCGGGGCCACCGACCCGCAGACGGCGCCGGAGCGGCGGGCCTGGCACCGGGCCCAGGCCGCGGCCGGGCCCGACGAGGAGGTCGCGGCGGAACTGGAGCGGTCCGCGGGCCGGGCCCAGGCCCGCGGGGGGCTGGCCGCGGCCGCAGCGTTCCTGCAGCGCTCGGTGCTGCTGACCGCCGATCCGGCCCGCCGCGCCGAGCGCACGCTGGCCGCGGCGCAGGCCCAGCTGCAGGCCGGCGCGTTCGGACCGGCGCTGGAGCTGGTCGCGGCTGCGGAGGCCGGGCCGCTGGATGAGCTGCAGAGCGCCCGGGCGGACCTGCTGCGGGGGGAGATCGTATTCGCCTCGGGCCAGGGCAGCGACGCGTCTTCGCTGCTGCTCAAGGCGGCCAAACGGCTCGAGTCGCTGAACGTCGGCCTGGCCCGGGAAACCTACCTGACGGCCTGGATCGCGGCCCTGTTCGCCGCTCGGCTGGCCGGGTCCGGCGACCTGCCGGAGGTCTCCCGCGCCGCCCGGGCCCTGCCCCCGGCGGCCGAGCCGCGCCCGGTCGACCTGGTGCTGGCCGGCCTGGCGCTGCTGGTCGCCGACGGGCCGGCCGCCGCGGCGCCGACGTTGCGGCAGGCCGTCAGCGTGTTTACCGGCGCGGGCCTCACCGTGGAAGACGGACTACGCTGGGGCTGGATGGCTCAGGGGGCGGCCAGCGCCCTGTGGGACAGCGACGCCTGGCACGTGATGCTGGTCCGGCAGCTCCAGCTGGCCCGGGACGCCGGGGCGCTCGAGCGGCTGCCGCTCCTGCTCGCCTCGCTGGGTACGGAGGTCGTGTGGAGCGGTGACTTCGCGGCGGGCGCCGCCCTGGTCGCCGAGGCCGACGCGGTCTGCGAGGCGACCGGGAGCCGCAGCTTCCCGTTCACCGCGATGATGCTCGCCTCCCTGCGCGGGAACCAGGCCGAGGCCGCCGCGCTGATCGAGGCCACCCTCGCCGAGGCCGCGGCGGCGGGCCAGGGCATCGCGGTGGCCTACGCGAACTGGGTCGCCGCCATCCTGGCCAACAGCCTCGGCCGGTACACCGACGCGCTGGCGGCGGCCCGGCAAGCCAGCGAGGACACCTCCGCGCTCTACATTTCCATGTGGGCGCTGCCCGAGCTGATCGAGGCCGCCGCCCGGACCGGTGATACCGGCATCGCAGGCGACGCCCTGACCCGGCTCGCACAGTTCACCCAGGCCGGGAGGACCGACTTCGGCCTGGGCGTCGAGGCGCGCTGCCGCGCGCTGCTGAGCGACGGTGAGGCCGCCGAGAGCCTGTACCGGGAAGCGATCGACCGGCTGAGCCGCACCCGGCTGCGGCCCGAACTGGCCCGCGCGCACCTGCTGTACGGGGAATGGCTGCGCCGGGAGCGGCGCCCCAGCGACGCGCGCGAACAGCTTCGCACGGCCCACAGCATGCTGGAGGCGATGGGCGCGGAGGCGTTCGCCGAGCGGGCCGGCCGCGAGCTGCGAGCCACCGGTGAGACCGCCCGCAAGCGGACCGCCGTGGCCATGAACGAGGAGCTGACCGGGCAGGAGGCCCAGATCGCGCGGCTGGCCCGCGACGGGCTGTCGAACCCGGAGATCGGCGCCCGGCTGTTCATCAGCGCGCCGCACCGTCCAGTACCACCTGGGCAAGGTCTTCACCAAGCTCGATATCAGCTCGCGCAGCCAGCTGAACCGCGTGTTGCCCGGCGACCCCGCTGCGTCCCGGCCCCGCTAACCCCCCAGGACCCCCGCCGCAGCCTGTAACTGATCCGCGAGGGACAGCCTCAGGCTAACGAAGGACTATCACCGGCCCTTGCGGGGATGCTTCAGGCGTTCGCCGTTGGGCCTGGCGGCGTGCGCGGCGACTCCGCGCGGTCTCCGGCGACTCTCAATACCTCGCGGCGGATCGCGCTGCTGCCCGGGCGGATGAAGAACCAGTACGGCGCGAACAACCGCCGCGTCCTGGGGTCCGTCGCCGTAACGCGGGTCTCGGTGCTCAGCCGGGTGCCCGCCGCGGTGGGTTCGACGCGGAACTCCATGGCGACCTTGATCCATCCAGGTTGCGACCAGGCACGCAAGGCCGCGGCGTCCAGGCGGGGCGGTGCTGGCCCGCCCAGCAGGCGCCATGCCTGGCTAAGGCCTGCCGAGATCACGACCTGGGGCGGCCGGCAGAACAGCACCGGAATGGGTGTGACATCGAGAAAGGTCCGTCCGGCCAGCGGCTGGTGCCGGCGGCCGGCCAGCCGTGCAGGCAGCAGGCGGATGCTCTCGAGGGCATACCCCAGAGGAAGAGCCGACATGGTAACCTGGCCCAGCTCATCCCACACCGCTGTGGGCGGGGCACTGATGCTGCGGGCGTGATACATCCGGTACTGCGGATGCGGCACCACCTCGTCGAGAGTCATTACCTGCTACCTCATGGCCGGCGCCGGCCTGATGGCGGGGCGCTGCGGAATTGTCTTCTATGGAACCAGATGACGGCCACGGGCGAAGGAGCCCAGCCTGCCAGATCATGAACCGCCACCCGCGGAAGGTGCGGCGCTGCTGGCGGCCCGGCGGGCCGGGTGCCCAAAGCCGATCACCGTTACCGGCCCGAGTTGCCCCAGCGCTGCGGAATCGGCCATAGACCCCGGTCTGGTGCGTCGTGTCCAGGTAGTGCCCGGATCGAGCTCGCTGCCCGGATTACGGCCGGCTCAGCTCCAGCGGCGCCAATTGACAGCCCCTGACGGGGAACCGGCCGAAACCTCGCCCTTCTCGCCGGCGAAGGCGGCCAGGACCTCTTGCTTCTCGCGCTCGGGTACATTGAAGTCATCTAACCTTCCGTCTCGGTGCACCGGCCGGGGCCGGAGCCGTCTTCCAGGGCCTCGACCGCGTCGAGAAGGCTGCGCAGGTTAACTTCGTAGCGCTGGTCATCGGCCGGATCGGACAGCCACTCGTCGATCGGTACGCCGGCGGCCTCCTCTTCCGGCTGGCCGGTCTCGGCCTGGGTCAGCTCTGTACTGACGTTGAGCTCGAGTTCGTGCAGGAAGGCGTTGTCGCCAGTCGGGATGCTCATCTTTTCTCCTTGGGGGACGTGTTACTTCCCGGACGCGGTTCGGCCCGGCCAGTTGCTGTGGCGGATCTCGCCGAGAATCGCGTCGGCGCCCGGCAGCAGGGTTCGCTCGCCAAGCTCGGTTCCGACGTAGCTCGCGTGCGGGTCCGTGACCACCGTTCGCGGATCGTCACGCGTGGCCAGGGCGCTCCGGAAGAACTCGTCCATCCGGAACTGCTCGGGTGCGGCGACCTCGACTTTCCCGTTCAGCGGTGAACCCGCTGCGATCTTGCCGACCGCTTGGGCGACATCGTCGCCCGCGATAGGCTGGAACAGCACCGGCGCGAACCGGACGGTGCTGCCATCGGTGGCCTCGTCCGCCATTCTCCGCACGAACTCGAAGAACTGCGTCGCATGCACGATCGAATACGGGATCGCCGAGTTCTCGATCAGCTTCTGAGACACCCCATTCCTATGTCCTGAGGCTGGACATAGCTGGGGCCGCCCCGAAAGTACGAGCGCAAATACCCCTAGTGCCAGGCGTGACGGTGCATCCTGCCAATTGCCATCCCCTGCCAGGCTGCGACACGACACGCCGGTCTCTGACCCTTTCCGCCCCCAATACGCCACCGGAAGATCGTCCCGAGCGGCCTGACGATCAGCCGGACGCGTTCGCCTCGGCAGGGTCCGGTTCGATAGCGCCCCCGCCGTGGCAGCGCCAATCAAGTGTCTGCGCCAGCGCGCTATGGACGCAGGTTTGCTGAACTCGTGCAGCGCGACAACGACGAAGACGACGAGGAGCTCGGCAGGTTCTGTGTTGCTGGCGTTTTCTGTGGCCACGTGGTGGGCTCCTAGCTGCTCGATCCAGTTCTCGCCTTGGTGGCATGTGCGCATCGGTTCGCCTTCGAGCTGGCTGCGTACAGCGCCTTCGAGCACGTAGGCGTAGACGAACGCGTTGCCGTGTCGGTGGGGCACCGCTCGGGCGCCCGGCGGGACGGTCACGGTCGCCGAGGTGAGGGTTTTGCCTTGGATGTTCGGGAGCGCCCGGTGGATCAGAGATGTCAGGGTCTCGGAAGGGTGTTCCGAAGCCGCGGCCGCGGTGGCCGGGGTGGTCGGACGCTCCGTCGCAGAGGCGCATCCGACGACCGCGGCAGTCGTCCTGGCGATCGGCACGCCGCTGGCGATTCGCAGACCGATCAGGAGTGCTGCGCTCCTTGTTCGTCCGCGACCTGAATGATCGTCTTGCCGGGCGTGCGGCGGTGGCGGGCGAACGCGGAAGCCGTCTCGGAAAGCGGTCGCACGGCGCCGACGATGGGGTTGAGCCGTCCGGCCCGGAGGCGCTGGGCGAGGTCGGTCAGCCGGGCGCGGTCGGGTTCGACGACGAAGAAGATGGCTCGCCCGTCCTTGGGCTGCACGGTGGGTGGCATGGCGATGGTGACGAGGGTGCCGCCCGGGCGTACCAGTTCGGTCGATCGCTTGAGGATGTCGCCGCCGATGACGTCGAACACCACGTCCACCTCGCCGACGTGCTGCAAATCGTCGGCGTCCAGGTCGAGGAAGATCTGCGCGCCGAGGCCGAGCGCGACATCACGGTCGTCGGCTCGGCCGGTGCCGATCACGCGGGCGCCCACCTCTCGCGCGAGTTGGACGGCGATCGAGCCGACGCCGCCCGCGGCGCCGTGAATGAGGACGGTCTGGCCGGTCGTGAGGTGGGCGTGGTCGAACAGTCCCTGCCATGCGGCCAGTCCGGAAATGGGCAGCGCGGCGGCCACGGTGTGGTCGATGTCGGCCGCGAGGGGGGCGAGGTTGCGAGCCTCCACCGCGGTGTATTGGGCCAGGGATCCGTTGCGGGTCCAGTCGGTCAGTCCGAACACCCGCTGGCCCACGGTGAGGCCGGTGGTTCCGTAGCCGAGCTCGACCACGGCTCCGGACAGCTCGTGCCCGGGGATGCTGGGTGTCCGGTCGCGGCCGGCGCGATCGGACCACGTTCCCGGCCAGTCGAGCTCTCCGGGGGTGAAGCCCGCGGCGTGCACGCGCACGATGACGTCGTTTTCCGCAGCGCGGGGGTAAGGCATGTCGGTCACGGTGAGGCCGCCGACACCGGCGTCACGGTCCCGTACGGTGATCGCTCGCATGCTCGAATCCTTTCAAGAACGTTCGTCGGTATGGGGTGGTTGTGGAGGTCGGCTCGTGGCGCGCGTGGTGCAGGCTCCCGGCCGCGGAGGTCGCGGATCGCCCGTCGTGGGTGCGCTGGTGAGCCTGTGGGCATCCGGCCTGAACCGCGGCGATCACGGACAGCACTGCGACGAACGCGATGTAGAGCTAGGCCGTGGCCTCCAGCCCCCACCAGCGCTCCACCGTGATGGCCAGCGGCTCACCCGGTGCCGAGGCGATGGAGTACTCGCGTTCGGCGGTGTAGCCGTCCTCGGCGGTGAGCCGCACATCCACGTGCTGCCCGGCGCGGTGGCCGAGCCAGTCCGGAAGATCCAGCCCGATGGTGCAGACCGAGGACGTCTCCCGGGTGACCGAGGTGACGGCACCGTTTGCCAGGTCAGTCGCCCGTGTAGCGCTGTTCCCGCCATGGGTCTCCATACATGTGGTAGCCGTAGGTCTCCCAGAAGCCCGGCTCGTCGGCGTCGCGCAGGTCCAGGCCGCGCACCCATTTGGCGCTCTTCCAGAAGTACAGGTGCGGCACCAGCAGCCGGGCCGGGCCACCGTGCTCGGGATCGAGCGGGCCACCGTCGTAGTCGAATGCCACCCACGCCTTGCCGCCGGTGACATCTTCGACCGGCAGGTTGGTGGTGTAGCCGCCGTCACAGAACGCCAGCACGTAAGGGGCGTCATGCCTGGCCTGGTCCAGCAGGGTGTCCACCGATACCCCGCGCCACTGGGTATCGAGCTTGGACCAGCGCGTCACACAGTGCACGTCCACCGTGACGGTCTCGGCCGGCAGCGCCCGGAATTCCTGCCAGGTCCAGGACTTCCTGGTCTGGCCGGCCTGGGTGATGGAGAACGTCCAGTCCTGCAGCGCGGTATGCGGCGTCGGGCCGGCCGACAGCACCGGGAACCCATCGGTCACATACTGGCCCGGCGGGACCCGGCCCTCCTGCCCGTCCGGGGCGCGGCGGAAGTGGCGGAAGCCACGCGACACAGGGCTCATACCCGGTCAGCTCCTTTCCATCAGCGTGCCGTTTCGCGGCACCGATTCACCTTCGCCGCGCCCTCGGCGGCCCGCACCGTCAAAAGTGCTAGTCCCGCTGCGCAGGCCCGCGCCGCGGGGCGCTCACCGGCGTCATAGTGCGCGGGCGTAGGCGAGGCGCAGTCTCGGCCGGTAAGGCACCGGCATCGACGGCCGCCCCGCACCGGTGACTTCGTCCGATCGCGTCGCTGCCCGCGAGTTGACGGGGGCCAGCGCCGTGGCAGTGCGATACGGAACTACCTGCCTTGACGGTGTGAGGCTCCTGAGGGCGCAGCAAGACTCGGCGGGTGTGCCAGGTCGGGTCTGCTGGTCCGTGCGCCATCCCGGGCCGCAGGCCTGACAGGAGGCCCTGGCCTCAACCGGGCCCGGTATCACCCTGACCCGGGGCTCGTTCATCGTCCAGCAGGCCGAACAGCAGGGCTCGGTCGCCGAGGTTCTTTCTCTGAAGCAGGTGCTGCCGCAGGCGCAGGAACTGGCCGAGAGTCTGGCCGCGGGAGGCGGTGACCGGGCCGGTGGACGCCCCGGCAGGACTTGTAGCCGCCTCGAAGGGGTCGCCGCGCCCGTGGCGCAGGGCTAAGCCGTGATCATCAGACTAGAGACTTCAGCGTCGTCCGTGCCCCCCGCTCATGCAATGAGGCCAGGGCGGACCGGTAGGCGGTGACGAAGCGCTCATAGTCGGCCAAGTCACCGAAAGGTCACGGTCGGCGATGAACGCGGTGGGATTCGCGCATTGGCGGCGGGCGGCGCGGGTAAG
>WNGQ01006141.1_pt1 | contig 13992 bp, 14 predicted proteins | sample 5407661 | NCBI WGS metagenome assembly WNGQ01 (sample SAMN13153382, study PRJNA577476) | soil metagenome | isolation source: 60 cm soil or saprolite under Garry oak tree replicate 2 | place: USA:California | collected 2016-06-15
AAGCCTGATCAGGCTGGCGGCGAGACGATTCCCAAACACCTGATGCCAAGGCAACGCTCCAGCAGAACGCCGCTCCTGGAGGCGGGAACCGAGCGTGATGTCCGCACGCCCCTCAATGATTGGCGCTAAAAGAATCGGCAGTTCAGAGGGCCGATCGCTGTAGTCGCCATCAAGGAACACAACCACGTCGGGGGAGTTTGCCGTGGCCAGCCCGGTAAGACACGCTTGCCCATAGCCGCGGCGCGGTTCCTGAATGACGCGGGCTCCCATTCTTGCGGCGATCTCGGGCGTCCCGTCGTTCGAGTTGCTGTCGACAACGATGGCCTCCGTCATGAGATCGGACGGGAGATCCGCTAAAACGCGCTCAATCGCCTGCGCTTCATTATGGGTGGGGATGATGACGGACACTCGCACTGAACCTGGCCCGATTACCACCACGGAGACGACGGCCACCGTTGCGACAGCCACGCGTCAACGCCCCATCTCCGGCCGGCGCGTCCGATAGCGAGCCCCAGCGATGCGAGCACCGGAACCAGCAGTTCCCATATCCACGCCGTGCCCCACTCCGAAATCCAAAGGCTGCCGAGATACAGAAACGCCACAAGTGCGGCCGGTCGGGTAAGCAGACCGATGACGAGCAGGATACCGAAAGAGATCTCGGTAATGGCCTGCATAGGAGCCGCCATCGCGGCGTGATTTGCCGCCAGGCCCATTACCGCCTTCCAGGCAGCCGGTGAGTGACTCGCCTTGATGTAATAGTTGATCAGACCTGCGTAACCCGCCGGTTTGTAGAGGCCTTTCCCCAGATTCTCAAAAAACACCCACACGAACATTGCCCCAATCGTCACGCGTACAAGCGCCAGCCCGTTTGCGGCGGGCAGTTGCTTGGGTGCCTGACTTGGTGTCGGGCTTGCGTTCGGCCCCATCAGGGAACCTCGTTACCTCTGAATGCTGTACTCTTTTGCGACGAGCAGCCTGGTTCGGAACAACGATCAAACATCCTAAGCCGTTCTTCGCAGTATTGCTAGCGGATGTGCAAAGAACATTCAGATTGCTCAAGATGAACAGTACGGAGGCAATCTCTACCGGATAACTACCGCAAAATGCTCTTCTGAGCACTTCCATTTAGGTATCAGGCGTCCAAATCAATCCGTACCGTGAGCAGTTGCGTGCCGAAGAAGCGGACCGCGGCGGCATTGCTGGTGCTGCTTGGCAACTGATTCGCGAGCCAGCGTTGGCGCTCGCGTGGATCATCGTCGGAGAGTAAGTGTGCTGTGCCGGTGTACCAGCGAGCCCGTAGCCCTTCGCGCAGTTTCAGGCGCACGCTCGGATTACCCACAATATTGCGAACGTAGCTAGCTTTCTGGCCGTGCTCTGCCACGACCCAGAACTGGCCGCCCACGAGTCCGTTGCCCACGGGGGTACGGCGCGGCTTTCCGGTCTTGCGGCCGGTCGTTTCCAGGAGCGCATATCCCGGCGGGACTAGGCCGATCGCAAACAAAACTTTGATAGGCGGGTTGAACAGGTATTTCTGAAGAAAGTGGACGACGCGATGTTTCATTGTCTCGTGCTCACGGACAGAGATTATATCTCCACAGCGAGCACGTGGTTAGATACAGGAAGAGTGGCTAGCTCTCGTAACATCTCCAATACCTCACCAACCCCGATTGTTGGTGTAATCGCGATTGCTCAACAATATCCATTCTCCCCGCCAAAGGGCAACCAGTCCGAGGCTAGTTTTGTTAAAATAAAAACGGCGATGGAGTTCGCCATTAACCGCCCGCACAGAGGCTGATGACTCCTACTTCGCGGGGGGCATCATGCTAAATGGCATCTTGATCGTAGCGGCTGGGGCGATTATTGGCGCAGTAGCCCGATTTCTCATCACCCACATCTCTTCAGAACTTTCACACCATCATGGTTTTCCCTATGGAACACTAGTCGTGAACGTAGTCGGCTGCGTCATTGTGGGGTACGTCCTCACCTGGACAGCCAACCACGAGCATGATCGCTGGCGGCTCCTGATGGCTACTGGGTTCTGCGGTGCGTTCACCACGTTTTCGGCATTCGCGTATGAAAGCATGGCGTATTGGCATGTGGGACAAATCGGAGCGTTCATGCTCAACATCCTCGCCAACAATGTCCTGAGCCTTGGTGCTGTTCTAGTGGGAATCAAACTTCATCGCTGAAATTGGCATAAACAAGGGCAGTACACTCATTGCCGCATGGTTGTGAGTGAATGTCGATTTTACGTCAATCATCGGCATCATTTTCGGCTAGCCGACCACACGTCCAGAATCTCGCCGACAATTCCCAGAAGCCCGTTTGAACGAAGCCGCTTTGCGGCAGACGCTTTCGCGTGCGTGGTGTCGGCAGCAGTGGTGTGAGGAATAAAGTTGGGTCATAAGGAGCTAACCTATGACCCACCTTCGCAAAATGATGCTCGAGGAACTCGAAATGATGCTCGAGGAACTCGAGCGTCGTAATTACGCTCAGACTACCATAAACTGCTACATCCAGACGGTCGAGGATTTCGCGCGTTACTTCCGCCGCCCTCCTGATCAGCTCACTCCTGAGCACATCCGCAAGTACCAAGCGTATCTGTTCCGTGAGAGAAAGCTAGCCGCGTCCACCGTGACGCAACGACTGGCGGCTCTGCGGTTCTTCTACACTCGGACGATTAAGAAACCCTGGAGCGTGGCCGATACACCGTATCCGAAGAAAACGCGACACCTACCCAGCATATTGAGCCCAGAAGAAGTTGCCCACCTCATTGATTCGTCCCAGACTCGGTTTCATCGCATTGTATTGATGACGCTCTATGGCACGGGAGTACGGCGTGCCGAGTTAACTCGCTTGCAAATCCCCGATATCAACAGCCGACGCATGGTCATCCACATCCGCGGCGGGAAGGGTCGTCAGGACCGCGATGTTATGCTCAGCCCGAAGTTGTTGGAAGCCTTGCGAGAGTACTGGCGAAGGCTGAGACGCAAACCCACAGAGTGGTTATTCCCAGGCGGGCGCTGGCACACCGCCAATCATCCCATCACCCCCAAGGTAGTGTGGAATGCCTGCCAAAAGGCCGCGCAACACGCCGGCCTCCAGAATCGGGTCCATCCGCACACGCTTCGTCACTATGCATCATCCCGGACTATGCTTCCTGAATTGATTCCCACCGATTCTGCAAGGGTTCTGACGCAAAATACGAGGCATAGTTTCCCAGCCTTTTCCTCCTGTCATGCTGATGGCCAGGAGGAAATTCCATGCACCCGTTGTTTAAAGATTCACGCACCATCGAACGTTTGCACCGAGGACTGCTCAGTGAGCACCTCGATTCCTACGCTGCCCTTCTGAGCCAGTGCAACTACTCACGAGCATCAACCCAAAGACAACTTTTACTGGTTAGTCGCTTCAGCCAATGGCTGCAACGAAACGGCATCGAGCTGCGCAAGGTAGACGAAGACGTGTTGCAGAGATTTCTGCGGCTGCACCCGTGCAAGACGAGACTCCGAGGTGGCGACCTGGCGGCGCTGAATCGACTGCTAACATTGCTCCGCCAGCGAGGGGTTGTGCCCCCGAAATCGGATTCGGCTCCACTCCGTCCACGACAAAGGGTCACGGCAGAGTTCGGGCGCTATCTGCTGGACGAACGTAGACTCTCTCAAGCCGCAAGGGTCAATTACTTGCCGTTTGTGGAGCGATTCCTCAGGGAGAGATTCGAGAACGGAAAGGTGAACCTATCCTGGCTACGAGCGGCGGATGTAACCGGCTTCGTACAGCGCCAAGCTCGGCAGCTCAGCCCAGGGTCGGCCAAATTGCTAGTGACAGCCTTGCGCTCCTTCTTCCGGCATCTACGACATCGAGGCAAGATCTCCACGGATCTGGCGGCGTGCGTGCCCAGTGTGCCCAACTGGTCATTTTCTGCATTGCCGAAGTTTCTCCCCGCAGGCGCCGGGCAACGTGTGTTGAAGCATTGTGACCGGCGTACGTCGGGGGGAAAACGAAACTATGCCATTTTGCTGCTGCTGGCCCGACTGGGTTTGCGCGCCGGGGAAGTGGTTTTTCTGAGGCTGGAGGATCTGGATTGGGGTGCCGGGCAGATTACGGTTTGCGGGAAGGGCGGAGCCTCTACCCCATTGCCCTTGCCGGCCGATGTGGGCCGGGCTCTGGCCACCTACTTACGGGATGGTCGGCCGCGCTGCTCCAGCCGAAGGGTTTTCATTCGGGACCGGGCTCCCTTAACCGGATTTGCAAGCTCGGTGGCAATTTCTACCCTGGTGATGCGGGCTCTGAAGAAGGCGGGAGTCGATTCGGTACACAAAGGAGCTCATGTGTTTCGGCACACACTGGCGACCGATCTACTCCGGCAAGGATGTTCCCTGGATGAAATCGGCGAACTGCTGCGCCATCGCAGTCCAAACACAACGGCTATCTACGCCAAAGTGGACTTAGTCGCCTTGCGAAGTCTGGCATTACCGTGGTTGGGAGGTGGTCAATGAATAAGCTACGAAAAGCTATCCATGACTACCTTGCGCTGCGCCGAGGTTTGGGATTCAAACTGGCAAAACACGAGGTCGCATTGCAAGAGTTCGCTACCTTCTTGGCTGGAAAACACCGAGCTCGCATCACCACTGCTTTCGCCTTGGAGTGGGCCACGCAACATGTACACCACCAACCCCACACCTGGGCGGCACGATTGAGCATGGTGCGCGGGTTCGCCCGCTACTGGAGCGCCACGGATCCTCGAACCGAAATTCCGCCGTTAAGCCTACTCCCCTCTCGTCCGCTGCGGGCTCAGCCGTACCTCTATTCCAAGCAGGAAATCCGGCGATTGCTGCAAGCTACGAAATCGCTGTCCCCCCATTCCCCGCTGCGACGCTGGACCTACCACGGTTTCTTCGGATTGTTGGCGGTCACGGGACTACGCCTCAGTGAGGCGCAGAACCTGCGAATTAAGGATATAGACTGGTCGGAAGGTATCCTCACCGTCCGCGACACGAAGTTTGGCAAGTCTCGTTTGGTGCCTCTACACTCCTCGACGCTTAAGATTCTGGCCGCCTACAGCAAACGTCGGGATCGTTTGTTTACCGCACGACCCGAAGCACACTTTTTCGTGAATCAGAACGGCAATCGGCTGGACAAAGGCGACATTCATCGCACCTTTTATGCTTTGTCCCGGCAAATTGGACTCCGGGCTCCGGCGGCCAGCCGGGGGCCACGCTTGCACGATTTTCGCCACCGCTTTGCCGTCGAAACCTTACTCCGATGGTATCGCAACGGGGAAGATCCCAAGCGACGCTTGCCGATCTTGTCCACCTATCTCGGGCACGCCCATGTGACCGACACCTACTGGTACCTAACTGGCACGCCCGAACTGCTGGGAGCGGCTGGAAAGAGACTGGAAAAAAGATGGGAGGGTCTGAATGCAAGACAGCGATAGCTTTCCTCGCTTACTCCAGTGCTTCTTTAGCGACCGTCTCCTGGCGCAGCGGAAGGTAAGCCCGCACACGATCGCTTCCTACCGTGACACGTTTCGCCTTCTGCTGCAGTTCGCGCGGAAACGGTTGCACAAGGCACCCTCTCAGTTGGGACTGAAGGATCTCAATGCTTCCTTGATCGGAGAGTTTCTGAACGATCTGGAAAAACGTCGCCACAATGGCGCTCGCAGTCGGAATCTACGCCTGACGGCGGTACGTTCTTTCTTTCGCTATGCCGCACTGGAAGCGCCGGCACAGGCGGGGATCATCCAACGCGTGCTGGCCATCCCGAACCAACGACAGCCTCGCACCCTGGTCGCTTTTCTGACTCGGCCGGAAATCGATGCCTTGTTGGCGGCACCCAATCGGCAGATGTGGCTCGGACGGCGGGACCACGCCTTTCTCCTCACCGCGCTGCAAACCGGACTGCGATTATCCGAGATGACTGCACTGCGACACCAAGACGTATGGCTCGGCACTGGCCCACACGTTCGTTGTCGCGGCAAAGGTCGCAAGGAACGGTGTACTCCCTTGGCCAAGTCTACGGTCGTGGTGCTCAAGACCTGGATTGGGGAACAAGGCAGAGAAGACGGTAAAACTCTGTTTCCCAGCGTGCGGGGTGGCGCCTTGAGCGCTGCTGGCGTTCAGCATATGCTCGCTCGACACGTGGCCGAGGCGCGAAAGACTTGCCCCACACTACAGAACAAACGCGTTTCGCCTCACGTGCTTCGGCACAGTTCCGCCATGGAGCTCTTGCAGGCTGGCGTAGATCGTGCGGTGATTGCCCTCTGGCTGGGACATGAGTCGGTGGAAACTACCCAGATTTATCTGGACGCCGATCTGGCCTTGAAAGCGCAGATCCTGACCAAGATCAAACCCCTCAAGGGGAAGTCAGTCCGTTATCAACCCGATGACCAGCTGCTGACTTTCCTCAAGAGCCTCTAACCTGAGTCTTCGGACTATGCCGCATGGTGGCGACCACTGGGCTCCAGGCAGCCCTGGTTTTACGGAGCCCGCACTACCGTGTGCGCTGCGATGAGGCATAGTCCGGGATGATGCATAGTGGCGCCTATGCATCATGAAGCATAGCCGTCACTGTTTCGCGACCCACTTGCTAGAAAACGGAGCGGACCTGCGCACCATTCAGCTGCTCCTGGGGCATCACCATCTGAAAGAGACCACGATCTATCTCCATCTCTCACAACGGCACCTCAACGCAACCGCGAGTCCACTGGACTCGCTCAAGCTGAAAGACAAATCACCGCAGAGCGAATAGATGAACCGGCCGCCACTCGAGGTGGCCGATCTGGTACGCGCCGCGGGACCCGCCTTCATCGAACGCAGCCGCAGGTGGATCACCTGGCAACACCTCAAAGTGCTGCGGGCCATCGCGCGCTGTCGCACTGCCGCCTTGGGCGGGCATCTCGATGAGTGCACCGACTGCGCGTACCGTCCGCCCATCTCGTACAACAGCTGCCGGGACCGGCACTGCCCAAAGTGTCAGGCCAACGCTCGCGACCGTTGGCTCGAAGCGCGTCGTAAGGAACTTCTCCCCACGCGCTACGTCCATGTTGTGTTCACCCTACCCCATGAGCTGGCCCCGCTCGCCTTGCAGAACAAAAAAATCCTGTACCATCTGCTGCTGCAGACCAGTGCCGAAACCCTCCTCGAAGTCGCCCGCGATCCCCAACATCTCGGCGCCGAAATCGGCTTCTTCAGTGTGCTCCACACCTGGAATCAGAAACTCGAACATCACCCCCATGCCCATTGTGTGGTGCCCGCCGGCGGATTGTCGCTCGATCACTCTCGTTGGGTTCCATCGCACGCTCGCTTCTTTCTCCCCATCCCCGTGCTCCGAAAGGTTTTTCGCCGCAAGTTTGTCAGCGCTCTAAAACACAACTTCCGTCAGGGCAAGCTTGGCTTCCATGGCACTCTGAAACCCCTGGCACACCCCAAAGCCTTCTCCGCCTGGTTGCGAACCCTATACCGACACCACTGGCACGTCTACTCCAAACACCCCTTCGGAGGTCCGGAACATGCCTTGCGCTATTTAGGCCACTACACCCATCGCGTCGCCATCTCCAACCATCGACTCGTTTCCTTGGTCGATGACCAGATCACCTTTCGCTGGCGCGACTCCGCTAACAACAATCAACACAAATTGATGCCCTTATCCCTAGATGAGTTCCTGCGACGCTTCCTGTTACATCTGCTGCCCAAAGGCTTTGTCCGCATTCGCCACTTCGGCTTCTTGGCCAACCGGCGGCGCGCCACTTTCCTGCCGCTTTGCCTTCAACTACTCGGAGCCGTACCGCCATCGCAGACCGAACCAGAAGCCTCCCCTGCCCAGGAACCGAGCCCACTTTGGCTCTGTCCCAAATGTGGCGGCCGCATGGTGGTCATCGAGAGACTTACCGCTGCCCAGATCCAACTCCGTTCTCCGCCCTCTCCCGCCGGAGTCGCCGCATGATCCGACCATTCCATCTCCCTTACCTGGTGCCTCTCACCACCTGCCGCCGTGGTGCGCCCTTCTTGCCCCCAAACCAGTTCCCCATTTCAAACCTCGCCTCGAACTCTCGCCCCAACCCCACGCAAACTACCACCACACCAATCCTGCCTGCCCTCTCGTTAACTCCACTCCCTCTTCACCAGAGCCTTTCTCATCACCCCAACACCATTCAATTTGCATAAGTGCCTCCCCACGGACGGCTTCCTTCAAACAGCTGTATCGGACGCGCCCCCCACGACGTCCCGAACCTACCTGCGCTCATGCAATGGGGCGCATCCGATACAGCACTAGCGTTTCTGAATCCTGACATCAGCGATGCAACATGTCCGACTCGCTGACTACCCGTATACGTGGGATCGGGTCGCAAATCCGCACCTTTGCTAGAGGGCCCTTGGGACAATCCGTCGAATAGACGCGATGCCCTTACGACAAGACTGCGAAGTGAGAACGATTCTCGGTTGAAATCTGGAGGCGGGATGTATCATCCTCGCACGCGGCGCCGTGAACGTGAGTTTCCATGCCACCTACATCTGCTGCGGGGCCGATTCAAAACGGAAGCGATTGTGAAGAGACAGACTGCACTACTGGCGGTTTGCATGATGTTTCTCGTTATATCAATCCAGGCGCAGGCGCCTCAGAGCCCGCAGGTCCTTGCACGACCCATGCTGGAGACTGCAGAGGAGGATTCTCGAGCCATGAAAAGAGCTGAACGGGAGTATGGGAAACTCAATCCTAAGGCACCCCCAGAACTTTCTCGATTCGCCTTTCTTATTGGCGAATGGAGTTGCGACGCAGAACTAAAGCGAGGCGACGGAATTTGGGAGAGTCTGAAAGCGACATGGGAAGGGCGCCTCATTCTTGATGGCTATGTGATTGCGGACGAATACCGAATGACTACGCCCGCTGGCGAGCTTCTGGTGCTGGGCATAAACCTTCGCTCGTATGATGCAAAGAAGAAGACCTGGAATATGAAATGGCTAAACGCTCTGGGTGGCACCTGGGTGGACCTAGGAACGGAAGACCTGAGCGGCGTCAAGATCGATGAAAAAGGAATTACGTACAACATGAAGGAGCCCGTTGCCTCCCATGTGTTTACGCGCGCTACTTACACTAACATCTCCGAGAATCACTTTACTTGGCGAGGCGAAAAATCAGACGACGGCAAGGCATGGGAAAAATTCATGGTGATTGAGGCCTATCGCAGCAAGAACTAAGTGGCGGGCTTCGGTTGAGTCGGTGGTAGATCGCGGGCTTGGACTTGGTGAGCAAAGCCGAACTCGTTCGTGGTTTCCGTGGCAGGACGGCTGGTTAACGGAGTACCTCCAGGACCGCCGTGCTCGCTGGCAGAATAGTGCCCAGCGGCGTACCAATAGCTGCGTGAGGACATGTCCCAGTATTCCTTCTGCCAATCGAAAGACTTCGCGTTGGGCCAGTAAACGGTGGTGGCGTCAAAACCGTAGGTGAGAGCAACGATTTTTTCGGGACTGATTTCTATTTTTTGTGCCCTTAGCAATGTGGTCGCTAACGTTTAAGAAAACCACTCCCACGCTGAAATGCGCCCCTGTGGGTGTGCAGGTTCATCGGCTTGTCTCTCCACCCCATCAGCTGAGCATGAGGGGCGCTTCGAAATTATTTCCGCCAACGCAGCAGCCGCCGTGTGAACCGCCAGCCAGTAAGAAGCGGGGAGAGGTATCGCAAAAGTGGGCCGCCAAATGGCGCAATTTCGGCTGTGCTGGTGCGGATCGTATACCGATTCGTAGCACTTCAGATGAAAATCCTTCCCCCTTATCGTGAACGGCGAGATGGGTGTATGATCGCCAGCGTTCTTGAAGTCAAAAAAGGAGATTCCGGTTAATAGACGCTTGGTGTGTGTCGATTCGCTGCCAGCGACAGACAGGGAAATCTGCGTGGTCATGCAGTCGTCAAGCATTTGTCAGGAACGATCATGGGTCAAGACAGCTTTATTCCGGTTGGAACGAATGCCAGGTCGCGAAATGACCTCGTCGACCGCGGATTTAGTCGTCAGCCGCTCAGAGTTGATGTAGACATAGCGCGCACGCTGGAAGAGTTAGCCCATGCAGCCTGGTCCATTCCAAAGGACAAGTACTATGACGGGGGCGACAGGTATCGTTCCTTACATCGTCTCCGGGCCGCGATTGTTGAGGGCGGTGTAAAAGTTTGGTCGAGCGAGGAGAGCGCACCCTATGTGCAGCTGGAAAAATACAACACGACCCTAGGCGGCCAGCAGCGAGAGTACGCTCCGCTACCCCCGGCCATCGCCGATTCCATAGGCGTTCGCAAGATGATTGCTTACCACCTTCATTACCTGCCGCTCTCGGCGGTGGGTACTAGATATTTAGTCAACATGCATACAATCAGGTTCACGGCTACGCCGGGCCGGCCGTGTGACACAAGCCCACCGGGCTTACATAAAGACGGGGAAAAGTACATCGCCACGCATCTGCTAGCCCGCTGCGGCGCTCACGGCGGCGAAGTCATCATAACCGACAATGAGAAACACGAAATGGATCGCTTCACGATGCGCGAATCGGGTGAGTGTTACGTCTTCGACGATGATCGCATCTGGCATATGTTGACGCCAGTGGCAGTACTGGAAGGCAATCAGTACGCCTACCGTGACACGCTCGCATTCGATTTGCTGCCAGAAGGCTGGGAACCCGTGAAGTGATCCGGGGAGCTACCGCGCAAGGCTGGTGCCCCTCGGCCTCCAACCGCCGAAACGGAGGCTCAAATCTCAGCTCAAGACCATCCCCGCCCTCGACACCGAATCGTTAAGGAGGAAGCGAAGAGGCAGGACTTTGCCCGTTACTGCAGCTTCGAGTACTCGGCCTTGGCTTGCTTCAGGAATCTCGGGATCGGCGTCTGTCCAGAGGGTGAGGAAATCCTTGTAGGCGGCGAGCGCCAGGACGCGATCGGCATTCGCTCCTGCGAGGTTTTCGACTGCAAAGCATTGGTACGCGCCGCTCCCAGATACGCCAACGCTCTCGTTCAGCAGTTCCAGACGATGTCGCTGTGGTCCGTTTTGAGAAAGACGAGAGGCATCCAAGGCTCTGGAACAGGCGCTTTAATTCTGTCGACTTGAAATTGTTTCTTTCAGGATCAGGCGCTCTTGCGGTCTGCCGATGCCAAAGGTAAACCCAGTTAGGTGACTGATGTACAATGGCGGAAGTTGAAAACGGAAATGCCGGTTAGCATCCGCGTTCACGCTCGATTCCGGTAAGCTGTTGCAGATTTCCGAAGGTTCCTCCGTGCTTATGGGAGGTTCTGATGAGCGCTACCGACGACAAGTTTTATCACCCGAGGATTTCGAAGCGGATTGATTTTGCCCCTGACCTTTGGATGATTCGCGTCAATCCCGGCGGTGAATTCAAGTTCGTGCCCGGACAATACGCCACCCTGGGTGTGGAGGGACCGCAGAAGCGGTCTGAGCGACCCTATTCTATTGTGTCGTCGCCCTATGAGGACGAAATGGAGTTTTTCTTCGAACTCGTACCTGACGGCGACCTCACACCTCAGCTCTATACGCTGCAGCGGGGCGACCAACTGCTCATGCGCAAGGTTGCCAAGGGCCGGTTTACACTCGACACCAGGAACGGTCGAACCAACCATCTCCTCGTTTGCACGGTGACGGGCGTTGCGCCCTTTGTAAGCTACGTCCGCACGCTGTACCAAGATTGGAAGGACGGCAAGTTCGCAGGCGAGCACAAGCTCTTCCTGCTGACCGGAGCCAGCCGCTCATGGGAGTTCGGGTATCACGACGAGATACAGGAGTATGCGCGACAGGTTCCTTGGCTGAAGTCGGTGCCTACGGTCAGCCGCCCCTGGGAAGATGAGAAATGGCAGGGTGAAACGGGCCGAGTGGAGGACATTCTACGGAAGTACGCCGACATGTGGGGGACCACCCGCGAGAACTGCGTCGCCTATCTTTGCGGCCACCCGGAGATGATTGAGCACTGCAAGGAGATTCTGAAACGGTGTGGCTATCCGAAGGAAGCGCTCAAGGAGGAGATCTACTGGGTGCCGGCGAAGAAATCGGCCGCGTGAAACGCAGTATCTGAGAAGCGTATTCTTTGTGCTGCGCAATGGCTCCAATCAAAGGGAGCGCGTCCAGTGTTTTACCGCGCAGTCCTGCTCGCGTAAGCGGATGACAGACCATACCGACGCCAGGCCCGACTAAGCGGCTCTCTGCGAAATCAGCTCCGGCAACGCGAAAAACTCGCGAACCCGCCGATTCACAATCTCGCCACCACGGGTTAAAAGAGTCTCGCGAATAATTTCGTCTTCGGAATCGGGCCGCAGCTTCCCATCCTTTACCAAGTTCAGAAGAAAAGCGGTGATATTGCGTCCATACATCTGGCTGGCATGATAAGGCACTTGGCTGGCGACATTGATCCGGCCGATGATGGTGACACCGTGCTCCACCACGGTTTGGCCGGCACACGTCAGTTCGCAGTTGCCTCCGCGCTCGGCGGCCAGATCAAAGATCACGGAGCCAGGCGCCATTCCTTTTACCATCTCGCGGGTCACCAGTACCGGGGCTTTCTTGCCCGGTACGACGGCCGTGGTTATAACCACGTCGCTCTCCGCGACTGTGCGGCTGAGAAGTTCACGCTGCCGAGCGTAGAAGCTCTCATCCTGCGCTGTACCGTATCCGCGTTCATCCTCCGAGTTTTTGGCCTCAATCGGGAGTTCCACGAACCGGCCACCCAGGCTCTGCACTTGTTCTTTGGTTGCCGGTCGCAAATCGTAGGCAGAGGCGACCGCGCCAAGGCGGTGTGCAGTGGCAACGGCTTGCAGCCCAGCGACTCCAGCGCCAATCACCAGGATGCGCGCCGGGGTGATGGTACCTGCCGCGGTCGTTAGCATAGGGACGATTTTGGGCAAGGTGCTGGCCGCGATGAGAACGGCTTTGTAGCCGCAGATCGTACCCATGGAGGAGAGCGTGTCCATACTTTGCGCTCGCGTGGTACGCGGCATCAACTCCTCAGCGAACGAGATGACCCCCGTTTGGGCAATCTGCTGGATTACGCCCACCGACCCCAGCGGCCGCAAGAAGCCGACAAGGATTTGCTCACTACGCAGCAATGGAAGGTCCGCTAGCCCGGTAACATCATTCGATCCGTAGCACAGAACCTGAACAATGATGTCCGCACCACCGAAGACCGCACGGCGATCGGCGAGGATCTTGGCACCCTGTTCGACATAAAGAGCATCCGGGTAGCCCGCCTCCGCTCCTGCTCCGGTCTCGACCAGCACTTCGAACCCCGCCTTGACGAGATTCGGGATCACCGTGGGAACGAGCGCAACGCGTCGCTCGTCCGGATAACTCTCCTTAGGCACACCGATGATCACGAAGCCATCATAACTCTTAGGTTCTGTAAAGAGCTACAAGGACCTGCGGCACTGAGCTTGCCTTCCCCGAAATCTGCCACTTCGACAAGCAAGGGCGAGTCGTATCCGGTGGTTGTTACTACGATCAATACATACTCTTAACTCAACCCGGCCACATCCAACCGCTCGCCGCAGCGTAAGCCCCGGCAGCACGAGGACACATCACCAACAGCAGTGTCGGCCCCTCTAGGGTGAACCATTCTTAATGCCCGCTGCGATGGCGCGCAGCATCAGCGGATGGCTACCTTCACCTGTTCCGCATGCGGTAGATCGTAGATCCAGCCGGTAAAAATCGTTGCCTCCATTGCTACTCTCCGTGGGTGGGGAAGAGTCTTGCTCCAGCCCTCAAGTTCCCATGCGTAGCTCCGATCTGGCCTTCCTGGTGAACCTGACCGCTCGCAATGACCTCGAAACCGTGCGCTAGGTAAGCTAAGATGGCGCCCCTTCTGCCCAAGCCACCGCGTAGCGCCTCGGGGGTTATCGCCTCTTCCCGATTGAAGCTACCCAGCGGCTAACTAAGGGGCCTCGCAACAATAAGTTCCCATTGATAGGGTTAACTAAAACATCTATAGCCGCCCAATGAAGCCAGGGCAA
>WNGQ01005724.1_pt1 | contig 13991 bp, 12 predicted proteins | sample 5407661 | NCBI WGS metagenome assembly WNGQ01 (sample SAMN13153382, study PRJNA577476) | soil metagenome | isolation source: 60 cm soil or saprolite under Garry oak tree replicate 2 | place: USA:California | collected 2016-06-15
GGTTCGACTGGACCGCGCTGACAAACGCGACGGCGGCGACCATCGCTGGACTGGAGGCGCTCCGAGCGGTGCAGCGCGATTCCATTCTTACCGCCCCAGGCCTCGAGGTCGTGATCGACGCGAGCGCAGTGGGCGGCATGGCCATGTGCGGCATCGACCCGCAAAACCTCCTGCAGGTGGGACACGGCGTGTTACTGCACCGGCGCTGGGTACGGCCCTGCGCGGGCGGCGCGCTGCAGGCCGAGTTCACGACACCCGTCGTGCAGGATCAACAAGCGAACACCGTAAGCGCCGTGATCGGAGACGACACGGCGGCGCGCTGGAGCACAGGCGGGCAGCCGCTCGCCCTGCCGGACGGCGCGCGGCTCGCGGACGCGCGTGACTTACGGCTCGAGGCAGCGCTCGCGACCGTTCACGCGGCGCATGCCGCGGTAGAACGAATCGGCAGAAGGGTGACGGTGCGGTTACTACCCTAGGTGAGGGTGCTGCCGTAGCCCAGGAAGGCCACCGTGCCCGGCGGCATATGCTAATCAATTAGCACACGTGCAAGGCGGCCACCGGCGGAAGTGGCGGAGCGACTCGCCTTCGGCTCGATCGCAACGAAAGCGTTGGGATCTCAAGTCGTCTCGGTGCTCGGGACGACAGGATGCACGAGCACACCCGCACGATACCAGGCGGGGAGCGGGGGCGCGAAGTACCGCTCCGCCCCCGGGTCATAGAGCTCATGGTCAGCAGGCACGGCCTCGAAGCCTTCGGGCGTCTCATCGCCGCTCAGCGCTCGGCAAAGCGTGTCCAAGTACGACGAGTGGCCGGTGATCAGCAACTCGGCGATTCGCTCAGTGTCGGCCAGCGCACGGGGAGGGAGTACGCCACCCAGGTACGTCTGGATGACCCCGTCTCTGCGCAGGACGCCCGTACCCGGCGTATGGGGAACCGAGGCCATGGGTAGGACCCTGAGGACCCTCAGGTGGTCATCCAGCATGAGAAGGGCCAGACCAGTGGCAACCGACCGACGACACACCTTCGGCGTCGCCGCTACAGGTCGGGCGATGCTCAGCAACCAGAACAACTCGGTGTCGGTGTGCAATCGCGTCACGATGCCGCTCACATCACCCGGTGTTGAATCGGAAGCGCGGGCGATGACCAAGCGAAAACGTAGGCTGGACTCCGGCATGGTGGCGCCAAAACTAGACTCATGAACCCCCCTCGGCGAACAGGGTGCAGAGCACGGCCAAGCGCCGCTCCTTGGCGCCCATGATCACGAGCCAGAGCATGATCGCCGCCTCTGCCGACATGAAGGGTTCGGCCAAGTTGTAGACCTTCTCCTCGTACGCTGGATACAGCAAGCCGGTAAAGCTGAGCGCCAAGTAGCCAAAGCAGCCCGGGCTCGGCGCGAAGGTGTCCCATCAACTCTCTCTTCCTCCCATCCACCGGGTCCTCTTCCCGTTATCCCCGGGCTTGCGCCCGGGGTCAGTGGCGGGCCGGGTGTCAGGAATTCCCGGGCTGAGAGTCCGGGCTCGGCACTCGAGTGCGCCCTGTAAGGGCGCACACACGGCCGAGCGCGCCCTCTCAGGGCGCGGGTTAACCGCCCAGAGGACCCCGTGAGCTAAGGTCCGTCCGGCAGGGCCTGGTTGTAGAACGCCATGGACCGCTCGAGATCGAGCTGCGCCTGGTGATGGGACACCATTCCGAAGGCAGACACGAGCACCCCGCCGAGAGCGATGCCCGTCCCGGTCGTCACGTTCGCGGTGCGATGGAAGTTCTCGTTCGGGTGGACTAAAACCACGATGGCCCCGGCGATGAACGCGGCGGCTCCGACGAGGTGGTAGGCCGAGCCGCGATTGTAGGCGGCGCGAAACGCTTGGTAGTAGTGCCGCGTGCTGTCCGATCCGTTCGCGAGGAGGTTGATGCGCGGCGCGAACGCACCAAATTCGGCGACCGGCGTGGCGGCCGCGCCCTGAACGACGCGGCCGGCATCGTGTTGTATGCTCAAGAAGCACCGAATGTAGGGGCAGGCTCGCTCTTGGGCGGCGGCAGGTGCACTCACCGAGATGGCAGTCGCGATGGCGACGAATCCGATGGTGAGCTGCTTGATCGGGAGCATATGCACGACCCTCCTTCTCTGTGAGGCCAGGTGGTGCGATCGAGACTCGTGGTGCTACAAACCGATACGTGGCAGCGTGCACCCTCGTTGTCGCTACGACGTCCCGACGAGCATCGGCCCCCCGTCGGTCTGACATCTGGATTCACTACACCGCAAGCGCTTTAACGCCATTGGCAGACTTGTTGTACATATACTCGGCCAGATCCTTCAGTTCCCCCGCCTTCGCAACATGATCGGCATAGAGCCGCTTCTAGCTGTAGAAGACAAACTGAGCGCGTGAACAAATGGCGTGGGATCTTGAAAACGGGGTTCACCCTGGCCCGCCGCCCGGACACCGTTCCGAGCACCCGACATCGCGTTCGTCCGGCGCGAGCGCCTGCCCCACCCCGAGCCAAGCGGCTTCCCGACCTCGCCCCCGATCTCGTCGTCGAGGTGCTGTCGCCTGGGGACCGCCCCGGCGAGGTCCTCGCCAAAGTCGCCGATTGGCTCTCCGCCGGCACAACGCTCGTGTGGGTGGTCGATCCGGAGTGCCGGCTCGCATGGATCCATCGTCACGACGGCAGCGAGGCCGGCGTGACGGCCGAGGGTGCGCTCGAAGGAGAAGACGCCCGCGCCATCCACGAGCCGCAGGAAGCGCGACTCGAAGCGGAGACCTAGAATGTGAACGTCGCGGCGGCCAGGAAGTAGTTCATCCCCAGCGCAGGGCCACTCTGGGTAATCGCCGCGCCGGGGAAGAAATGTGCGTACGCCAGCTCCGCTCGAACGTACGGCCCGATGTACCAGTCCAGTTGTCCCCACGGCTGGACCCCGATGTAGCGGCTCGCGGTCGAGAGGGCGGGACGCACCAGCTGTCCCGCCGCGTCGTAGATCCCGTCCGTGCCGCGCGTGCGCCAGAAGACATCGGCATCCACGTAGGCCGACACGCGGCGCGTGAGCTGGAGATCGAGCGTCGGATGGACGTTCGTGAGGTTTACCGGGCCCACCGGCACCCCGCTCTGCACAAACCCGCGCGGATACAGGGGGTCGAGCGACTGGAGGGCGGGATCGCTCGGGTCACGATCGCCGCTCGATTGCGACCCCCGGAGCGCCAAGCGTGGCCGCCAGCGCGTGCGAAACGTGTACGCCACATCCCAAATCCCGACGTAGGCATCGATGGGCGCGGCTCCGAAGCGACCCCACTGGTACAGTCCCTCGATGTTCCATTCCCACTGGCCCTGGCGTCCCCGAGAGACCGCTCCCGCCGTCCACCGGTTCGCGGGCGCCGTTCCCTGTGCGAAGCGCGCGGCATCGCGATGGTCACGGAACAGATACGCGTCCAGCCAGAGACGACTGGGACGCAGCGTCACCGTGCTCACCGCACCCCACGTCGACCGCGTCGAATCGCGGACGTCGCCGAACACTCCGGGCTGCACGCGCACCTCCCGGCCCCAGAACCCCGCCACATCGACGCGGCGGCCCGTGAAGCCGCCGCGCACCGCATCGAACGACCGTCGCACGTTGGCCGGATCACGCGTCGCGAACGTGCGGCTGCCACCGAACACGAGCTCTTGCCGGCCGACTCGCGTCCAGAGCCGGCCCACGCTGGCCGGCTGGCCGAGCTCCAAGAATGCCTGGTGCAGGCGCAGCGTGTCGACATCGAGCGGGCGGGGGCCGCCGGTGCGGCCCTCCTCGACCGCGCTTGCGACGTGAGCGAATGCGCGCACATGGGGACCTCCGCGCCAGTCCGCATGCAGCATCACCCGCTGCAGCGCGTAGCCGCTCAGATCGGACGGCAGCGCGCCGAACCCGGGATGATCGAGTCGCTCGTACTCGGTCCGGATCTCGCCGCCGAGCGACAGCGTGCTCCAGGCGCCAAGGGGGATGTACTTGAGCGGCTGCCACCACCCATGGCGCACGGAGTCGCGGAGATACTCGTAGCTCTCGTCAATCCGGAGTGGCCGGAACGGGGTCACGAGCTCCGGCCGCGGCGTCTGGCCACGCGCCTTCACCGCGAAGACCGCGAACACCGCCCCAACGACCAGCCCCAGCCACCTCACCCTCACTCGGGGCATGGCGCTCCGCGCTCGACCCACAGCCGCACGGCGGCAAGAAATGCGTCCCTCGGGGTGTTGACCGGGGCTCGTCCCGCTCCTGGGCTCCACGACCACGCGACTCGAGCATCGGTCGCGAGGTGCTGCGCGAGGGCGACGAGGTCGCGCCCGCCGTTGCGCTGCGGGTTCTTGAGCTGCTCGCACAGCGCCCGCGGTGTACGCCCCTCCCACCCCATGCTGAGGGGCGCGAGTCCCCAGCCGCGGGCGCCGGGCACGCCGCTGGCAGGATTGTTGGCCGTCTGGTGGCACGTGGAGCAGCGCATGCCGACGGCGCCCAGGTCGTCCCCGCCCCGCACGACCCGGAACAGATGCGGATGGCGGTCATCGCCTTGCGTAGGATGGTCGCCGTTGGTGTGGCAGTTGAGGCAGCGCGGATGCAACAGCACGGCGCTCATCCGCCCGAAAGCCTGTACGCCCTCTTGTCGCCGGGCGGCAGCCGAATCGGTCGTTTGGCCGGCGAGCGCCGGGCCCCACGCCATGAAAGCGGCGACGACGAGCGGCCTCATCTCCCCCGCCCGGTCGCGGCGGCGCGATGGATCGCCCTGCGGACCCGGGCGTACGTGCCGCAGCGACACAGGTTCGTCATCGCGGCGTCGATCTCGGCCTCTGAGGGCGCGGGTCGTTCCTTCAGGAGCGCCGCCGCCGCCATGATCATTCCCGACTGACAGTAGCCACACTGCGGCACTTGCTCCTGGATCCACGCTTGCTGCACCGGGTGCGAGCGATCGGGCGACAGCCCCTCGATCGTCGTGATCGACCGGCCCCCGGCCGCTCCCGCCGGGAATGAGCACGAGCGCACCGCCTGACCGTCCACGTGCACCGTGCAGGCGCCGCACGCGGCAATGCCGCATCCGAACTTGGTGCCGCTCAAGCCGAGCTGCTCTCGCAGCACCCACAGCAGGGGGGTGTCGTCCTCGACGTCGACCTGATGGATCGTGCCATTCACGGTCAATTCGAGCATCAGGAGCCTCCTCGGATCATTCCTCGTCAGGCGAAACGCAGTCCATGCCGGGTGACGGGCATCGAGCGCAGGCGCCGGCCGGTCGCCGCGAAGATGGCGTTCGCGAGCGCAGCGGGGAGCGTAACCGGACTCACCTCCCCGATCCCGCCAAGCGGGCCACCGCCGGCGATGAACTCGGTGACGAGCTCCGGGGCCTCCGCGAGGTACGGCAGGACGTAGCGGTCGAAATTGCTCTGGCGAGCGGCGCCCTGGTTGAACGTGATCTCGGTCTTGGTGCCGGCGAGGCCGAAGATGACGCCGCCTTCGATTGCCGCGGTGGCAATCCCCGGGTCGAGGACCCGTCCCGGGTCGACGGCGGAGACGACCCGATGCACCTGCAGCAGCTCTCCGTGAACGCTCACCTCGACGATCTGAGCGATCAGGGTGCCGAACGCACGCGCGTACGCGACGCCCCGGCCTCGGCCGGATGGAAGCGGTGTTTCCCAGCGGCCCAACTGGGCCGCCCGATTGAGCACCGCGAGGCCCCGTGCGTTCTTGCGCAGCAAGCGTCGGCGGTACGCGACCGGGTCCGTCCGAGTGGCGTGCGCCAGCTCGTCCACGAAGCTCTCCAGCGCGAACGTGTTGGGACCGAAGCCCGTGGTGCGCAGCACCGAAGTCGGGATCGGCGTGTCGAAGAGATGGAAGTCCACGCGCCGTGCGGGAAACGCGTAGCTCATTTCGAGCATCCCCTCGAGCGCGCTGGGGTCGACGCGGGTGTCATTCATTTGCCGATCGAGAAACGGGGCGACCGGGCGAAGGATCGTGGGCGACACGACGCGCGCGTGGAGCGCCTGCGGCGCGCCCGAGCGATCGAGCGCCGCCGCCAGTCGGATCGTCGACGCAGGCCGATAGTGATCCCGTCGGATGTCCTCTTCGCGGTCCCAGATGACTTTGACCGCTGCCCCGATCGCGCGGCTGACCAGCGCGGCCTGAATCACGAAATCGGGCAACAGCCGGCGGCCGAAGCCACCGCCGAGATACGGGCTCCGGCGGACGCTGATCCGGTCCTCCGGCATTTGCAGCGCCGCGGCGAGCGCGTGAACCGCCAACTCCTGGCCCTGGGTCGGCGCCCAGACGTTGCACCGGTCCGCCGTGACATCCGCGGTGCAGTTCATCGGCTCCATCGTGGCGTGCGCCAGGAACGGATTGGTGTAAGTCTCGCTCACGGTCTGCGCGGCAGCGCCGAGCCGGGCCGCGACGTCGCCTTCCAGCACCGGTGTCGCCCACGGGCCATCCTCGAGGATGTGGGCATACCGCGCATCGATCAGGTCGCTGTCGATTTCGGCGACGGGGCCGGCGTCGTATTCGAGCTGCAGGGCCGCGAGCCCCTTGCGGGCATGCCAATAGGTGTCGGCCACAACGGCGACGCCACGTGGGACCGGGACGACGGCACGCACGCCCGGCGCCTGGCGAGCGGCGGCTTCGTCGTACCGACGCACGCTGCCCGCGATGGTCGGCGCAGTGCGAATCGCCGCCACCAGCATGCCCGGCACGGCGATATCGATTCCGAAGACCGCGCTGCCGTCGACCTTGGCTGGAACATCGACGCGGGATAGGGAGCGACCCACCAGTGTGAGCTCACGGTCGGCCTTGAGCGGCGGATCTTGGGGCGGAGGAATCTGAGCCGCCGCCGTCGCCAGCTCGCCGAAGGTGGCCCGCCGCCCGCTCGACGCATGCACGATCGCACTGCGCTCGGCGCGACATTCGCCGCTCGGTACCTGCCACCGCTGGGCCGCGGCCTCCACGAGCATGGCACGCACGGTGGCCCCGGTGCGCCGCATCAGGTCGAAGAATGCCTGCGAGCTCTCGCTGTTGCCGGTGAACATCCAGTGGAAGCGGGGATTCTGGTATGCGGTCGCGAACGGCGCCGTCTCGAGGCGCACGCTCTCCCATGCCGCCCCGAGCTCGTCTGTCAGGATCGCGGGAAGCGTGGTCGAGATCCCCTGTCCCATTTCGGCTTGTGAGACGATGATGGTCACCACGTTGTCCGGCGTCACCCGAACCCAGGGTCCGAGCGGAACCCCGGGCTCCAGCGCTACGCCGGTCAGCAACGCTCGAGCCGCCGCCCGGAGAGGGGCGGGCACCAGCGCCACCGCGAGCCCGCCGGTGGCGAGTGTGACGACGCGCACGAACTCGCGACGCCCGAGTCCACGATCTTGTGCGGCTAGCTCCGAGCTTCCGCTCATCGCACTGTCCCTCCGTTCCGGCAACGCGACGCCGTCTGGACGAGCCAACGAAATAACCCCGTCGACATCGGCGCAACGCACCGGGCGGTGCGTTGACGCTCGGGACGCGTCAGGAGTGCGTGGGTGGGACGTCAGGACGGCGACGGGTGTGCGCCGATCGAAACCGTACAGCATATTTTCAGGGCGCGGGAAGGCGAGATCCCGCGGAGAGGAGAAGCGACGATGCGAGCGACACGCGACAACGCCGGGATGCGATACCTGTGCCCGGTCGATTTGACGCTGGACGTCATCGGCCGGAAATGGCAGCCACTCATCCTCTGCGCACTGTACGCCGGTCCGCTGCACTACAACATGCTGAAGGCGGCGTTGCCGGGCGTCGCGCACAAGGTGCTGACCCAGCAGCTCCGCGACCTCGAGCGCCATCGCCTCATCGCGCGTACCGAGCGGACCGCGCGCGGGGGGCGTCGTGTCGAGTACTCCCTCAGCGACTTCGGCCGTACGCTGCGGCCCGTGCTGCGAACGATGGCCTTGTGGGCGAAGCGCCATCACCGGCGCGTGGGTGCGAAGCTGGACATGCCGCCGGTGATTCGGGACTGCGTTGCCGTCGTGGAGTAAACCGTTTCACCGGTCGCCGCCCTAGAGAGCTCTCGTGGGTCGGGAGAAGCGCCAGCTTTCGCCCGATCGTTAAACGCTCTCCCGACTGCGGCGCGCGGCGGCCGCAGCCAGCAAGTCCCCCATCCGTTCGTTGCGGGCCGCGTGACGCGGCCGACTACGGCACCCGCAGGGACTTCATGGTCGGGAAGCGATCGGCGGAACCAACGTGTTCGGCGGCGTCCTGCCGCTGTACGACGCCGCAGGGACCCTCGTCGGCGGCCTCGGCGTGAGTGGCGACGCTTCCTGCGCCGACCACAACATCGCCTGGAGGATGCGCTACAATCTCCAGCTCGACCACGTGCCGGCCGGCGTAGCGGACGGCGGCAAGGACGACAACATCATCTACGACATCACGAACGGTGTGAGCGCCAGCGGGTTCGGCCACCCAGAGTGCTCGGCCGCGGCGACGTCCATCGGGAACGCGCTTCCCACGACGCATCCGATCGGACACTGACGACCCGCGGCTGCCCGGACCATGAGCCGGGCGTGGAGGCGAGGGAGCGAGCCGTCGCTCCCTCGCCGATCTACGCGCCGCCGCCACCAAGGACCCGTAGGAGCCGGTTCGTTCAGTACAAGATGTTCCCCGTCGCCGTGAACGCCCAGTGGCGGCCGGTGAACCCTTTGCCCCAGCGATAGCCGAGCGCGAATTGCCCGACGTCGGTGATGGTCAATCGCGTGGGACCGAGCCGGAGCGCGAGCCCCGCGTCGCCACCCAACCGCGTCGGCTCGGTTGCGTCCCAGGCGCCGCCGTAGTCGAAGTACGGCGCCACGCCGACGCCGAACAGGCCCCACACTTCGTCTTTCACCACGAACCGGTCCTCGAGAGCGACCCATGCCTCGCGGGTGCCGGTGAAGGCGTGCGCCCCGAACAGGCGGGGGCCCTTGCTGTCGCGCCAGAGATCGAACTCGTCCCCCGGCTTGGGCCCGCGCAGCGCGCCGCCCTCCAGATGAAAGATGAGCGTCTGGCGGGCCAGGTTCTGGCTCGCGACGGTCACGCTGCCGAAGACACGCCCCGAGTCCACCCCCGCGCCGGTGAGCACGCCGTCCGCCTGACCGCGCACCACGGCGAACCCGTTGTGCCAGATGGCGGAGACTTGGCCGCTCGCCTCGGCACCCACGCCCGCACTGTCGGGCTTGTAACCCCAGGCGCGCGGCGCCGCCCAGACCCCGAGCCGCAGGATCCGCGAGAGGTCCACGTCTTCCTGGTGGGCGAAGGCATTGAAGTTCTCGAGCACCTGAAAGCGCACCTGTTTCAACTCTATCCCTGCGCCAACGGTCCCGAATTGCGAGCGCGGGAAGGGCGCTGCGACCGCGAAGTCCTCGCGTCGCCAGCTCGCGCCGAACCAGAGCCGGGCGTAGCTCGCCCGCGTGGCGCGCAGCGCCACACCTCCGGAAAGGCCGAACAGCAGCAGTCGGTGCTGCACGCGGTCGGCCAGGGTGTCGTCACGAAACCGCAGCACGCGCTCCTTCCCCGCGGCGCCGTACGTCACGAGGGACCGGGGCGCGACGGTCTCGTAAAAGGGCACGCCGAGGGACCACGACCCGCTGTCGCCGTCCGAAATAGCCTTGTATTGCGCGGCGAGCGCGGTGCGGCGACCGAGCAAGCCGGTGCTGCTGTATCCCACGCTCACGCTGTGACGGTCGGGGGTCTTCTCATAACGTCCGGTCAGCGCGGTGCCGCTGCCGAGCAGATTCCCCTCGGTGAACGCTACCGCCCACAACACGTCCCCTGCGACGGACGAATAGTCGAAGTCCGGAATGGTGCTCCAGGCGTCGTCCGTCTCCACTCGCAGGGCGAGACGCCCGCCGTCCACGCGCTCGGTGTCGATGCTCACGGCGCGAAAGATCGTCAGCGCTCGCAGCGCCCGCTCGCTCTCGGCCACCTTGGCGGAGTCGTAGGTGTCGCCCCGTTTGATCAGCAGGGCGTGGCGCACGACCCATCCGAGCGTGGTGATGTGCAGGGCGTTCCCGACACTCGCCACGATCTTGGGCGCGTCACGCCTGCGATCGTACACGTTGTGCCGGACGACGAGGATCGTGTCGATGGTCTGGGCGGCGACTGCCGCCGGGCAGACTGCGAGGAGTGTCGGCGCAAGACGCAGAGCGCGCGCCAGTCGCGCGCGCATTACGCGGTTTCGTGAAGAAGCCATGCCAAGAATTTACTGGGTCGAGATTCTACGCTCCATGCGGGAGGGAGCCACCATCGGGGCCGACCTGGATCTCGGAGCGCTCCGCGGGTCTGGGCGGTGAGGCCGCGTCCTCACCCCCTGTCCCCCTCTCCCTTCGGGAGAGGGGGAACGGCAGGCGAGCGCTCGTGATCCCCGGGCTTGCGCCCGGGGTCACTTGCGCGGCCTTACGACACGGCTCGCGTTTTCTTGGTGCCAGACTCGTACCGGTGAGCGCGTATTGTCGCCCCGCGGGCGGCAGCGCGCGAGGGGTGTCGCGTCTTGGCCTTCGGGATTGCCGGGGTTCGCAGCCGGAACGGTGCTGGTGTGGCGAAACCGGTAAACGCGGAGACCTGGACGAATCTTGACTCGGCAACGATGACCGATCATGTTCTCTCTTACTTGAGGGGTCTCCGCGTAGCCGCTTTCGCTACGCCAAAGAAAAGCCGGGGAGCGTGACGCTCTCCGGCTTTTCACTTGCCACGCGCCGACTCCCGCAGGGTGGCGATCGAGGGCGTTTTCACCGCGAACGACAGGCTCGGCGCGTTGCGCGAGTAGGGATTAGGAGGAGGGAGGGGGGGTTGCCCGAGAACGTCAAACAGTATCCTGGCGGTGAAAGCGAGCTATTTGATCGGCTTGTAGGGGGCTCGTCGGGGCGCATATTCAGCACATGTTTCCGCCCGACGACGAGAGCTTCGCCGAGGCCATCGCCGACCGCTACCGCCTGGAGCGCCCGCTCGGCGCGGGGGGGATGGCCATCGTCCATCTCGCCCAGGACCTGAAGCACAGCCGCAAGGTAGCCGTCAAAGTCGTGCGACCCGAGTTCGCCACGGCACTCGGCGCCAAGCGGTTCCTGCGCGAGATCGAGATCGCCGCCGCGCTCAATCACCCCCACATCGTCCCCGTCCACGACTCCGGCGAAGCCGCAGGCGTCCTGTACTACGTCATGCCCTACGTGGAGGGCGAGTCGCTGCGCCACCGGTTGCAGCGCGACAAGCAGCTGCCGCTCGAGGACGCTTTGCAAATCACGCGCGAGGTGGCGGACGCGCTCGACTACGCGCACCAGCGCGGCGTGGTTCATCGCGACATCAAGCCGGAGAATATCTTGCTTCAGGTGGGACACGCCCTCGTAGCCGACTTCGGGATTGCCCGCGCGGTGGAATCACGCAGCACCGCCCTGACACAGCCGGGCATGCTGATGGGGACGCCCGACTACATGAGCCCGGAGCAAGCGCTGGGAGAACCGGACCTGGACGGGAGGTCCGATCAGTACGCGCTCGCCTGCGTGCTGTACGAAATGCTGTCCGGGCGCCCGCCCTTCACCGGCACATCGGCCGAAGGGGTGCTGTTGCGCCACCTCACGGTCGAGCCGCCCCGCATCACCGATCTTGCGCCCAGTGTCCCGAAACCCGTGGCCGCGGCACTGGGCCGGGCGCTCGCCAAGGCGCCCGCCGACCGGTTCGGCGGCATGGCGGCATTCGTCGAGGGCCTGACGGCACCCGAGGCGCCGGTGGGCGCGCCGCCGCCGGCGCAGCTGACCTCGTTCATCGGGCGCGAGCGCGAGACCGCTGCCGTGCAGGACCTGCTGCAGAGCACCCGGCTCCTCACCCTCACCGGTGCCGGCGGCACCGGCAAGACGCGCCTGGCGCTCGAGGTGGCCGGCCGCGTGGGCGCGAGCGGGCGCTACGCGGACGGCGTCGGTTGGGTGGAGCTCGCTTCCCTGGCCAATCCCGAGCTGGTCCCGCACCACGTGGCCGACGCGCTGGGCGTGCGGCGCGACGGCATTCGCGCCGCCGGGGACGCCCTGCTCGAGGCGCTGCGCGATTGGGACGCGCTGCTCGTGCTCGACAACTGCGAGCATCTGGTGGAGGCGTGCGCCCGCCTGGCCGACGCGCTGCTGCGCGGCTGCCCGGCTCGTGCCGGCGCTCGGGCTCCCCCCCCTCGCCCTCGAGGCCGGCAAGCCCGTCACCCGCGCGGCGGCAGCCGCGAGCGAGGCGATCCAGCTGTTCGTGGAGCGGACCCAAGCGGTGCGGCCCTCGTTCGCGCTCACCGACGACAACGCGGCGGCGATCGCGCACATCTGCCGGCGGCTCGACGGGCTCCCCTTGGCGATCGAGCTCGCCGCCGCGCGGGCGCGAGTGCTCGATCCCCAACAGATCGCCGCCCGGCTCGACGACGTCTTCGGATTGCTGTCCACCGGAAGCCGGACGGCGGCCCCACGCCAGCGCACGCTGCGGAGCACGATCGAATGGAGCCACGCGCTGCTCAGCGAGCCCGAGCGGATCCTGTGTCGCCGGCTGGCGGTGTTCACCGGCGGGTTCACGCTCGACGCGGCAGAGGCGGTGGCCGCCTTCGGCGCGATCGCCGCGACGGAGGTGCTGGACCTGCTCGGCGGTCTCGCGGATAAATCGCTCATCTCGCTCGAGACCGAGGCGGTCGAGGCGAGGTACGGGATGCTCGAGACGATGCGGCAATTCGCGCGCGAGCGGCTTGAGGAGGCGGGTGAGGCGGCCGAGCTTGCGCGCCGTCACGCGCACTTTTTCCTCGCCCGTGCCGAGGCCGCGGACCCATTCCTCCCGGTGCACGGCGGGGGCTGGCAGGAGCGGCTCGGGCCGGATGTCGGGAACCTGCGGGCCGCAGCCGACTGGTTCGAGCAGGATCCCACGGCGGTGGAAGACAACCTGCGGTTCACCGCCGCGCTGCACTGGCTCTGGTTCGCGCTGGGGCGCTACCGGGAAGCCCGCCGGCGCCTCGAGACGGCGCTGGAGCGCAGTGGCGGCGAGCACACCCGGGCACGCGGACGCGCGCTCGCCTCGCTCGCCCAGTTTCTCGCGCTGCAGGGCGAGCGGGTGGCGATCGGTCCGGTTGCCGAGGAGAGCGTGGCGACGTTGCGGGAAACGGCCGGCCCATCGCTCGATCTCGTGTGCGCGCTCGTGGCGCTGGGGCAGGCCCGGCTGCTCGCCGGCGACCTGCAGGGCGCCGCGGGCGTGCTGGCCGAGGCCACGGCGGTGGCGAGGGTGGTGCGGCCGCGGTACTGGATCACCTACGCGCTGTACTGGCAAGGCTACGTGGCGCAGGCCCGCGGCGACCTCGCGGCGGCGCTCGCGGCGCTGGACGAGGGGGTCGCCCTGGCGCTCGAGGAGGGCTACCACGCGCCCATCGCCCACCTCGCCACGCTACGGGGCCGGCTCGCCCTGGCCGAAGGAGATACCGAGGGCGCGCTCGCTTCCCTTGCCCTCGGGCTCACCCGCCTCAAAGTCACTCAGAACCACTGGTCGACGATCATTCTGATGGAAGACCTGGCGCGCATCGCGGCCGCACGCGGCGATGCCGGGCGGGCGGCCCGCACGCTCGGCGCCGTGGCCAACCTGCGCGAGGAAGCCGGGGCCGCTTCCCTGCCCGTCGAGCGCGAGGCGATGGATCGTCTCGCGGGGTCGCTCCGTGCGACCCTGGGCGAAGCGGCGTTCGCGGCCGCATTCGCAGCGGGGCAAGCGCTGAGCCTGACCCAGGCCCTGGACCTGGCCACGACACTGCTCGGTGACGCGGCGCCGCAGCGGGCAGAGGTGGTGGCGGCAGGGCGCGCAGCCGGCGTGCCGGTGTTATCAGTGAATGCCCTGGGGCCCCTCGAGATCGCGCTGGACGGAGCGGGCCCACTCGCGCCGGGGGCATGGAGCAGTGCCAAATCGCGCGAACTGCTGCTCTATCTGTTGTGTCACCCGGCGGGGCGCACGCGGGAGCAGGTCGGGCACGCGTTGTGGCGCGACGCCTCGCCCGCCCAGATCAAGAGCAACC
>WNGQ01014142.1_pt1 | contig 13990 bp, 15 predicted proteins | sample 5407661 | NCBI WGS metagenome assembly WNGQ01 (sample SAMN13153382, study PRJNA577476) | soil metagenome | isolation source: 60 cm soil or saprolite under Garry oak tree replicate 2 | place: USA:California | collected 2016-06-15
CATGAAGTCTCCCAGACCGTCCGCGTCGATCGGAGTGAGCTCGTCCGCGGCCCACGCTTCCAGCTCGGGTGAGTCCAGGCCGGCGGTGAGCAGCGCGATCGCCAGCTGCATGGCGGCGGCCAGGGTCTCGCCGGGCCCGGCCTGCGCCTGCGCAGTCTGGGCACCGACGGGCCCGCCCTGCGCTCGCGCAGTCTGGGCACCGACGGCGTCCGAGCCTGGCGCCTGCCGGACGTTCCCGTCGTCCCGGCGGCGGCGTGGCCGCCAGCGGAGGCGTCGGGCCGGGGCGTCCGTCGTGTGGTCCGCGCGCCCGGCGGGCGGCCTTGGCAGGCCATTCTGGCGATGAATCCTCATGCCTGCCAACACGGGGCCGGACCTGAGATTGTTCACGCCGGCGGTCGGCTCACGCTAGGCCGTAGGAAGCTTTCCCAGGGCGAGCGCGAGTACGGCTGGGGTCAGGGCCAGCAGCACCGGGGTCAGCGCGAGCGCCACGGCGGTGGCGCGGAGCAACTGCCGCCGTGCGCGCCCTAGTGGCTGGCTGGGTCCTAGGAGCCGGTGAATCCGCTGGACCGAGTCGGTGGCACCCGCGGCTAGGGTCGACGCGGGACTGGCGGATGTGGCGAGGACGACCAGGGCGGTGGCGAGCAGCCGAGGATCGCGGGCTCGGGCGGCCGCATCGTCGGCGTGCAGTTCCACCAGCCGCGCCACCTGCTCTTCGGCGTCCCGCATCAGGGGCAAGAAGGGGAGCACCTCGCGGCCGATCCTCGCCATGGCCAGCAGCCGGTGATGACGGCCGGTCAGGTGAGCTCGCTCGTGCGCCAGGACCGCATCCAGCTGGCCGGGATCGAGCGCCTGCACCGCGCCGGTGGTCAGGATCACCGTGGGCTGCCGGCCGGCCACACAGTAGGCAGCCGGCTGTTCATGCTCCACCAGCACGGCCCCCAGCGCCGGCTCGGGCTTCCCGATCAGCCGCGCGGTCTGCGCATGGCGCAGCGCCTGCCGCCCGGCGGCACGGAAGTGGGTCATCGTGGTGAGCACGGTACGGGCTACAACAGCGCCCGCTAGGGTGAGGCCGAGGCCGGCGACCGTGGCCCCGCCCGGGGTGCCGTAGGTGGCGCGGAGCCGGAGCACGCAGGCTCCGATCAGGTGACTGAGCCCCCCACCGAGAGCGGTCGCATGAACGGCCAGCGTCAGGCCGGCCAGGCCGAGCGCGACGACGACCGACCATCCCGCGGCCAGGTAGGTGACGATGGCCAGCAGCGGCGCCCGGGCCGTCCACCTGGCCCGGCCGAGCATCGGAGACCCCAGGATGCCGAGACAGGCCGCGTAGGCTACCAGCACTGCGGCGACGGTCACCGGGACTCGCCGGCCTTGGGCTCGCCGAGTGCTTGTTCGAGCGCCTCGCGCAACAGCGCCGCGTCGTGCGGGCTCATCTGGAGCGCGAAATGCGTGAGGGCCGTGCGCCGGTCCGGGCTGGTGGCTAGCGCGTCGTTCATCAGCGCCGCGGTGTAACTGGACCGGGATCCGGTGGGCTCGTAGCGCCAGGCCCGGCCGTCCCGCTCCCGCCGCAGCCATCCCTTGCGGTACAGGTTCTCCATGACCGTCATCACGGTGGTGTAAGCCAGCGCCCGGTCGTCATGCAGAGCGTCGACCACCTCGCGGACCAGCACCGGCCGACCCCACTCCCACAACCGATCCATGATCACGGCTTCCAGCTCACCGAAACGTCGCATCCTCACTCCCGAACATGGCTGTGCCAAACGGCGTGTCCGCCGTTATCTACTATCACGCATAGAACAACCCGGCGGTTCAGGGGCCGCCTCTTTTCCTTCCGGCCAGCCACCGCGAGGTGGCAGTCACCTCGACTTGGCCATCGGGCCGGCGACCTCGTCGACCAGAGCGGCTACCGGTGAACATAACACATTTACTATCCGTGTTAGTAGACATGGCTGCTATTACAGATGCTCCCCGAGACGGGCTGGGCGGCGACCCCGATGCCGTCATCAGCGAGCTGTACTCGCACTATGCCAAGGCCCTGCACGGTTACGTGGAGCAGTTCTGCCCGGACCGCTCAAGCGCAGATGACATCGTCCAGGAAACCTTCATCCGGGCATGGCGTCACCTGCCCCAGCTGAGTGCCGATGACCGACCGATCCGGCCATGGCTGTTCCGGGTCGCACGCAACTTGCTGATCGACGCGAACCGGGCCGCGCGGGCCCGGCCGATGACCGTGCAGGAGCAGTCGGCCGGCGAGGTCGGGACCGATTCTGGATTGGAGGAGATCCTGGACCGGCAGCTCGTTTCCGCCGCGCTCCAGCACCTGTCGCCCGCGCACCAGACCGTGCTCGTGGAGACCTTCTACCGGGGCGGGACCATGGCGACGGTCGCCCGTGAGCTCGGCATACCACACGGCACAGCCAGATCACGGCTGCACTACGCGCTCGATGCGTTGCGCAAGCAACTCGAAGAACACGACGCGATCGCGTGCTTATGAACAACCGCCTGCCCTGGGATATTACGGCCGCCGATGCCGATGGCACGAAGACAGCCGCTGATGCCGATGGCACGAAGACGGCCGCTGATGCCGATGGCACGAAGACAGTGCCTGCCACAGGGACCCAGATCGTTCGGCGCCTGATCGTGGTGATATTGCTCACCGCGGCCGCCCTGGACCTGACCCGGTGCGGTCTGGTCATGATGGCAGCCCGGCACCCGGCGCCGACCGCGGGACTGGTCGCCGCCGGGCTGGCCGCAGCCGCACTGACCGTCCGGACCGCGCGCGGATGCCAGGCCGGCCAGCGCTGGGCAGGCTGGGCCGCGTTGCTAATCGGCGCCGCGTCGGCCCCGCAAGCGGCCGCGTCCGGTTTCCGCGGCCCCTATACGATCCCCGACGCGGCCACCGCCGCCCTGGGGATGATGCTGGCCATCACCCTCCTGGCGACCGCGGGCCGGATGGGCCGGGACACGACACCGCAAATCCCCGTGTGCTGGACAGGAGAGCCACGCGGTGACCGGGAGCGCAACCGCGCCTGCCCAAGCCCACTGCACCCGACCGGCACTGCGGCCAGGAGTTGGCCCGTTCAGTGAACACTCGCTATGTACTAAACGTGTTAGTAGATGGCCCGGGCCGATACGGCCTGGGTCTCGAGTCGGCCGATGCGGCCGGCCGAACCAGTCGAGAGGAGCCGCAAAAGCATGCGCAAGACAGGAAGGACCCTTGGCCTGGTGGCCATGGCAGCCGTCGTCGCCGGAATGACCTCCCCGGCCCTGGCTGCCACGGCCCGCCACGAGCCCGTTTCCCGGTCAGCGGTTGCGTTCAGGCCCGGGTCGGGACAGTCGGCCGTCGACTGGAACCGTGAGCTGATCACCATCCTCGGCGCTCCGGGGGCTCAACCCGCGACCGTGCATCCCACTCGTAGCTTCGCGCTCCTGCAGGCGGCCGAGTACGACGCAGTGACCTCCATCACGCACGCGGCCCCACCGTACCTTTTCTCGGTGCCGGCGCCGCGCGGCGCCCGGCCGGACGCCGCCGCCGATCAGGCCGCGCACGACGTGCTGAGCGCCCTGTACCCGGCGCTGAAGAGCGGGCCCGACCAGTTGCTCGCCGGTGAGCTCGCGGCCATTCCCGATGGCCGAGGCAAGCAGCAGGGCATCAGAGTCGGAGATACTGTCGCCAAACGACTCATCGGTATCCGCTCCTCCGACGGATCAGCGGCCACCCCGCCGCCGTTTGTCGCCGGAAACCAGCCGGGCGACTACCGGCCGACCCCGCCGAACTTCCCGGCGCCGGTGTTCACCAACTGGGGCTCGATCACGCCGTTCGTGCTCGGCAGCGGCCGGCAGTTCCGTCCCGCCCCGCCACCGCCGATCACCAGCCGCGCCTACGCCCGCGCGCTCAACCAGGTCAAGAGCCTGGGCCAGGACTCAAGCACCACCCGCACTGCCGACGAGACAACGCTGGCCAAGTTCTGGGGCGCGGCGCCGATCTGGAACGTATGGAACGAGATCGCGCAGAAGCTCGCCGTGACCCGGCACGCCAACCTGGAGCAGACGGTCACCGTGTTCGCGAACCTCGATCTCACCCTGGCCGACGCCACCATCGGCATGTACGACGCGAAGTACCACTACCTGGTGTGGCGCCCGATCACCGCGATCCGGGAGGGCAACACCGCCGGCAACCCGGGCATCGTCGGCGACCCCACTTGGAACCCGCTTGCGGTCACCGCGGCCGACCCCGCCTACCCCGGCGCCCACGCGACCATCAGCCAGGCGGCGGCCACCATTCTGAGCGCCTTCTACGGTGACCGCCAGCCGCTGACCGTCAGTTCGGACGGAGATCCCGGCGTGACGCGGACCTTCCACAGCTTCCAGGCGGCAGCCAACGAAGCCACGCTCAGCCGGATCTTCGCCGGGCAGCACACCATGATCGACCTCGTGGCCGGCCAGCAGCTCGGCCACCAGGTTGCCAACTTCGTGCTCCACCACCTCGGGTCGGCGCGAGCCGGCGCGCGCTGAGGAAGGCGCACATCCGCGGGAGCGGCGGATGCCTCCCCTCATCCGCCGCTCCCAATCCGCCGCGCCGGCCCCCAGCACCACCTTCGGCGATCCCCACTGATGGTGCTCAGCTGAAACTTCCGGGACCAGCTCACCGGCATTCCCGTCCGGTGCGGCACGCCGCCTGGATCCTTCGGGGACGGGCGGGCTCCCCGATGCTACGGATGTCACCATCCGTCAGCTCGGGGGATTAAGCATGTGCCTGAAGGCAGCGGCGGATCTGCGGCTGCGCACCCGTCCTCACCCGGCCACCTTCCTCGGGGGCGGGGCCACATAGCCGTCCTGGCTGGCCGAATGGAACCGCAACAGCCACTGGCCGCGTTCGCGGGCGGGGGCCTGTGGCGTCGGCCTCCGCGTCAGTTCGGCAGCGTCTGTTATCAGCTGGCCTGGCGGAGCGTTCCGCCCGCTCGCCGCTCTCCGGCCAGGAGTACGCTGCCGCGGAACCCTGGCGAGTAGGCCAGGTGGAACCCGCGGGTGGGCACGGTCGCGCCCAGCTGCGCGAAGAGCCCGGCGGCCGAGAGTGTCGCCCGCCAGACCAGGGCATACTCTGGCGGCGGCGTCAGGTTGCGCAGCGCTGGTGCGAAGCGTGGCTCGGTGAGGTGGGCCATGAGCCCGCGCAGCCACGCGCGCGAGTACGTAAAGCTGGTGTCGGCCCCTGTGGCCGCGAGCGGGTGAAGCAGCTCGATGATCAGCCGCGGATCGACCTCGGCGTCCGGGGCGAGCGCCCCGGCCTGCCGGGCCAGCTGTATCGCCGTCGGCCCGTCCCCGGCGAGCACTGCGGCGGCAAGCTGCCCGAACGGCGCGGGGATGCCGCCGGGTGTGGCGGCAACCGCGCCGAAGTCCAGCATGCCGAGGCGGCCGCCCGGGAGCAGCAGGAAGTTGCCGGGGTGCAGGTCGGCGTGCATCCAGCCGGTGCACGCCGCGGGCGCGTAGATGGCGTGCCCGAGCAGTCGGGCGGCCCGGTCCGCTGCGCCGCGGTCGTCGAGTTCTCGCCAGCCCTCGGGAAGCAGATTCCGGCGCCCGTCAAGCAGCGTGGACAGGCTCACCCCTTCCAGCCAGCGGGTGATCAGCACCCGGGGTGTCGCGGCGTACACGGCCGGGACCGTGACGCTGGTCCGGCCGGGTGGTTCGTGCGCCCCGGCGGCACGGGCGGCGGCGAGTTCGTCCGCTAGTCCGGACACGTTGAGCCTGGTCAGCCGGGCCATCACCCGCGCCATCAGCCTGGCCTGGCGGAGGTCTGAACGTAGCGCCTGGCCAACCCCCGGGTACTGCACTTTCACTGCCACCTCGACGACCTGGCCGCCGTCGATCCGCCATTGTCCGCGGTGTACCTGGCCGATCGACGCCGCCGCGGCCGGGATGTCGTGGAAGGCCACGAGCCGCTCCTGCCAGCCGGACCCGTAGGCAGCGGTGAGATCAGCGGCGACAACCCGCCGCGCGACCTCGGCAGGCATGGCCGGCGCCGCGTCCGTGAGCCGCCGCAGGGCTGACCGATATGGCGCCGCGACCTCCTCCGGCAGCGCCGCCTCGAACACCGACATCGCCTGACCCAGCTTCGCTGCCCCGCCCTTGAGCTCGCCAAGGGTGGCGAACACCTGCTCGGCGGTGCGGGCGGCGACCTGGTCGGTGGCGACCCGGGACAGTCGGCTGGCTGCCGCGGCAGTGCGGGCAGCATGTCGCAGCGGCAGCATAGCCAGCCGGCTGGTACGCCAGAGCGCACCGGTCGGCACGACCCGTCGTTCCTGGCTCCCCACTGCTGCTTGCAGCGGCCGCTGTTGACGCTGGTGTCCGTCGGTCATCTCGACGGTCCTCCTTCTGTGATCAGGTCCATGCCCTGCGCTGACGGTGCCGGGCCGAGCTGCGCAAGCATTCGTGTCCTCACTGTTGCGAGACAGTCCCCGTGAGCCGAGGACGCCCGGCACACCGGTGATGTGGCCATCATCTACTAACACGCATAGGAGATGGAGGGCGTTCAGGGTCCCGGCCCTGAAGGCGGCTCAGTTGCCGCCAGCACACACGACCCGCGGGTCGTTCCAGCCGGCCATGCCCAACCAGGCATCAGCTGTCACGCCGGCGGTGCAGGAGAGGCCGCCGTCAGACTCAAGGTGCGGTGCCCTGACCACGGAGCCGGGAGCTAGATAGTATGGGCGCGGCGATTTCGCACGATGTCGAAAGTTCGGTGGTAGTGGTGCAACTCACCAGGCAGCACGTGATTGACGTGCTGCGCAAGGCAGGATTGCCGGAGATGGCCGACGACGCCCTGCGTGAGCTGCCCGACCCGGTTGATAGGGAACAGGTGGCGGCATGGGCCGTGCCGTACGGTATGGGAGGCACCAGCGGTAGCGTGGCTGCGGGTCATCCGGATCGGCCAGGCCGACACCGCGGAATCCACCGTCTTGTATGTCCCGTCGCTGGCTGCGGTGGTCACCGGCGATCTGGTCTATAACCAGGTGCACATGATGACCGCCGAGACCGGTGAAGCCGAACGGGAACAGTGGATCGCCAACCTGGACAAGGTTGCCGCGCTCGTGGCGTGCCCTAGCTGCGGTCGAGATGGGCACAATGGTCTGGTGAGTGCTCCAACGCCCGGCTTCGAGCTTGGTACCGACGGCCCGTCGCTGATCCTGGTCGGCGTCGACGGCTCGCGAACCTCGCTGCGCGCCGCTGCCTACGCCGGCGGGCTAGCGCGCCGTCAAGGCTGCCGCCTGCTGGCTGTGTATGTAGGCCGGATATCGGCCAGTGCCAGCATGGCACCGGCTGGCGCGGCCGTGATGAGCCAGACGTTCGAGCAGATCGCAGACGAGCTGAAGCAGCTGATGCTCAGCCGTACCGCCGAGACCGGGATAGCTGCCGAGTTCCGCTCGGTTCTCGGGGACCCGCTGGCCGAGCTCACGACGATCGCGGAGCAGACGCACGCTGACGCCGTGGTCGTCGGCGCGTCCGAGCACCTCGGCCACCGGATCGTGGGCTCACTGGCCAGCCGCCTGGTACGAGCCGGGAAATGGCCGGTCATCGTCGTCCCCTAGCAATCGCGGAGCGGGGCGGACCTCGGGTTGTGATCACCACGACATGCGAGACAGACTCTATTTTGGCTGGCGCAGATGGCGGCTCACGTCGCCGAAGGTGGCGTCGGCGAGCAGGGCGCCGAGGCCCGCGAAATCGCCGTCGTCCACGAGCTCGGCATAGGTCGCGATCAGGTTCTCGATGGCTCGGTATACCGACACGGTCATTGCCTCCGGGAGTCAATCAATGGGTAGTTGCCTGTCGATCCATTCGGTGACCGCGGTGGAGATGCGGTTCATGGCGGCGGCGCGGGGGACGCCGGTCGGCGTGCCGAAGGTGTGGTTGGCCGACGGGATCTCTACCAGCTCGATGTCGAGCGCCGGCGCGGCGCCCGCGTCGTGGGAGAACCCGGCCAGGAAGCTGACGATCGGCGCCGTCACGGTGGTGCCGGAGGGAATGACGTGCCCGCCGGGGTGCTCGATGATCATCGGGTCGGCGAACCGCTCGGCGAGCAGCAGTGAGTCGCGCCTGGGCACGATCGCGTCGGCACGGCCGGCCACGTGGACGGAGGGGACCGTGAGCTTGCGCCGGAACAGTTCGGCGTGCTGCGGCATGGTGCTGGTGAACCCGCCGACCATGATGGCGAAGTCGAACCGCAAAGGCGAGGGGCGGCTGTCGCGCAGCGCGGCCAGCAGCCCGGTCAGGGCGGCGCCCTGGCTGAACCGAAGATCCCGTCGATGCGCGGCCCGGCGGGCAGCAACTCGACGGCCCAGTCACGAGTGCGTTCCCAGCCGCGGAAACCCTCGTGCCACCAGCCGAAGTCGCCCGCGGACAGCGAGGGCGCGTCGACGTACACGAGTTCGACGTTGGCGGGGATCGCGGCGGCCAGCGGCGCCATCTGGCGGCGCAGGATCGCGCCCGAGCCGTGGTAGCCGTGCAGGCACAGCATGCGCAGATCTCGCACCGTTTTACCTCCTAAGGCTGCGCAGAAAAAAGCGGTTGACCGGCATCAGGCGGCCGAGGCGGGCGTCGGGCAGACCAGCGTGGCGCGGGCGAGGGTTTGCCCGGCGATGGTGAATCCGAGGTAGGCCGCGCTCGCGTCCGGGCCGAGTCCCGTCTTGGGCACGCTCAGCGCGGTGACGGTGAGGTAGTACTCGTGTACTCCCGAGCCTGCCGGCGGCGCTCCGCCGACATACTGATGCGCGCCGGCGTCCCCGCCAAGCTGGAACGCGCCGCCGGGGAGATGCGTGGCGCCGGGCGCTCCGGCGTCGGCCGGCAGCGAGGTGGTGCCGGCCGGGATGTCGGCCACGACCCAGTGCCAGAAGCCGCTCCCGGTCGGGGCCTGCAGGTCGTACATCGAGACGACGAAGCTTTCCGTTCCGGCCGGGAAACCCGACCACGCCAATTGCGGCGAGAGGTCCTGCCCGCCAGGCACGCCGAACATCTTCGACAACTGCTCGAGGGGCAGCGGCTGCCCGTTCCTGACCGAGGTGCTGGTGAGCTGGAACGAGGGCACCTTCGGTAGGTAGGCGTAAGGGTCTGGGCCGAACGGGGCCGGCGAGTGCATTGCGTCGGAAGAAGTCATGGCAGCAGCCTGCCGCCGCCAACGGTATATGTCCAATAAATAGATAGTCTCGAGTCGATAAGCTACGTGCATGTCAGTATCTCTCCGCCAGCTCGAGTACTTCGTCACCGTGGTGGACGAGGGCTCGTTCACCACGGCCGCCGCCCGCCTGCACGTCAGCCAGCCCGGGCTTTCCCATCAGATCCAGGCCCTCGAGCGGCAGCTGGGCGGACCGCTGCTCGAGCGCCTGCCCCGCGGGGTGCGCCTGACCCCCGCGGGACGGACCGCGCTACCGCACGCGCGGGCCAGCCTCGCGCATGCCGAACGGGCCACCAGCGCGGCGCTGCGCGCCTCCGGTATCGACGCCGGCGAACTGCACGTCGGGACGCTGTACTCGATAAGCGTCGGCGTGCTGCCGGCGGCGCTGCGGACCTGGCGTCGCAAGTACCCGGACGTCCAAGTCCGGCTGGTGGAGTTCCGGCACACCAACGACTTGATAGCGGCCATGGAAGCCGGGCAAGCCGACCTGGCCGTCGGTCCCACTCCGCCGGCCTGGGAGGGGCCCGTGCGCGAGATCGGGGCCGAGGAATTCGTGCTAGCGGCCGCGCCCGGTGCGCAGCTGCCGGATATCGGGGCGGCCGTAAGGCTCGCCGACCTGGCCGACCACGACTGGGTTCACTTCACTCCGCCGAGCGGCCTGGCCGACGTGCTGGACGCCGCCTGCGCCGCCGCGGGCTTCGCGCCACGCGCCGCGGTGCGCACGGAACAAGCCCCGTCCGCGCTGAACCTCGCTCGGGCCGGCCTGGGCATCACGATCCTGCCCGGCAACGTCGTCCCGCCGGCCTTCGACGGCGTGCTACGGCGCCTCGATCCGCCCGTGCGGCGCATGCTGTCGGTCTACACCCGCGTGCGCCCGGACCCGATCACCGCCGCGTTCGTCGAGGCGATCTGCCACCACACCATGGCCACCCCCACGCACATCCTCAGCCTGCTGGAGCCCACCCCGGACGGCTAGGGCTGCGAGCGGGAACGCCTCACCGGTGGTACTGCAGCTACTTCCTCGTGGTCTGACGCGTGTCTCTCTTTATGTTTCCGCGCGACAATGGCGCCCTTCGCCTGGACCAAGGACGAGGACGGCACTGAATAACGCGGGGGCGCCGTTAGTTTGCCATGGCTTGTGTGACCGCGCCCAGGATCTGCTGTTGGTCGGCGCCCAGCAGGACAGCTTGCTGGACGAAGGCCCTGGCGTGCTTATGAACAAGCTGCTCGCGTTGGGCGGCGGACAGGACTGGCGCCGTCGCGGTGACACGTGTCCCGCCTCCGTGCCGTGAGCTAATCAGCCCCGCTGATTCCAGCTCACGATAGGCACGGGCCACGGTGCCGACGGCCAGTCCAAGATCGGCGGCCAGCTGGCGAAGCGGAGGCAGCCGCTCGCCCGGCTGAAGCACCGCGGACTCGATCAGGTCGGCCAGCTGGCGGCGCAGCTGCTCGTAGGGGGGTGTGGGATCGTCTGTGTCGACGATCAGCACAGGACGGGCCGTCATCTGGCGGGCGTGCCTGGGACGGCGCGGCCCGGGGTCAGCAGCAACACAGTGCACCAGCCCATCAGGGCCGCCAGGGCAGGCAGCAGCGCCAGGAGGGCCCATCCCGCGGAGGTCCACCACGCCGGGCGGCATGACAAGGACAGCAAGGCACCCGCGGTGACGAGGCAGACACCAGCCAGCGGGAGGCCGACCAGGATGCCGCAGGCGCCGGTGATCGTCTGGGCGGCCCGATGCCTCATGGCGTCGTCCGCCGCGACCGTAGCGGGGTCTGCGCCAGCGCGTGGCCGCCGGACGACAACCCGCAAAGCGGCGCCCGCAGCGATCAGGCCGGCGACCACCATAGCGGCGAGCGGCACGCTGTAGAACGACCCCGGCCACGGACCGGCGCCCTGCTGCAAGGCGGCGCTGCACCGCAGCAGCAGGATCCTGCCGGGCCGGCCCAGGTCGTCGGGCGCTCCGGTCGCCGTGGTCACGGCGAGCAGGGCCAGCAGCACCGCCGCTGCGGCGATCACCCCCTTGGCCAGGCCCCACGGCAGGTAGTCGCGCACCCGCCGGACCTCCAGTGCCGCTATCCGGGTCCGACCCCCCGGCGGCCGCACGCTGGTCTCGCCGATCACGACACCAGCGAGGACGCACAGCCCGAACACTGGGGCAGCCAGCAACGGCCCGCGGCCGAGCGCGCCCGAGCCCGCAGCCGCACCGCCTGCGACCAGCCCGCCGATCACCCCGGCCCACCGCCAGCCGGCCGTGCGACGGGTGACTCCAGCCGGAAGCGCAGCCCATGCGACGAGGACCGTCGCTGGCCTCCCGGCGCGCGCCAGCCTTGCCGCCAGCGCCACGCCAGCCGACAGGGACGCCACGATCACCAGCAACAGCACCAGCAACAGGCCGCCCATCACGCTCTCCCTCACTTGTATCAATTAACTGATACAAGTACCATGCCAGCAAGAGGGAGTTGTGGCAAGCACTTGACACAAATCAGGACGGGACTCGCAGCATGCGCAGCATCGTCGTCTGCAGGGCCTCGCGCAGTTCCTCGTCGGTCAGGTCGGCCAGATCGGGCAGGCACTCCGGGATGAAGAACATGGCGTTGAAGGAGAGTCGCTCGGCGCCGGTGGGGTTGTCGCCGAACAGCAGGGTGAGAGCACGCCGGCGCATCGTCATGGCCTCGACGTCCAGCTTGTCCCGCTTGGCGGCCGGATCGGTGGACGCCATCACCGCGTAGTGGCGATGCTGGATGAGGAAGTCGACGAAGCCGTTGACCAGGTGCTCGATCCGGGCCCGCCGCCCGCGTATCGCGGCCGCTTCGTCCAGCAGGGCCGCGAGCCGCTGGATTCCTGGCCGCATGGCCTCGTGCAGGATGTCGCTCTTGGCGCGGTAGTGGTAGTAGACGGCGGCCTTGGTCAGCCCCATCTCGTCGGCGATCATCTGCAGCGAGGTGGCGTCGTAGCCGAGCTCGGTGAACAGCCGCTGCGCGGTCTCCAGGATCTGCTGCCTGGTCCGCTCGGCCTGCGCGGCCCGGGTGGACATGCCCTTGACGGGCGTCCCCATAGCTGACTCCTCATGTGTGGATCGCCTCGCAGTATACAAGCTGACGGCTAGTGAGTCACTAGCTGGCCGGCAAGTCGTTCACTAGACGTTCGGCAAGTGTTTCACTATACGACTGGCTAGCGATTCACTTGACGAACGGCTAGCGAATGCCCTAGCGTCGGAACCGAGCCCGTATCCGAGCCGTGGAGATCCACCCATGTCGAACTATCTGTACCGACTCGCCCGCTTCGCGTTCCGGCGACGGCGGCTGGTCCTGGCGGTCTGGCTGGCTGCGGCCATCGCCGCCATCGCCCTCGCTCAGGCCAGCGGCGGGAAGACCAACGACACCTTCACCATCCCGGGCACCGAGGCGCAGAACGCCTCGGCCGTCCTGCTCGCCAAGCTGCCGGCGTTCAGCGGTGGCCAGAGCACGATCGTCTTCGCCACCAGCCGCGGCACCGCGAAGGTCACCGATCCGGCCGCCAGGGCGGCGATCGAGTCGGCCATGATCAAGCTCAAGTCGATTCCGCAGGTCTCCGCGGTCACGACTCCCTTCCAGGGCCACCTGGTGTCGCCGAGCGGCCAGATCGCGCTCGGGCAGGTGCAGTGGTCGGCGCCGGCCACCGCCGTGAAGGATTCCAGCCTCAATGCCGTCAAGGCCGCGATGAAGCCGGTGCAGGCCGACGGCGTGCAGGTCGAGTACAACGGCAGCGTCTATCCGGGCTGGCGCACGCCGATTTCCGAGATGCCCGAGCTGATCGGCCTGATCATCGCGTTCGGGATCCTGATGATCACCTTCGGCGCCCTCGCGGCCGGGGGCATGCCCATCCTGGGCGCGATCATCGGCGTGATCACTACCTTGATGGGCATCACCGCCGTCGCGTCGGTGCTGACGATAGCCTCCGCCTCGACCACGGTCGCGCTGATGCTCGGGCTCTCATGCGGCATCGACTACGGCTTGTTCATCTTGTCCAGGCACCGTACCAACCTGCTCAACGGCATGACACCGGAGGAGTCGGTGCCGCTGGCCATGGGCACGGCCGGCAGCTCCGTCGTCTTCGCCGCCCTCACCGTGATCATCGCGCTGTGCGGCCTGACCGTCGTCGGCATCCCGTTCCTGACCGTCATGGGCCTGGCCGCCGCGGCCTCCGTCACCGTCGCGCTGCTGATCGCCCTGACGCTGCTGCCGGCGATGCTGGGCTTCGCCGGCACCAAGGTGGCCCGGTTCACCCGGCTGCCGCTGCTCGGCGCCCGCGCGGAGCGGGTCGCCCGCCGTTCCGCCGCTGACCCGGACAGCCCGGCCGGTGCCGGGTGGGCGCGGTTCGTCGTGCGGTACCGGGTACCCGTGCTCGTCGGCGGGATCGCCCTGCTCGGCGTGCTCGCGATTCCGGCGGCGACGATCCATCTGGGCCTGCCCAGCGGGGCCTCGCAGGCCAAGGACAACACCCAGCGCAAGGCCTACGACCTCACCACCGAAGGCTTCGGCGCCGGCTTCAACGGCGCGCTGCTGATCGTCGCCCAGGACGTCAGCAGCCCCGCGGACACCCAGCAGATCGCGGGCGCACTCACCAAGCTGCCCGACGTCGCGAAGGTGACCCCGGTGACCACGCAGAACGGCATCTCGCTGATCAAGCTGATTCCGAAGTCCGGACCGGGCGACTCGGCCACCACCGCCCTCGTGCACACGATCCGCGACGACCGGGCCGCGATCGAAGGCCAGACCGGCGCGCACATCCTGGTCGGCGGCACGACGGCGTCCAACATCGACGTCTCGGCCAAGCTGTCCAGCGCCCTGCCG
>WNGQ01004398.1_pt1 | contig 13989 bp, 6 predicted proteins | sample 5407661 | NCBI WGS metagenome assembly WNGQ01 (sample SAMN13153382, study PRJNA577476) | soil metagenome | isolation source: 60 cm soil or saprolite under Garry oak tree replicate 2 | place: USA:California | collected 2016-06-15
TGGTTCAGTGGGTAACCCGGCTTACCGCTGCCGCTGCGCTTGCGAATCACCGCATCACTGCAGCCTTCATTCTGACGAATTGCCGGAAGGAATTGTCCGCAGGAGGCAGTCTGTTCCTTGGAGATATCGGTGTACCAGCCGTCAAGGTCATAATTTTGATTGACCTGTGAGCAGGCGTTCGGCGAGGACTGCACGGTGACGTGCGCCTTCAGGTGCCGCGCAGCAAAACCATACAACTGCTTGCGTTCACCGGTGTCGGTCACCGCAGTGGTTTCGGTGATGTAGCCGGCGGAGCTAGCGTCAGGACTGCCGCTCGCCATGGCTGCGGCTTTGATTGCAGCCTCGTCCTGAGGATCGTTGGCGACCAGATAGGTCTGTGCTTGATCGTTGATCGTGATCGTCCTTTTAAGATCGCACTGGCGCAGCGTAATGGTTGTGCCCGTCGGCGACTGACTCACGGTACGCTCACGCGCTCCTTTAATAGAAGTCTCCGTACTCGAGACAAAATTTCCGCCGACGGTGATGCTTTTCTTGATGTGTAGATCTTGAGCTTGAGTTTGGGCTTGGCCCTGCGCTGCCAGCGAAACAGCCGTCAATGCAAGGATCCACCTGAAACCACGCGAGAATAGGGTTGGCATTTTTTACTCCTCAGCGAAACGTTGAGTAGGCACTCGGCAGGTGCCGCAGCGAAGCGATCTTCGTTGGTTAGCGTGATTGCCCCACCCGCGACGGCCTGCGGAATGCCTTCCCTAATCAGAAAGGCGGAAATTGCCGGGCGGATTGGGTCACGAAACATGAATGCCACGACCGGAATTCACGAGAAGGATTGGCTCAGGGACCTTCGCCCCGGATCTCCCGGATTAGCTTATGGAACTACTGTTTGCGCCTGCGCGAACAAATACGGGACTCCCTTGACATTGACGTAATTGCCTACCTCCGCCAGCGCGAACTGCTTGACCGTGGCCGGCACCTTGAGAACAATGCGGATCGTCTGCGACGCACCCGCGTCCAGCTTGCCGACTGCGACAGGGAGAGCCGGGGAAATCATTGTGATTCTCCCGTAGCCGTTAGTGGATACGGCCTTGATCAGGTCAATTTGCATCTTGCGCGCGTTCCCAGTCCCCATATTGGTGAATATCACGTCAACGAAGATCGTGCCGTCAGGGTTCACGCCCTGGGCTGCGATCTTTGATGAAATCTTGATCGTGCCCAGAATGACAGTGACGCTCGCCTTCCCCGTGCCTACATTGCCGCTGGCGTCGCGGAAGCGGAAAGTGACTGTGGTTGTTCCGTAGGGCAACAGCGTAGTGTTGTCCGCATTAACTCCACCCACTTGTGGAGCAAGCCGCGCGGGCGCGGGATCAGCAATGTCAATCGCCGAAGCTCCGGCCAGGAAAGCCGCCAGCGCGGGCCATGCCGAGCCACGTGCGCCGCCCGTTTCGGTTGCCGGTACAGTGATGTTGGTTGGCGGTGTTACCACGGGCGGTGTAGTGTCTCGCACTGTGATTGTGAACTGCCCGGTAGCGACATTCCCATGCAGATCACTTGCCGTGCAGTTCACGGTGGTGACTCCTTGCGGGAAGGTCGAGCCCGATGCCGGTGAGCAGAACACGGGCCTCGTTCCATCCACCAGGTCTGTCGCGGTCGCGCTGAACACCGCGACGGCGCCGGCGGGACTGGTAGCTTCGAGCATCTGGCTAGCAGGCACAGTGAGCACAGGAGGTGTCGTGTCCTGCACTGTAATCAGGACCGTGGATGTGCCAGTGCCGCCGTGACCGTCATCAGCGGTCAAGGTGATGCTGTGTACACCGACGGGCAGGGTCACCGCGATCTGTGCGCCTGTGCCGAGAATGGTGCCGTTCTCACTCCACTTGAATGTCAGTGGATCGTTATCCGGATCGCTGCCTGAGCCGCTGAGCGAAACCAATGCGCCCCCGGCACCGGCGGCTTCAACACTCTGATCTGTGCCTGCATTCGCCGTCGGCGGATGATTCGAAGGGACTACCACGGCGAATGGCGAAAGCGAGTTCACCTGTGTGCAGATCGGTCCGTTCGAAGGAATGGGCCTGATGGTGAAATCTTCCCATTGCTGCGTCGCAGTATTAAAGTGCAGGAGCGCCGCGCCGGGGGGCACCGGATTTAGAGGCACGCAAACCACAACCGGAGGATTGAATTGAGCGGTCGTCTGGATGTCGTAATAAACCGCCGGATTGCCAGCTAGCGCGAATCCGGCAGGCAAGGCTGGACCCGCTGGAGAAATAGTCACCGAGGTGTACCCCGACGCCGTAACTCCTCCGGTGAACGACACCATCACATTTGAGGGCTGGCCAGTTTGGTTCGGCGGAATAATCGTGGGTGCGCCGATTGGAGTGTTCGCATTTGGCGAAACCGCAGGTGTGTCGGTGACCTGAATAGGTTCAGAGTCGCTGAGCATCACCGAGGGCAGCGGCGTGGCCGCATCGTTGACGTGAATGACTTCTGCGTCGCTCAACATAACCGAAGGTGTGGCATTTACGGCGTCGGTGACCGTAATCGTTTCGCTTACGTTCAGCTGAACAGCATTCACCGGATTAACGGTCACCGAAATGTCGGCAGAGTTATTGGAAGTGTCCGGATCTCCCTGGTCCCCAGCAACGCTCAAGGAGCTTGCTAGTGTTCCCGCCGCATTGGGTTTTACGTTGATGCTGAGGTTGCCGGTCGCGCCATTTGCCAGATTCCCTACGGGGCAAGTAATGGTTCCAGCCGTCGCCGCGCCGGGACCCGTGCAAACCCCCGCCGGCGCGGTGCCCGAAACAAAATCCGTCGAGGCAAGAAGCGGCAGAGTTACTGTCACACCAGTCGCGGCATTCGGACCGAGGTTGGTTACAGTCGCGCTGTAGGTGAGGGTGTCTCCGGTGTTTAGCGTTGTCGGCGACGCCGCCGCGGTAATGGCAAGATCCACGGGCGGCGTCACGTTGAGATTCACTGTCGCCGACGAGGTTCCGCCGAAACCGTCCGTTACGGTCAGGGTGATTGCATGTGTGCCCAATCCAAGAAAAGCCTGAACAAAGGCGCCGGTCCCGAGTGGACCCCCGGCCTTACTCCAGGTGTAACTCAGCGCATCTCCGTCCAGATCGGTAGAAGCGCTTCCGTCGAGAAGCACGGTGGCCACTGAGCTCGAGGGATCAAGCGGTACATTTCGATCTACGCCTGCGTCGGCCACGGGCGGATGATTTGTGCCGGCGTCCACCGTGCGGATCCGGTTATCAGCGCGATCCGTGATATACACGAGAGAATGACCACCTGCCTGGGTGCTCGTGAGTTCTCCGAATGCGTCAAGGGGATCGAACAAGCCGGCTTCAACCTGGCGAAATCCAAACGCGGCCTGATACGCCGGAATGTTGTCCTGGAAGAGGGTGCCGCCTCCGGCTAAGACCAGAACAAGCTGTGGTGGCGGAGGCAGCCCTATGCAAGTTGCACCCTGAGGGCACGTCCCCAGATTCGGTGGCCGCGTGGTGCTCCAGACGATCTCTGAATAGTTATCGGCGACGAGGATATGCCCAGGAGTCCTGGCAACTCCCACCGGCAAGAGCGGCGTAACGTTAGGCAGGGGAAGTTGGCGATTGGTCAGGATATCCGTGACGATCTGCTGTCCCGAGAAGAAGCCCCCGACGTATCCGAGATTCGTGTCGGGAGAGACTCGCTGGATTTTTTGGGCGCCCTTCTCGGCGATCAGCAAGCCATTGTCAAAATCCAGTGCCAAAGCGTAAGGATTACCAAAATGGTTAACAAAGCCGGTGTTTGGATCGGTGGCAATAATGTTATTGATCGGGTCAGTGCAGTTCAGGCACGCCACCATATCGGCTTTGGGCTCGGCCAGATAAGGATTCGCGAAAGGATCAATCACAATGCCACGCGGGTCGTTATATTGGGCCGGGAGCAATCTGCTATCTTCCTGAAGGTCGCAAAAGCCCTGGGATTGATAGAACTGACATGCATCATTTCCAGTCCCCGAGTAAAGCGTAGTCGTGTCGGTCGCAGGATCGAGGGCAAATACCTGACGTCTGGCTGCGCTGGTAAACAGCACTGCCCCAGAAGGGAGTGCGTTTCCATTGTCGTCCTTCAATGTCACACCGCCGGGAACAACGCTGAGCGATGTGGGTGGCGCGCCTGCCGCCCGGGGCGAAACCAGCGAATGGATGATGCCTCCAGCATCGACGAAACGCACGACGCTATTCCCTGTGTCCGCGATGAAGAAACTCCCGTCGGGATTTGCTGTAACCGAACTGGGGCTGTCGAGGCACGCGGATGTGGCCGGGCCGCCGTCACCGCACCAACTGCGAAAACCGTTGCCCAAAATAGTCGTGAGGTTCGCTCCAAGACTGAGTGAATCCATGGAGTGGACCCAACCGCTACGGCTGGCGACAAACGTTCCTGCGCTGCCGGCGCTCGGCGCGATTGAGACCAGTTCGCCCAAGCCGTTGTTCATCACGCCCAGGTTCACATCGGATGTCGGATTTAAGAATGCCGGCGAAGTGCTGCCCTTACCGGCGATGAACGTCTTCTGTCCGGTGGCCGGGTTGTAGCTGAAAATACTTTCGCTGGGTGCGCCTTGCTCGTAGATGGCGTAAATCACATTGCCAGTGGCGGGATCGACCGCAACCGGCGAGCCGTCCCGCAAAACGGCCATCTGAAATCCAGTCGGATTGCCATTTTGATCCAGAAACGGCGTCTCGACAGGAACATCCAGCGGCGCGGAAAGAATGCCGGTTGTGAGATTCAACTGGCGCAGGCCGATGGTTTCATTGAGGTAGAGAAACTGTCCCGCGGGATCCACAGCGATGTAGCCAAAATTGCCAAGCGGGGTGCTGACAGCCGGTCCGGGCGGCGTAAGCACTACGTTTGTGGCCGTTCCGGTGCCGGCGATCATGCGCGCTTGTCCTCCTGCGAGACGCCACACCACACTTCTGGTCAGATCGAAGACATAGAGCATGCCATTGCCATCAATCGCCATTGGTCCTGGGGTGCAAAGGCTGGCGGATGAAGCAGGAACGTCTGTGTATGAGAGCTGCCCCTTAATGCAGGTGCCCGTGCCGAGGAACGTGTCCACCGTGTTGGTAGTGAGATCAATGCGCCTTAAGCGATTGTTCCCGGTGTCAGCCACATAAAGAAGGTTGGGATTCGTGGGATCGAGAACCAGGCCCAACGGCCCGGAGAAAACTGCCTGCGCAACATCACCACCGTCGCCACTGTAGCCGTTGAATCCCGTACCCGCAATCGCAGTGGCTTGCCCCGCAGCAGGGTCGTATTTATAAACCCGATTGAAGGTACTGGACGTGAAATAGAAGACGCCATGCGAACCGTCCCATGCAATCTGGCCGATTTCGCCAGTGCTGGCAATGTTGTTGACAGCACCGTTGAGGGCCGGAATCGTCGTTGGCCCGCCACCAGCGACGGTAGTGATATTGGGAAAAGTCTGCTGTTGTTGCGCAAGAGCCGGGATGCACAGAGTCACGGCGAACCCTAGCAGCACACAGAGATGCCACAATCTCCCCAGACTACCCGTTCCCTTCTTCACTATTCGTCCGGCCATGATTCCTCCCCTTCGACATCTCGCCTCGCGCGCAGCACCTCAGTTCCCAATCATGAGAAGGTGAAGGTCACCGTGACTTGAACGATTTGGTTCACCTGCACGGTGATGGGAGCAGGCAGCGTGCGGTCAGTAAAGGGTACGGCGACAAAAAGAAACGCCCCTGAACCCGGGCAGGCGGTAGGCGAGACCGACGGCTGACAGAGGTTTAAATAGGTGATGACCTGAGCGATATCGCCCGCGCTCGAAGCCTGAAAAGACCCTTGCAGCACCGCAGCGAAAGGATTGGCTGCTGAAGTGACAGTTAGGTTGGTCGAAACCGCAGCTACATTAGCGGGTTCAGAAATGGTGCAAACCACAGCTCCACAGGCGCTCCCTACTGCTTGGGAATTAACTAGCTTGATTCCGTAGTATCCGGGAGTTCCAGCCCGGGCCATGACTTGAGTTAGAAACCCGGGCCCACCAGGGGGCGCAAGCGAGTTTTCGAATTCATGACGTGAGGCCACACTGCCATCGGAATCCTTGATCACGATGCTCCAGTGGCCGTGAACTTTGATCCCCTCATGCGGCACGTCGCGCGATTTTTCGTCGCTAGTGACTTGCGATGATTTGCCGGCGTCGCTAGCGGCTGCAGTTTGTGATTTCGTTGATGAGTTTCCGTTTTTCTGACCAGCCAACTGACTCGGAGCGAAAGTGAGTAAAGCCCCTAACACGACGACAACGATTCGATTCCACGGCTCATAGATTTTCATTGGTCTCCCCTGCGTACTGCGAAATGTTCTCTCTCAGAAGCTGTTCTTACGTGAAACTTAAGACCACGTTCACATCGATTGTTTGGCCCGCCTGAACTGCGATCGGTGTTGCCAGGCCATGTGTAGTCAGTCCGTGAATGCTGCCTCCTGAAAGGGCTGAGCAGGCCGACGGCGCCACGGTCGCAGGGCAAACACCGATGTAGGTTCCGACGCTGGCGATCTGTCCGCCATTGGCCGACTTGGCAGATCCGGTCAGGACGACGGTGGTGGCAGGTGTCCCAGTCTGCATGGTGAGGTTCTGGAAAATCTCTGCCCCACTCAGTTGGTTGCCGTTGGGCTCGATAATTTCGCACAAGGTTCGACTACCGCCTGAGTTACATGGCTCTGAAGCCGACGGCCCATCGAGTCCAACGCCCCAGTGTCCGACCGAGGTGTTTCGAGAGAGTACAGCTGCTAGGAAGACGTCTCCGTCGCCCAGAAAGAGCGCATTCTCGAATTCATTCCGTGACGCCACGCTGCCATCCGCATTGCGCACCACGATCGTCCAGTGGCCGTGAACCTTGATTCCCTCCTTCGGCCCGCCGCTGGAGTTTTCTCTCCCCGCTGTGGTTTGGGATGGTTTGCCAGAATTGTGCGTCGTTGGTTGCGATTTCCCGGATGGCGCACCCTTGTCCTGCCCTGCCGACAGACTCGGAGCAAATATGAATGCAGCCGCTAACGCGACCGCCACGACTTGATTCCATATTCCATGCTGTTTCATTTCGTCTCTCCCCATCAAACCGAGAATTTGTTCTCTCTGTTGCGGCCTGAGCCACAGCAGCCTTCGACACCTTCGCTCCGTCTGTTTTTCAGTTCATTTCCCAAGGGCAGGTCACACTGAGACAGTGCTGCAAACCGTGTGCAGGTCCCCTCTATCTCAAGAGGCGGAAAGCGGCGCTGATTTTGGGTCACGACCGAACTTGGAATTTGCCAAAAAAACGTTTCGCTAACCGGGTGTGCAGTGGGAGTGATCTAAGTTTCTTGTTTTCAGGCCATTGACAGACAAGTCGGGAATGGATATGCTGCGTCATCACGCATCCCCCGCGTGCAACTAGGGGCGCCGACACGTGCAACGCGGGCCTTCCAATCAGGTCACGGAACTATTGGTTCGCTGGCGAGGCGGAGAAAGGGCCGCACTCGACTCGCTGATGCCGCTGGTATATGGCGAACTGCGCCGGATCGCCCAACACTACCTGAATAACGAACGCCCCGATCACACCCTGCAAAGCACTGCGCTGGTTCACGAAGCTTACGTCCGCCTGACCGGCCAGGCCTTGCCGCAATGGCAGAATCGCGCTCATTTCTTCGCCGTAGCCGCCCAGCTCATGCGGCAAATTCTGGTAGATTACGCGCGCAGCCATCGCGCTTCGAAACGTGGAGGCAATGTTTACAAGATGGCACTGGACGAAGCTGAGGAACAGCCACAGCTGTTCGATATTGATATCATCGCGCTCGATGACGCGCTGAAGAGCCTCGCCGATATGGACTCGCAGCAAAGTCGAGTCGTGGAGCTGAAGTTCTTCGGCGGACTCTCGATTGAGGACACGGCCGATGTGCTGGGGGTCTCGCCCTCCACCGTAAAGCGGGATTGGGTGACCGCGCGAGCATGGTTGTACCGCGAACTCGACCGGACCGTAGCAACATGAAGGCGCAGCTTTGGCAGCAAGTCCGTGAAATTCTCGACCAAGCCATTGCTTTGCCCACGAACGAACGCGCTGAATTTATACACAAGACTTGCAACGGCGATTCGGAGCTTCGCGATGAGGTCGAATCTCTTCTTCGCTCCCACGAAGACGCGGGCAGCGTCTTCTTGAAAAACCCTGCGATTGATTTGACAAGCGCGCTGCCCCAGGCAGGCGTCAAGGTCGAGCGCGTTGATCGCAGGATTGGTGTTTATCAAATTCAAGAAGAGATTGGTCACGGCGGCATGGGAGAGGTCTATCGCGCAATCCGCGCCGACGGTCAATACAACAAGCAGGTCGCTATTAAGCTGGTTCGGGTCGGACTCGATACGTCTTTTGTCCTGGAACGTTTTCGGCACGAGCGCCAAATTCTGGCATCTCTAGATCATCCGAACATTGCCCGTCTGCATGATGGTGGGACCACAGACGACGGAACTCCTTATCTGGTCATGGAACTGATCGAGGGAACGCCCATTGATCAACATTGCGAGGAACGCGATCTCAGCATCCGCGAGCGGTTGCAACTTTTTAATCACGTATGCGCCGCGGTGCAGTACGCGCACCAGCGGCTGGTGATTCACCGCGACCTCAAACCCAGCAACATTCTTGTCACCACAGAGGGCGTTCCCAAGTTGCTCGACTTCGGCATTGCGAAAATACTCGACCCTTTGGCGGGTGCCGAAACCACGCTGCTTCGTCCCATGACGCCGGAGTACGCCAGTCCGGAACAGATTCGCGGTGATCCTATCACTACGGCAACGGATGTCTATTCGCTGGGGGTCCTGCTATACAAGCTATTCACTGGAAGGTCGCCATACCCTGCAAAAACGCGCAGTCCTATTGAATTCGCTAAAGCAATTTGCGAAACCGAGCCTGCGCGCCCCAGCACAGTTGCCGAACACGTGAAAGTTGAAAGACTCACGGAAGATCGGCAGTTAACCACAAATTCGCCAGCTTCTACCAAACACAGGCGAGCGTTAAAAGGCGACCTCGACAACATTGTTTTGAAGGCCCTGCGCAAGGAGCCGGCACGCCGCTACGTGTCGGTCGAACAACTGGCAGAGGATATTCGCCGACACCTGCAGGGTCTCCCCGTAATGGCGACGCCGGACTCCGCCTCTTATCGGGTCAGCAAGTTTGTGCGCCGGCACATGACAGGAGCGGCGGCCACAGCGCTTATTGCGGTCGCGGTGGCGGGTGGCGTGGCGGCGACTTTGCGGGAGGCGCGGGTCGCCGTCCACCAGCGCGCGCGGGCGGAGCGCAGATTCAACGACGTTCGCAAACTGGCAAACTCTTTTTTATTTGAGTTTGACGATGCGATCAAGAACCTTCCCGGATCCACGCCGGCACGCTCGCTGGTGGTAAGGCGCGCTCTGGAATATTTGGACGGACTTGCCGCGGAGGCGCGAGGCGACCGCTCGCTTCAAGCGGAGATCGCCTACTCTTACCAAAAGGTCGCAGAGGTGCAAGGCGATCCGATTTTCCCGAATCTGGGAGACTCGAAGGGCGCTTTGGAGAGTTCCAGGAAGTCGCTAGCGATTCTGGAACCATTGTCTCGCGACGAACCTGAAAACCAGGAGTTTCGGCGGTCCCTTGCGGGGACTCACCAGCAGATCAGCGATATCCTGTCGTTTTCAGGTGATACCGTGGGCGCGGTCGAGCATTCTGGCGAAGCGTTGAGGCTTTACGAAAGTCTGCCTGGGAAGGCCAGCAACCCGAAGTTCCAGAGGGAACGAGTTACCCAGACCTATCACTACGCAAACTTGTTGAAATCCGCTGGTCGTTTGGATGAAGCGGAGGCCGAATACAGGCAGGCCGTGGAACTCAGCCGACTTTTGATCGCGGCCAGTGCCTCGGATCCGGACGGTAAGGTTCATCTGGCGACGAGTCTGGACGGCCTCGGAAACGTTCTTCAGGATAAGGGGGATACGGCCGGCGCGCTCGAGAATCGCCGCGGAGGATTGGCCATCCGCGAAGAACTGGCCAGGCTTGATCCTAACAATGCACATTACCGCAGACAGTTGGCGTTTTCTCACCACAACGTCGGGTTATCGCTCGTGGAAGCGGGCGACCTTACTTCCGCTCTGGCGAACTACCGAACAGAACTCAATCTATTTGAATCGCTCGGTGCCGCCGATCCAGAAGACGTTCAAGCCCGACGGAACCGGTCGCTTGCGCACAAACAGATTGGTGATGTTTCAATGCGCACCGCTGATGTGCGTGGAGCACTCTCACAATATCGCGCCGCCCTGGAGCTCGATCGTTACCTTGCCTCTGTGAATCCGGGCAACGCTCAGGCGCTGCTGGATTTGTCGCGCAGCGAAACCAAAGTCGGATCGGCACTCGGAAAACTGGGCCAAACGCGAGAAGCCTTGGCTATGCTGCGGAGCGGAGTGGCCAGGCAGGAATCCTTGATCGCTAAGGATCCACATGACATCCCACTCTACGATTATCTGGCGAGCAGCTATACGCTTATTGCCAATTGCCTGCTGGATCGCGCAGATACGAAGGCAGCCACTGAGTACTATCGAAAAGCTATTACCGTCCGTCTCACGTTATCGGAGAAGAGTCCGAACAGCGGTGCGAACCGTGGCGCACTCGCTGAGTGTTATACGAATCTGGCCAAAGCACTCGGACCTAGTGACCGCGAAGACGCCCTGAAGCAATACACCAATGCCCTCGAGCCTCTGGAGCACCTCACTGCCACAGATACGAGCAATGCTCATTATCGAGTCGCCCTGGCAGAAGCCCTTTCGAACACTGCGCGCCTTTATGAACGCATGGCCGCACAAGACGGAGAGCCTTCGGCCCGGCTCCAGTATTGGACGAAAGCCAGGTCGTTCTACCAGCGCAGCCAGGAGTTGTGGCTGGAACTGGACAAGGCCGGCAAACTCCCGCCCGCTCGGGGCCGGGCGATTCGGGAAGTGAGCGGCGAACTCGCGCGCTGCAACGAAGCTCTCCAGCAAAATCAAAATGAGAACGGACTTCGGTCAGCACAAGCAACCTTAACCAAGTAATTGTCTGCGTCCAAGCGGGAGCAAATAAAATCAGGCGGTGGTTGATCACCTCTGGGTCCGGGAAGCTTTGATGACGAGTCTGAGAGTGGAAGCACGCTGAGCAGCCTCGGGCTCGAATTGGACCGGAGCAGCTGGCCACTCAATTATCGTACATGCGTGCACAAGGATTCCCGTTACGGGAATCGCTAGCTACTTTCGCGGGCTTGATTCCTTTTCGATGCCGGCTCAATACTGCACGAGATGGATTGCGTTTGGGAGCACGTTGCCAGTGGGTACTGGACGCCATCCTTCAAATGGTCGAGTGGCCTAGTCAGCCACTACGGTTCGACTCCGTCGTCCTCCGCACGGGTCCTCGACCAATTGATCGTGCTGTTATAATCAAGTTGTTTGATGGATGGCGTACTTACTGGCTCTGCCCCGCCTGACTAGCGGGGCTTTCGCTTTTTAGCAAACAAAACCTTTCGGTTGCCCCACCCTTCCCGGGTCCTTTGCGGAGGGTGGGAACTTTGACTTCTTGTTCCGGTTACGGTCTCCATCGAAAGTCAAAATGCCCACCCTGTCGCTCCAAAATCGGGAACGATAAGGGGCAACCCATGATTTTGGAGTAACTCTGGTCACGTAGGGGCGGGTGCCCCCACCCGCCCAGCCGCGCTCGGCACGGCAACGTTGGCGAGCAGGCTCGCCCGCCTGGACGAGGGCGTCCGGGCCTACGCTGTACGTTACTCGAACGTAATCTTGAATGGAGAATCGCCTTGCGTTAGCTTCGCTCCATGAAACACCAAGTCTCCATCGCGCTAGCTCTCCTTACATTTGTGTTCGCCTTCTCAGGTTCGTGTCTTGCAGACTCTGACGGATATTTCTGCGCCTCCAACGGTTATCTCGCTTACGAAGTTCGCGAGGGCATTACGCCTGGAGTCATCGGACACGTGCTAAAGGTTGTGCGGTTTGACTCACACAATGGGGTTCGTAGCGCCGGTGTTGTCAGTATGCCAGATTTTCAAGTACACACGATGACGTGCGGCCAACAACGCATCGAGCTCTCTGGATATGGAACTATGCGCAGCGGGAATCCGCCGTTGACAAAGTGCGTCGTGGAAACGGGCGACTCCGGTCAAGCGGTCAGTCGTGCGGAATGCAATGAGGATCGAGCGGTTCACTACGATTGGCGCAATCAAGATCCGGAGCCGGGAAATTTGGGTCAGTGGGCTCGAACAAAATCGATTCCTCTCGAATCGCCGGATACTGAGCACAATTACCTCCTCCTGCCCCAGCTATCGCGCAGGAACGTCGGAGGAAAGCGTTGGGAGTTGCGCTATAGAACAAAGATCGTCCAGACCGACGCTCGGGGGAAAACCTCACGCGAGTTTGTGGTCTATGAAACGCGCATCGTCGCGGTCGATTCCGGCGACTAGGGGCCTCCGTTTCTAGCGGTGACTACGACCCCTCCTCCTGCTCCTTCAACTTTGCGATCACGCTGAAATCTTCGAGCGTGGTGGTGTCGCCTTTGACTTCGCCGTTGGTGGCGAGCTCGCGGAGCAGCCGGCGCATGATTTTTCCGCTGCGGGTCTTGGGGAGTGAATCGGTAAAGCGGATGTCGTCTGGCCGGGCGAGCGCGCCGATTTCTTTCGTCACCCACTTGCGCAGCTCTTCTTTTAACTCCGGCGTTGGCTTGCGGCTGCCATGGAGGGTCACAAACGCGGCAATCGCCTGGCCTTTCACCTCATCGGGACGAGCCACCACCGCGGCTTCGGCAACGTAATCATGCGCCACTAGCGCCGACTCCACTTCCATCGTGCTCAAGCGATGGCCGCTCACGTTAATAACATCATCCACACGGCCCATCACCCAGAAGTAGCCGTCTTTATCTTTGCGCGCACCGTCGCCGGTGAAATAATTCGGCGGAATCTGCGACCAGTACTGCTTCACGTAGCGATCGGGATCGCCATGGATGGTGCGCAGCATTCCCGGCCATGGTTGCTTTAAGACAAGAAATCCGCCCGATCCGTCGGGAACTGGCTCGCCTTCCATCGTCACAATTTCGGGAACAATTCCGGGAAATGGTTTCGTCGCCGATCCCGGCTTGGTCGCGATCGCGCCCGGAATAGGCGTGATCATGATGTGACCGGTTTCGGTTTGCCACCATGTGTCCACGATCGGACAACGGTTGTGGCCGATGAGTTCGCGATACCACATCCACGCCTCGGGATTGATCGGCTCACCCACGGTACCGAGCAAGCGCAGGCTATCGAGCTTGTGTTTCTTCGGCCATTCATCTCCCCAGCGCAGAAATGTGCGGATCGCGGTCGGCGCGGTGTAGAAGATGTTCACCTTGTGGCGGTCAATGATTCGCCAGAAGCGGTCCGGTTCGGGAAAATTCGGCGCGCCTTCGTACATCAGGCTGGTCGCGCCATTCATCAGCGGGCCATAGACGATGTAGCTGTGTCCGGTAACCCAGCCAATGTCGGCAGTGCACCAGTAAGTATCTTCCTCGTGGAGATCGAACACACACTTCGCCGTGATGTAAGTGCCGACGGAATATCCGCCGGTGGTGTGCACTACGCCCTTGGGTTTACCCGTCGTGCCCGACGTATAAAGGATATATAGAGGATGCTCGGCATCGAGCGGTTCAGCCGGGCATTCGTCTGAAGCCTTTTCCATCAGATCGTGCCACCAATGATCGCGCCCGGATTGCATATTGATTGCGGTTCCGGTGCGCTTATAGATCACCACATTCTTCACTGACGGACATGATTTCAGTGCTTCTTCCACCGCGGGGAATAATCTCACTTCGCTGCCTCGGCGGTATGCGCCGTCCTGCGTGATCACCAAAGCAGCCTGTGAGTCCTGGATTCGGTCCACCAGCGCGTGTGAAGAAAATCCGCCGAAGACGACTGTGTGCGGGGCCCCAATTCGGGCGCAGGCCAGCATGG
>WNGQ01005287.1_pt1 | contig 13989 bp, 11 predicted proteins | sample 5407661 | NCBI WGS metagenome assembly WNGQ01 (sample SAMN13153382, study PRJNA577476) | soil metagenome | isolation source: 60 cm soil or saprolite under Garry oak tree replicate 2 | place: USA:California | collected 2016-06-15
CCCCGCTAGGATAAAATGAGGAGGTGAAGCCGGCGGCCAGCTTGTCAGCCCACTTGCGAGGATAAAAGATCTCACTGGTCGCATCGATGAAGCACTTCATCGGGCCGGAAACATCCCCAATGCTTGTTGGCGCACCGAAAATGATCGCATCACTCGCATCCAATTGAGCCATGATTTCAGCGTTCTGCCAGCGTCCTTTCACGATATCATCGCCAACGATTTCGATTCGGTGAACCTCGACCTCATTGACAGAAGCAGTGCCTTTCTCGACTGCTTCAGAGAGTTTACGAGTATGGCCAGCGAAAGAATGGTAAAGAATAGTGACTATTGGCATACAGTTTCCTCCTAATTTGTTTGCAAAAAACACCTGGTTGAATGAAACAATAGACACTCCCGGATGCATCGACCCGCTTCTTCACGGATAGTCATCGACTTCCTCCTCAAGCTATGTGAGGTCCAATGAGCATAAAGCAGATTGGCATCACCTTGTCGTGTTGTATCGCGCCTTCGAAAGAATGGTTAAAAAATTTACACCAATATATTCTTCGCGGCTTGTCCTCCCTTGAGTACCAACTTCACGTTGGTAGGATCGGCGATCTTGCTGATATCTGCTAGGACATCGCCATCGACGACCACGATGTCCGCCAGTTTGCCTACCTCAAGCGTCCCTATCTGGTTCTCCAAATGCAGCAGTTGTGCAGCAGTCGCCGTACTTGCTACAATCGCTTGCATTGGCGTCATCCCATTTTCTACCATTAACACTAATTCACGGGCATTCTCTCCGTGCTTCCCTACCCCAGAGTCGGTTCCCATAGCTATCTTCACTCCGGCCTCCACGGCACGCCGGAAGCTCTGCTTGTGCGCTTCAATGACTCCAGCTGCCTTGGCTGCTACTAGTGGTGAAAGGAGGTCAGGGTGGGCCTTTGTGAACTCGATCACGGCGAGCGGTGCCACAAGCGTCGGCACCAGGTAGACATCTTGCTCGATCATCATAGTGATCAGCTCGTCAGTCAGATACATCCCGTGTTCGATAGAAGCAACTCCGCCCAGCAGCGCATTTTTGATGCCCTGTGAGCCTTGCGCATGAACCATACAACGCTTCCCCTGGGCAGATGCCTCGTACACAGCCGTGGCGATCTCCTCAACCGTCAATTGGGATGAGGTAGGAGCGTCTGAAGGAGAGAGTACTCCGCCGGTTGTTGCGAGTTTGATCCAGTCTGCTCCTGCTCTCAAGATCTCACGGGTGGTTTTGCGTACCTCTTCAACTCCATCGGCGACTCCATCAGGGAGATCATAGAAGCGCCCGAAAGGCCCTCCCAGGTCAACGCAACAAGGAAAGAAGGCATCTCCGTGGCCGCCGGTCTGAGAAATCACTGAGACGGCCACTTGCATGCGTGGCCCAGCAACAAGGCCTCGCTCTACCGCACTCTTTAAACCAGCGGGAGCGCCTGCCGCATCACGAACCGTCGTGACCCCAGCTTCCAGCGTTGCTCGCATCCGTGGTATGGCTTGCAATAAGCCCAGTGATGGCGAGGTAAACAATCCACGTAGGATGTCCGGATACTCCAAAAGAAAGTGGACATGGCAATCAACTAGTCCAGGGAGTATGTACCCACCCATCGCATCAATCACCGTTGCATCCCGTGGAATCGTCATCCGATCACTTCGACCCAGAGCAGTGATGCGCTCGCCTTCAATGACCAAGCTTCCCACCAGTGGATCACGACCACGACCATCGATGAGAGTACCGTTTGTGATGACCAGGGTCATCGGAATTCTTCCTCCTCTTCGTTCTCCTAGATGAGAGCTTTCTGTCTCTCTTGTAACTTTCTTGCTCTCCCGGCGCTTTGCTCTCAAAGCAGGTCCGAGGTCGAACTGACCAGGTGAAGGGTGGTCATCGTGGGTGGTCCTTCAAGATGACTTTCGGCCAGCCCTGCTTGAAACGCTTGTTGGGATTCCAGCCTGAAAAAAAACTGTTCCGCCTCTTCGCTCGCGCAGAAAAGCAAGTGGATGAACGTCTTGCCGTCGTCTTCCGCAAAGACGCTATAGCGGATATCCGTCCGATGCGAGGCTTGGATTTCCTCCACCACCTGACTGATCTGCTTCTGGTTCTGAGCCGCGTAGGCGGCTCGCACAGTGTATCGATTTTGTCTGATGATCATTCTTCCTCCTCTAAGAAGTGCCAATCACGTTCCACTCATAGAACACCACTTTGGCCCCAAACTCATCGCAAATTGCTACGAATTTTCCCATGATGTACCCTTTTCTCCAATCCCAGAACCGGCCGTTAAATGAGATAGCCAAACGCCCATCAGCAACGGGTTCTCGTCTTTCGACTTCATGTGTCGGATAACCTGCTGTATTGAGTCAAAACCCGTCTCAAAAACAGCGCCTCAAAACGTGCCTCTCTCGACGGAAAACATGAGACAGAAAGCAGAGGTTGCTTGATCACCGGAAGAAAGGGACTCATCTCACTCATTTCATCTCAACATTGACCATTCAATGGCTCAATATTTTCGCTAGCCGCTGTAGCGGTAGTTTGTGGACAAGGGAAATCTCTCTTGATTTTCGAGTTTGTGTCAAGTATATACTCAGCAGTTTGAGCTCAGATCGTCGCTTTTGATGAGTTTAAAACGAGGCGATTTCCTGTGTCCACAAACTACCGGTATAGAGGATGGAAGACAAAAGAGGCTTTATCCACATATTCATATGGAATATGTGGATAACTCTCGGGGATTGTGGATAAACAGGTTAACTAATGCGTTCAACCAGCGTAATTGGAACGGTTAGCGATGCTCCGTCTTCAAGGCGCAGACGTATGGCACGGGCGCGAATACCGCCAGGAAAGAGCTGTTCATAGGCGAAGAGGTAGTCTATAATGCCGATAGCTCCTTCATGGTCACCGCCACAAACACGCACCTGCGCTCCGAGCGTGGGCGTCGGATCGGCCCTGGTAAGTTCCCCATCCGGTTCTATATCCTTGAGGGGCAGTGACACAACCAGATCAGGAAAGATGCCCTGGCGTATAGAGGTTGTGCCAGCAAGCAAGGCAATCGATCCTTGATACTGGCTCAAAAAGTTCATCATGTAGGCCGGCATAGCAAACGAACCCAGACCCTCGGTTACCAGTAGCGTGATGGGTGGAAGATGTGCTTGCACCTTATCGACGTTATCGTTATCAAGCAACTGTACGAGATCGGTAGAGAGAAAACCCTCAAGATCACGCATGGTAACGCTGCTGGCGATAATGCCCACCACCACCGCGTTGAGTGCCTGGCGTAGCATTGTGAAGTTTACCTGTCCGGGTATGATTAAAATGGCACCAGGAGGAATTGCTGCAGGTCCGTGTTCAGTGATCCCTGCCTGCCACATAGTCAGCAGACCCGCCACCTGGCCCCCGAAGCCAATCGTCCCTTGTAGTACTGCCGCACGGCTCTCGATGATGACCCCTCCACGGCGGGTGATATCAACCACGCGTCCGCGCAGACCTGCTGGTAGTGTCTCTTCTGCATTGCTGTTTGAATTGGCTATCTGGCCCTGATCCATCTCAGAAAGGTAGATCTTACCGGTAGCTGCGGATGGGAGCGAAAGGCGGGGCGCGGGTTGTACTGTCTCGAATACCTCACGACGTTCTATGCGAAGCACGGGTTGATCTGGTACAACTTCTTGCCCCGGATATACTAATGGAACAGCCTTGCCCCGGTTCCCTCCAGGCCAGCGTTCCCTCCTCACCAACATCTGTTTGATCATGGACCAACCAAGTGGATAGGCCATGTGGGAACCTCCGTCACACTCCTAAAGCTTGCCCCCATTGCAGCAGACGCGCAATACGCTCGCTATCGTTAGAAGGTAAAATGAGAGGACGACCGCGAGCATCGATAATTAAGCCTACCAGCCCACCGTCGATCTCCTCAGCGGCGCGCGCGCGTTCGCCTGGTCCCAGGCCAACATCTACCGTGGGTGCCGGGAATAGCGTCAACAGCGCCTGTTCATTGATGTTCAACGGAATGACTTCAATCGAGCCAGCCATGACATCGACACTGAGTTGCCGACCGCTGCTATATTCTACACCAACGCGCACCGCGAGCTGTCCAGGCTGCAGCTCCCCGTAAGGGATCACGCAGGTGCCCAGGCGATGTGTGACGCCGTCGTTTTCGTTCACCTGAACGGCGGTGATCGGAGCCACTGTTGCTACGGCGCCTAACTGGGCTACCAGCAATGTGCGGTCCAATACCAGCGAGGTGACGCCGCGTGGCTGCAGAGCGTCCAGTAGCATCAAGGCGACCTGTGAGTACTTGGGGGCGTGCGCGAGTATACCGCCAGTGGCTAGAATCAGGTCGGCATTAGGTAACTCGACATTATTCCGCTTTATCTTGTCGATCGTCAAAATCATGGCTTCGCGAGCAAAGGCCTGGGTTATCTGTAGCTCGCGTGCGCTGGTTGGGATAATGTAGGGATGCAGCATGTGATTCAGCACAAACTGGCGTATTTCTTCTTCGTTGATGGCGAATGGTAGCCAGCGCGCAATACGCTGCCAGCCGATCTGCTGCAATATAGTCCCTATACCCGCACCAACACCTATGCCCGAGTTGACGATGGGTACGAACTCGCCCTGCTCTCCCGCTAGCATAATGGAGGTTGTGCTTCCTCCAACATCCACGGCATTGACATTCATCGCGTACTGCTGCGCCAGGAAGCGCACCAGGCTGCTGAGCGAAGCTGCGGTTGCAACAGGTGCAGCAGCAGCCCAGGAGCGCAAACGTTCGTATCCGGGGATATGTTGAATGACGCGCTTCTCATGTAGCGTGCTCACTGCCGAGCTGATTTGTCCAAGCTGTGCCTGTGAGGTGAGAGGACCCACGGGCGCTACATCGGCCACCGGCTGCAACATACGCTGTACGGCTTCTATATATTGGGGAGCGCCAGCGTACAGAATTGAGTATTTACCAGCAGAAATATCCTGTGGAGGCACACCGGCAGATGCACTCGCGCCATGTTGCTCACTGGATTCGCGCGCGGCATTGAGCAGTAGCTGGCAGGCTTCCTGCAGTGGCAGAGGGCCGGCAGGATTATCCGCCGAACCAACGATCAGTCCTGCTTGTGGCTTTAGCTCGCGCAACCGGCCTAACTGGCGTTCCCACTCCAGGGCAATGCGATCCTTTGTCCACGTGGCATCTGCTCCGGGGAAAGATGGTTTGTCCTGCGCGCCGACTCCCACTTTCGAGGAGGCATCGGCCGTTTTCGCGGTGTAGGTCGGAGATGGCACCGATACTACATCGGCGTACAGGCCAGAGATAGCCTGGGCTGTTAGCTTCTCTAACTGCTCGCTTACCGCACCCATTACGGCGAGTCGCAGAGGGCCACCCGCGCTGATGGAAGCGATAAAGGCATCGACCCCTTCGCCATCCTCACGCTCCGGGGAAATGATTCGGCCATTGGCAACGAAGTGACGACCAGTAATAAATTCAATAACGTTAATGGCCTGAATTACCCCTTCGCTAATATCATCCTGGGGTGGGTTAATCGTGGTTGGTGCCTCTCCGCGCGCCATCAGTCGATACTGACCTTCCACCAGGCCAAATAAAGAAACCTTAGTGAAGACGCTTCCGCAATCGGCTACTAACAGCGATGTGGCGCTTTCGGGATTAGCATGTCCGTCCTGGTATGCCAGGTCTCGCTGTCCCTCTCTATTGGATTGTATGTTCATCTACGGTATCCCTTCCATCTGCTCCGGTCAGCGCGAAGGCGAGAGCCACTCGCGGATTGCATTGAATAGTCCGCGTTTTGCTGGCTTCGCTTCGGGTCTCAACTCACCATTCGGCATTTGTTGTAAGGAGGGTGCGTTCAACATTCCTGATGGCATGCCTGTCGGCTGAGACCCCATTGTATAGTAATTACTGGGTATGTTGCCCTGTGGTGGATAGATATTACCTTGCCCGCCCTGGGGATATCCTGGCATTGGTTGCGAGGGTTGCCCCATTCCTTGCTGGAAGCCCTGCCCGATGTCGTAAGGGGCATTCTGAGGTATGCCCTGTGGAATGCCCAGAGAAGCCCCTTGTGATTGTGGAGCGCCATAGGGGGCATTCTGAGGCATGCCCTGTGGGACGCCTAGTGAGGTGTTCATCGTCTGTGATTGGGGCATGCCATAGAGAGGAGCATTCTGCGTCTGGGGCTGGGAAAAGCCGTAGGGAGCGTTCTGAGGCATGCCCTGTGGAACTCCTAAGGTCGTACTCGAACCCTGTGGCCGGGGGGCATTCTGAGGCATAGCAAACGGATTGCCGACAGGTACGCCCTGTGGCTGCTGCATTTGCGCAGGGGAGGGCATCTGTGCCGGGAAAGGCTGCCCTTGCGCTCCCTGTTGTCCAGACGGGGTCTGTATATTTGGCTGCTGGGTGGGATAGTTTGGAGCTGACGCGACTCCCAGCATTGACGCAAAGACATTCGCTGCGACCTCACTATCCTGGGATGCATGGATTTCACCACGAGGTCGGCTGGGCACACGCACATTTTCGACGCGAGGCTGCTCTCCAAAGACATTCTGCCGCGCTAGACCTGATGTTGCCTGTCGTGGTTCTGCTTGTGGTTGATCGCCAGTCCCGGTCAACCATCCCGGTAAAGAATCCCGATCAAGAAACGAGGATGCGGATAGGCCACCACCCGCAGGCGTATTGGCTGGAGGGCCACCAGTGGTCGCCGGACCCTGTTGCCATGTTTGCTGAGGTTGTTGTGGCTGTATAGATCCGGGGTTAGGGAACGCCTGCGATGGTAAGGCGGGGGTTACTTTTTTTCCCTGGCCGCTCTCTTGTAGCCACGATGGCAGTGCGCTGGCGTCGAGCAGCGATGAGGCCGAGAAGCCCGCTTGTCCACGTTGTCCCCCCTGTTCATTAGCAGGCGTTGGCGCGCCTGGTGTTCCTGGCTGCCCATGCGATTGCGCCATCCACGAAGGTAGTGACTGCTGATCGAGGAGTTCTCCCGCTGAGAAACCCCGGGCTAGTGGCTTCATTGGTCCGCTGGGTGCTGTGGCATCGTCGGGTTTTCTCTGCCTGGGCGGTTGATCTTGCTGAATCGGTCGAGGTGATGCTGATGCCGGTGCTATATTTTTCATCCATTCTGGTATAGCGTCCGACTGCACCAGGCTCGATGCGGTAATGTTGGCTGGTCCGGGCGATTCCCCCCCACCCCGTGTGCCCGCTGCTTCCTGCATCCAGGAGGGTAATGATTGCTCATCAATAAGTGAGTGAGCGTTGATATTTCTGCCACTGTCGTCGGTATTGGGTGCTGAAAAGCTAGCAGAGCGTATAGCATCTCGTTGCGCAGATGCAGGACCGCCGGGCATTTCGCCACGTTCCGGTTTCATCCAACTCGGGAGGGTCCCTTCTTCGATGAGATCGGCTGCATCGAAGTTAGAGGAATTATTTACGGGTCGCTCGCCAGCTCTCAATGACTCCAACCAGGAGGGAATACCCGGCGCTTGAGCCTGTGGTCGCTGCTGGCTCTGTTGCCTCTGGGCACCGTTTTGTGGACCGTATCTATTATCCATGTTGCTAGAGAGTGGCGCACCACACTTCTGACAATTTCCTGTACTGTCAGGGGTCATGCTCCCACAGCGGTTACATGTAATCACTTTTGCTCCTCACTTTCGCCAGGCATTGCTTCATGGCAGTGTATCACTCTTTTTCTAGCTTGACAATGACGGTAATCTACAAGGTAAGATACGCTGGTATAATACAACACGCAAAGTACCAGCACCCCAAAAGTACTATATCCAGGAGGTAGCAATGCCAGAGCAGGTAACGGGCAAAAGCAATGAATTGCAGCATTCTTCGTGGCTGCTTTCTCTTACCCTTCCTCTTCCTCCAAGCATTAATGAACAATATGCAACTGTCAATGGGCATCGCATCAGCACACAGGTGGCTCGTCACTTCAAGAAACAGGTGCTCACAGCACTCCAGGCGCTTGAGCGCAAAGGGACGCTAGATGATCACCTGCGTGATCACTTCCGCCAGAGCTATCTGGCGCTCTTCCTCGACTTCTACTTTGCTACACCCCTGAAAAGAGACCTTGACGGTGGCCTTAAGATTACTCAGGACGCGCTCTGCGAAGGTCTGGGTGTTAATGACAACCGAATCGTGGATATTCACCTGGTCAAACATATCGATCCTTTGCATCCTCATCTCTATATTGAACTGGAAGCGATCGCTGATTGGCACTTTGATAAAGAGTACGTTATATTATCATAAGCATCCGAGCACGTTTCTTGCGTCACCCCTTCTTTATGATAGAACTAATAACGGCTGTGTTCTGTAACAAATGCAGCTACTATCTTTAATGAGGTACTAATCTTATGCTAGTGACATTGACCATAGCTCTGCCTGTCACGAAGGGTAAGCGGCCGCTGCAAGTCGATAATGAACATACAGGGTTGAGATTATTTCTCGGTTTTTTGCTCAGTAGTGCTATAGGAATCATGGCCTATAAGAGGAGGTCGTTGAGCCGCAGCGGTATTGCCGGTGCCATGCTCAGTGGTACAACGATCTTCGGTATGGGAGGGCTGGGTTGGGGGCTCTCGTTGATCTTTTTCTTTGTCTCTTCCAGCTTGCTTTCTCACTTTCGCGCAAAAGATAAAGCGCTTACCGCAGCGGACAAATTTAGCAAAGGCTCGCAGCGCGATTTCTCGCAGGCAATGGCCAATGGTGGCGTTGCAACGCTGCTCGCGCTTGGCTATGGCCTGAGTACCTCTAAAAATGCGCGCACTTCATTGCAAGCTGGCTTCGTAGGTGCGTTGGCGACCGCCAATGCTGACACCTGGGCCACGGAACTGGGCGTGCTCAGTAAACGGCCACCACGCTTGATTACGACCGGTGCGTTAACAACTCCCGGCACATCAGGGGGCATCACCCTGACCGGTACAGCGGCATCGGCGGCGGGCGCGGCATCGCTTGGGCTGTTCTTCAGGCTCTTTCAGCGCAAACGTCCTATGTTGCCTCTTATTGGATTGATCAGTGGTATGGTCGGCAGTCTCCTTGATAGCATTCTGGGAGCCGCCGTGCAGGCTATGTATTATTGCCCCGTATGTCACAAGGAGACGGAGCGAAACGTGCATAGTTGTGGTACACAGACGCGCCCACTGCGTGGTATCTCCTGGTTTGGCAATGATGCTGTTAATTTCCTGGCGACCGTATGTGGCGCTCTTACTGCAATGGGGTTACAGACACTTTTCTCTCGCCGTCGCAGACGGTGTGAAAGGGGTATCTCACGCTTCTCTCTCTGACGGCAATGAGAGCGCAGATGATGGTGGTCAGAACACGAGTGTTTATATAGAGAGAACTCGATTATGAATGTATTACGGCGTTTAATCACTCCGGGCTGGCGTCCGGGTCGGGCTGCGCTGGGTGGACTTTTAGCGACCATCGTCTATAGCATGGTCATGGAGGGCGATAAGTTCCTGGTGGGAAACCGCTTCAGCGATGTACGCTTTATCGAAGGTTTGCTCGTAGGCACAACGCATACAAAGCGCACATCGCTGCTTGCATGGCTCATCCATCTGCTCAATGGCGTCGCCCTGGCCGAGCTATACAGCGCGGTTGCCAAGCGCTTGTTGCCTGGGCCACGCTGGCTCAAAGGGGCTATCTTCGGTGAGCTGTTTATTGTGAGCGCGTGGTGGCTGACACCTCTTGCCGATAAGTATCACCCGCTTATTAAGAGCGGCGAACTGCCCAGGCTTGCCAACTGGAAATCATTCTTACAGAATATCGTACGTCACCTGGCTTTTGGTCTGACGCTGGGCCTGTTTTACAATGAGAAGTAGCGCATCCACCTATGTATCAGGGGGAGGCGATAGTCGGGTCGTATCCAGGCCATAATCATCAACCATACCCAAAGGATAATCCAGGTCCACCACAACATGTTCAACAGCAAGCCCAGTCCCAGGCCTATCAGCCAGCCTAGCAAGGGTATTGGTTCCAATATCCCTCTCAGTATGGTTGTGGCAGTCAATAGTAAAGATAATGTGCCAAAGGTCACAATCGATTGTAGAGCATGCCAGCGCACATTACGATTTTTCTCAAATAAGAGAAACACTATGCCAGATACCCAGAAGAAGGCATAGGCCAGAACACGCTCTAAACGCTCTCCCAATCCAAGAGTCGTTACTCTACGCATCATTGTACGCCTCGTTTTTAATGCGGACACCCAATCTCTCACCATGAGCTCTTTGTTCCTATCTTTATACTGACATATATACGCACGGGCTTGGGACGCGTTGCAACTAGAAGTAATGTCGACGCAACAATTTTTGTAGATACAACGTCTATATTGTTGGATTGAATAAACATACACCTTTAGGCTATTAAAGCAGCAAATACGTAAAATATTTTATTGAATGAAGAGATATGTACAGAGCAGTTACCTTGTTAGTAATTGTTTTTCTAAAGACTGTACTTTTTATGCTTGATGCCTGAAAGATTGATGAGAGGCGAGGATTCTGTATGCCAAACAGAATAGCGGTAACGCAATCTATCACCACTGACTACGTGCGTCGTGCTGTCCGCTATAGTATCGGCTGTGTTATTGGATTAGAGGGTGTAGCCGATATGGTGTCGGCTATCGTGCCAAAGAACGAGTGGATTATGCAACTGGGCGTATGGCCCGCTGCCATGCATCGTACCCAGATAAACGCGCAAAACCTGACGGTTGTGGTAGGCTTTTTCCTGATCATGCTCTCGTATGGTTTAATGCGTGGCAAGCGCCATGCCTGGCTTATCACGATGATCCTTTTGCTGGTTTCAGCCGTCTTTCTCCATGTCTTGCGTGGTGGCTCTATACTGGCAACTGTGATTGCCCTGCTGTTGGCTGCCCTGCTAGGTGTTCTGTACCGTCTCTTCCAGGCCAAGAGCGATCCTCCCTCTGTCCGGCAGGGATATGCTGCCCTTGCATTAGGTCTCGGCGTTGTCACGTTCTATACTATCGGCGGCTTCCTGGCGCTTTATAACGATTTTGAAGCCTTCTTTGACCGCTTCGGCTTCGAAGGGGTTATCCTGCGTATCTTGAGTAGAGAACACTTCCACTTTTCCTATGCCACGCCAGCCTTCTTCTTTGCAAGGACATTGCCTTTGCTCTGCATCAGCGCGGTGCTCTACGGGACGATCAAGCTGTTTCGTCCGGTGGCGGCGGCTATGTTGCATCCACATTTTAATGAGCAACAAAGGGTTTCGGACATGGTGCGCCTATATGGTAACAATTCCATTTCTTACTTCACGCTTGATAGTGATAAGTCCTACTTCTTTTCGGCTTCGAGCAAGGCTGTCATCAGCTATGTGCTGCAGGGGAGTACGGCGGTAGTTGCAGGTGATCCCATCGGACCTGAAGGGGAACTACCCGCTGTGATCAGAGAATTTATCACGTTTTGCCAGCAGCAGGATTGGAGTATCGTTTTCTGGCAGGTGCGCAGCGAACTGGCCCGTCTCTATCGTACAATGGGATTGCACCTGCTCAAAATTGGCGAGGACGCCGTTGTCAACACAAGTACCTTTACCTTGAAGGGTGGGGCAATGGCCAATGTGCGTACCAGCGCCAAGCGAGCAGAGAAAGAAGGTTTGCGGGTGGCGTTCTATCACGGGTCTATTACCGATGCGGAACAGCTTGCGCAGGCGGAGCGTATATCGCACGAGTGGCTGGCGCAAAAGGGCGGCACGGAGATGGGCTTTAGTATGGGGCATTTTGACGCACAGGGCAATGAACAGCAGCTCTACGCGCTTGCTGTGGATGCTGCGAATAGGGTACATGCCTTTGTCTCTTTCGTACCCATCTACGGTAGGCACGGTTGGGGTCTCGATTTAATGCGCCGTGCGGAGCCGTGCGCGCCCGGCGCTATGGAACTGCTACTGGCACGTTCGATTGAGTATGTGAAAAGCCGGGGCTCTGAGATGGTAAGCCTGGGTCTGGCACCCCTCAGCGATGTGAATAAGGATGGTGATACCTTCCTGGGCTCCAGGATCAACTTCCTGACGGAGCGTTTTGGTACGCCTGATAAGGGCCGTTCGCTTTTCAGCTTTAAGAAGAAGTTTCAGCCGGTGTGGGAGAGCCGCTTCCTGGTCTACTCGAGCACGTTAAGTTTGCCCAAGATCGGTTGGGCGCTTTACTCTGCACACCAGCGCAACGCCTCGCTGCTGCGCACAATACATCGTTCGGTTGTTACGTGGCAGCATGACCGACAGCAGCAGACCCTGGAGCCACAGAGGACGACCACGGGCGCTTTAGAGACATTGAATGTCTAATTCCGCAGGGCAAGGAGCTCTTTAGCCAATTGGATCAGAAGCCTCCTAAAGATCGGCCCTACACCGGCGGAGGCCTCCGCTGGTGTAGGGCCGATCTTTAGGAGGCTTCTCGCCCCACGCTACCACATTCCCTCTACTGGCTCTGATCACGGCAGTAAACTGGTCCCTGTAGCTTTTATCCTGGCGTCCTCTATGATGTGGATTACTTCCAGCAATCCCTCTATGGGGTACTTGCTCTGCACTTCCTGAAGAAAGTTGAGCGTATCCAATACGCTCTGGAAGTTTTTAGGACTATCTGTGCGCTTCACTGCTGTATCATAATCGCTTAATGCTGCTTCTTTCTGTCCTAGCACAAGTTGTGCCAGTGCCCGATCGTAGTAGTCCCAGAATGGTTCAAAAGATCTCTCTCCTTCGTGCCAACCAATTGTTGCGACATTGCCCAGGGCATATGAGGAACTGGGGTCTGCTTTGAATGCCTGCTTATAGTAGTCAAGAGCTTCTCTATAGCGTTTCATGCGTCGGTATATGGCCCCCAGCCCTGCCAGGGCGTCTTCATAGTTGGGGAGAAGACGGGTTGCCTCTTGCAGGTATTGTATCGCTTTCTCATATTCAATGATGAGCTGTTGGTCGTTTTGCGTATACATGCTTTCCGCACGGCGACGATAGGCCAGGCCCAATTCCATATGTGCCTGCGCGAAGCTAGGATCGTTGGTTATGGCATCCTCAAGACAGTCAATCGCTCTGTCATATATCCCCCTGTTACTATATATTCTGCCCAGGGCATAGCTTATTTGCGGATCATGTGGGCGTAAGGCTCTGGCACGCTCAAAGGCGCTAATCGCCAGACTCGTGCGCTTCTGCTCTTGTAGTTGCTCTCCCAGCATATAATTGAGCAGGGCGTTGCTATTATCCTCGATATTCCTGGCGCTCTCTTCCAGGCGTTTTGTGACTGCCTCCTGGAGTGTGACCAGTTGCTCTAAGTCACCGATATCTTTGCTCTTTTGTAACATCTCCTGGCGCAGGTTCTCCATCTCGCGGCTCTTCTCTTCGACCTCGTTTTTGAGCTGTGTAATGGCTTTGCTTTTCTCTTCCGCCTCGCTCTGTTGTTTCGTGAGCTCGTTTAAATGCTCACGCCACTCTTTATCAAGGTCGCGAAAGCCATTGTTGGTGGAGAAGCCGAAAACACCCAGAAAGACCGCCACCACGCCGAAGAGAGCCAATACGACTCCCAGAATCTGGGAATAGGTGTTTACGGTGTTGAGCAGGTTTTGGGTCTGGTTCGATTCCTGGTCGGCCCTGGCGAGTATGTCGTTTGCCTGGTTGAGTGCGGCCGCGCTGTCGGGCGTCGCTGCTGGCGTCACGCTGGCATCGGTATTGTGTGCCGACGCAACCTCACGCGGTAAAAAGAAAAATAAGAGCGATGCGAGCAAGAGTAGTAATGCAATGCATCCTGGCAACTGCATACGTCGCATGAGGGCCTCCTGGAGCATGGAAAATATGTATTGACTATCAAGCAGTAACGAACATCAAATGTAATACTACTATACTGCATGTTGTCACGATTACCACAACTGCCGTATAATGAAGATGGCATATTTACTCTACATGCAATACTCACGCTTTTTAGGAGGCTTACTCATGCCCGCGCTAATAATCAATTTAGGCGATCCTATATTTATCGGTGCCTTCTGGGGCTTTGTGCTCGCGTTACCTA
>WNGQ01004404.1_pt1 | contig 13984 bp, 26 predicted proteins | sample 5407661 | NCBI WGS metagenome assembly WNGQ01 (sample SAMN13153382, study PRJNA577476) | soil metagenome | isolation source: 60 cm soil or saprolite under Garry oak tree replicate 2 | place: USA:California | collected 2016-06-15
TTCCACTAGACCGTAAACGCTCGCCATTTTAGAACATAATTCCTCAAGCCGCCTGTGTGTGTTCTCGTCTATGCAGATTCCCTTCGACTTCGCAAGAAACTCTTCTAAGCGCCTCCGTAGGCTTTCGTCCGCGAGAATATTCCATGGCATCGCCATAATTGGGCAGACCACGACGACGAGTGAGAGTGAATGAACGACCCAGACGCGAGCAGGTGTGTATATCTTTTCTTAAGACTTGTCAAGACGTGAATACTCTTAGTCCTAACTATTCAGCCGGTCCTCATACCCATAGCCAGTAGTTGTTGAGTCCACCTCTGCTCAATTTCGGCCTTTCTAGCGGCTGGCACGCGGGCAAGGGCACGTTCCCCCCAGATGGATAACCGTTCAACGAGCAGTCGCGCCTTTCCAAGCGCCCGGTGCAAAGCAAACGGCCCGAAAATGAACACTGCGGCTCGAACAACTTTCAAGTACAGAAGCGCAAGTAGAGCCGCGAATACAACCCCGGCCTCCTCTCGAAAAGTTACCAGCAAACCGTTTCGTACTAAAAAACGCCGGAATTTCCATAGAACGTGGACATCTTTCTGCAACTCGCCTAACCACATCAGCACAATTCGGCGGCGATCTCGCCAAAACATCTCACAGACAGACTTCAATTCCGGCATCGTGCGAAGCTTACGATAGTCGTCGTTTCCAACGATAATATCGAAAGGGGGAAGGAAAGCGGCGGAGAGGCCCGCCACAGGCGCATGGACTTGGTTGTTATTGAGGTGCTTGTCCGCAGTCCCGTCATGTCTCAAACAGAAAACAAACAACAAGCATAAGCCCAAGACTGCCACAAGGAAGGTAACGATGATTCCTACCATTTTAGACATCTCGTCGCAGCACAGCCAGCGTCCTACTCCAAAGATGCTGCCATTCTGTTTTCCATTGACAATACTGATCTTCGTTTAGACTCGCCTGCTCCGGCGATGGAGCATATTCCCAAAAAGCCCACAGCCAGACCGCGATCATGCCGATGAACGTCATGGGTGTTAGCAGTCGCCAATAAGGAACAAAACCACGAAAAACTAGCAGACTTGCAAAACTTACCGAGCGCACCAACAGATAAACGCCGAAACCGAAACAGAGTCCGCGAAGGTTCCGGCCCAATGGGACTCGGTAGTACCACGCCACGGTTGCGGGTGTCAGCAGGAGGATAGCCTGGGCCAAACAGAAGTATTGCTCAACGACAGGAGAAAAATACTGATACAGATAGTGCGCTGATGACGCTTGCGTCCAACTGAGCACGACAATGGCTGGAAGTACGCCAAGCTCGACGGTCAGTAGCATCTTCCACGCGATGTCATGGAGTGTAGAGCGTCGAGGGAAAACGCCGCGAAAAAACTCCCAGTTGACGAGGAACCGCAAACACAAGGAAATCGATTCGATTCGCCAGTACACCTCCGCGAACCAATCTGGTTTGTGACGATGAATGGGAAACAGGATCACGTTACAGAGGAAATCAAAAACCACGAATACTGTTAGATGCAGATACCGAGTCCATAACCGATGCCTGGATAACCGCCAAAGAAGCAGACCTTCAAGGAGGACTGCCGAGCAGGGAAGCGAGTAGAAAAAAAGAGGCATAGAATCGCAGCAATTCTACTCAATTCCGAAGAGAATGGAAGGGGGCGTAACTGTTGCCCCCTCCCGGTTATTCAGTATTCCGACGAGTGTTCCGAGGAAGTGGGCTGGGGCGGACGAGGAAGCGGCGGGGGCCAGCCTCCTTTGAATCGTGAAGCATGCTTAACCATAAGGCTCATAAGTAGAGCCTCCTTTCTTAAAAAGATGGCCCGACCCTAGCACTCACGGAAGCCGCACCCCGGAAATGCCGAGGATGTTCAGTTTTCTGGAATCGACGTGTGGGGATATCTCGAAGGCTTGTAATCAACTAGGAAAATCGCTATAAGGAGACGCAGCAGGTATGCGCTCTCTCAAACGCTATATCGCCCAAGCTGTCCATTCGGCTGATACTCCTCTTGCAGCTTTGGTGTTTTTTGGTTCACTGCGCGATGCCTATTCTGGACACTACTTGCATGAAGGGTGGAGACAGATGGCGTCGGCTGAGGAAATCCATTCTGTGCTGCTGGAAACACATCAATCGTTATTCGATTCGGTTCTGAGGCTTTCGCTCATAGACTTGAGTAACCAACTGCGAATGCACTTTCAGGCGCTCAACCGACCTGAGCGAGAAACATCTGTCTGGTGGTTGGAAGTCGAACCTTTCCGTGACTTAATTCCCCAAGGATGTTCAGTGGTGGTGCGTGAACTGTTCGTCTCGGAAGTCAAGACTGCGTTGGAAGTGCTGTGTCACGCGCCTGCGTGGACCGAGCTTGCGGTAGCACCAGCCGGGTCGCCACAGCCACAACTTGACCGATCACCTCTGCTTCACTGGCTAAACTGAACGTTCTGGGAGGCGCATTGGAGATAGGATGCGGAAGGATCGTGATTTGCGATTCCGAAACGTGGCACCAGCCGCAAAGATATCCATCGCGCAATTCAACAAGATACATCGGACGTTCGTATTCGTTGTTCCAACCGCCGCTGGCTACCTGGCGGCGTTCCCCATCAATCATCACGAGTGACCCAGGTCTCAGCAGAGGATACATGGTGATGTCTTCGAGGCCGATGTAAGCGTACATGTGCTGTCGGGGATTGCATTCGAGAAGGAAGGCGGCAGGAATCTCACCCCAAAATGCGACAACTCGGTTGATAAGTTGAGTGGTTTCCCATTTGAAACTCGGATCGAGCCGCACAGGAATCGTCACTTTTGTGCTGAGGTTGCGAAGCTCGGCAGAGACAGGCCGCGTTGCGGACAGCCTAATTTCCTCACGATATCTGTGGGTTCGGTCCGAATCTACTCCGTAGCTGGTCAAAATCTCGTGAAACGAAAGTCCATAAATCGCAGCCAGTGTGAATATCTTGAACACACTCGGTATTGCGTTGTCGTTTTCGATTTGTGCCAGCCTCGCTGCTGAAATATGGAATCGCTTATTTTTTTCTTTGAAGGCGATTTTTGAGCTTGCTTTTTGAACGTCGCGCAGCCCAAGCCGAAGTCGAAGCCGCACTTCTCGTAGGAAACTGCCAGGCGCTATTTCCATAGGTGACGACCTAGACCTCTGACGGGAGAGACTGGATTTATACGGGGCTTCCAGCGAGCCTTCATCTTACCGAACCCGTTCATCTTTCTGAACACGATTCTGTTTGATCCATTCAGATACTTTGCAGAGGAGATATCACTTGCTTTCTTAACGTACTAGTGGCATGATTCCGCCATGATTATCGGCGACCGGCTTCGCGATCTTCGTGAGGAAAAGAAGCTCTCCCAGGGCGATATCGAAAAGCGTACCGGCCTGCTTCGTTGTTACATTTCTCGGGTTGAGAATGGTCACACTGTCCCGGCCATCGAAACCCTGGAAAAGATGGCACGCGCTTTAGAGGTCCCACTCTATCAACTCTTCTATGAAGGGGAAGAACCTCCTCAAGTGCCACCTCTACTCAAGCAGAAGTCTCCTGACGAAGGCGCTTGGGGAAGTTCCGGTAAGAATGCGCGATTTCTAAGCAAGCTGCGCCGCGTGCTAGGCAGAGTCAACGAGGGAGATCGCAAGATTATTCTGCAAATGGCTCAGAAGATTGCGCTTCGCTAAAAGGGACTGTTCCATTCGATTGTCGCGTCGCTCTTAGTATCTGTAGGCTTTTCTGGAAGAGCTTCCTTCTCTAATTCTTTGAGTTCGCTATGATCTTCACTCGACTGTCAAATATCTGATAGTCCCTAAACTGGCCGCGACACCAGAAGATGTGCTTCTTATAGCGAGCCACTGTAAAAATGGTCAGAGGAACGCGCAGAAGAGGCTCATTCTCTCGCCTGAACCACCCGTAGGTAAGGACAACGTGAACGTCCTCCCATCCTCGATAGGCTTTCAATTTGTCAGAAAGATCTAAATGCTCCGATATACGAACTATGTTCGTATCCTCGTCCGTCCAAACTTCCCCGTAACATGCGACGGGGACAGCATTGCCGATGGTGAAGAAAAAATAATCTTCGACGGGTTCAAAGGGACACAAGTTATCTTCGACGCTGGCGTAATACTGGAAGACCTTCATCCGTTGCTCGTTCACAACTGCATCGGCGGCTTGACGAACTCTTAATCGGAATTCCGTTCCAACCATCTTGGGCAGCGTCGCCCATTCGTCAGCCGGAAGGACCCAACCATTCTGATGAGGGTAAGGTGCCTCCTCTAACTCTATCTTGCCGTCAGGATACGTTCGGAATCGCTGAACTCCATCGATAACCCGGACTTCAAACTGTGCCTCAGCAGAAGGCTCCTTGTCTCCCGAACCCCAGGCAAAACCCTGCACAGCGATAAAGTTGCGCATACTATCTGTGAGAAGTTGGGCTTTTTTTCGTAGAACGCTGACTTCATACGGTTCCTCGGGTCGATGCTGTAGCCCATCAGCGCGGCGTGGTACGAATTCTGGATAGTGGTCAGGGGGTGGTTCGAATTTTGGATAGAGGTCTGCCGAGACTGGTGAGACATCCTTGGTGGTAGGGAATATTCTCTGTGCTAGGAAGGGCTGTACTTTGCTCACGAAGTCAACCAGGGTTTGAACCGGCACAGCCACCGCCATCGTTTCATTGGTCGCGCTCAGAATACCTAGAATCTTTTCGGTTTTCCTATCAACGACGATGCCGCCGCTTGCCCCCTGTATGCGAATTGGGCGGTCGGTGGACAACTGGTAGGCAAAGGCAAGGAGGCCCGATGTAGTCGGGCCTTTGAATGTGGCGGGAAATCGGGTCAGTTTGCGCTTAGGATTGATAATCCCCTTGGGGTAACCGTAGATGTCCACTTCCTGGCCAACTTCCAGCTCATCGAGGCTGAAGGTAAGACCATGATGATGGGGCAGCGAGCGCTTTAACTCGAAGATGGCAAGGTCCCGTTTCGTGGCATAGGGAAGCACGTTCCCGTTCCCTACTAGGTTGTTCGCGGTAGCGCCTTCATCGTGCGGACCCGTGGCAAAATATCGTTGGATAATCTTCTCTCCTTTGATCTTGCTAGCACGCGTGGTTATAGCTACGTGATAATTAGTTGCGATGAAGCGACACGCGGCGTCCAGGCAAAAGCCGGTACCGAAGTAAGCATCAACGTTGATCGTAGGGCCAGGCTTCCCCTTGATACCAAGCTTTGCCGAGGGAATTACTTTCACCGAGGTAATAGGAACAACGATCTCGGTAAAATCCTGAGTGTGTTCCACCGTTGAAGAAGGAGGGATTGTCGAGGGACTTGAGACTTTTTGGGCTTGCGCAGGAGGGGACAGACACGAAATCACAAGTAAGATCGGAATGAGTTTGCGCAAAATCATTAGACATCACAAAAACTCTGAACGAGTCGGTCCTATTGTTTTGCACGCACTTCTCCACGGAGCGAGTAACTCAACGCAAAGGATTTACTGAGGCTTGAAACGCCAGTCCAACCAAAACGAAACAGATAAGCAGCCCATTTCGGGAAATTATTGCCAGAACGGTAGAAATCTGAGCTTTCAAACCGAACTAGATCGTCACGACAAGTTGTTGTATTTAGGACACCTGCGTGCGGGTTCAAAGAGGAATTACCCAATCGAAATGACTTCACTCGAAACACTTCTGAAACGTGCAGACGAATTGGCGCAAGATGTTATTGACGCCTGGAACGCTTCAGCGGCCAATTTATCCGCTGAATTCAAGACTTTGTTGCATAAGACTTTTCTCTATAAAGCCACGAGACAGATTGCAGAGAACCACAGAGTTTTTGATATTTTGAGCGACCGTGATAAAGGCAAAGAGGGGACGGCGGGCTTGATATTCGTGAGAGCGTACAAGATTTACTGTCACAGGCAAGCAGCCAGATTCAACTAGGTTGTCCTCGCCCGATTCGCGCCGTTCTTTCGGTTCCAGTGATAGCCGTCCCCGGCTAGTTTGGTTTGACATATTTCTATCGGTTGAGGTCGGCTATCCGTTTCGCCAGGGGATATTGGTCAAGGGTCTCTGCAACTGCATGGTCAAGAATCTTCCGGGCGACCGTAGCCATCGGTGAGTCAGAGTTTTCATAGCATAAATGGCAGAAGGTCCTGACAACTTTGCCGTTGAGGAATTCTCGCATCAAGCTCAGAACTTCACGGTGACACTCGGGGCATTCTTTGAGCAGGAATTCGCGCCCATTTATTTTGACTATCGTCACCTATCCTCCGCCCAAAATTCTTCGAGCCTAATTCGGCCCGGCGTTTTCTGAGGTTTCTTGTCCAGCCTTCGAACGAGACTCATCAGGTTCGAAAGCCAACAGCAGCACGAGAGACAGAAAGATAGAAATTCTCTGCGGTTCACATCCATTTCGCATCCTTTCTGCGTATCCGAGCCGCTTTTATCAACGGGACGTACTTTGCGCGGATGTCCGCGACAACTTTGAGTACGGTTTCGAGTGACGGCATTGTGCCAGCAGCGATCATCGCTTCGGCCTGTTGTCGAAGGTCGGAGGTCGTTAGTTTCTTTTTGGATTTCATCGGCTGGCCTCTGCAATATGCACACAGAGTTCTTGAGCGATTTTGCGGGCGTTTTCATCTTTCTCTTGGTCGCCATCGCTGTAACCATCTTCGCCCGGCCAGAAAGCGAAGTAAGTGTCACCCATGTCCAAAGCGAACGTTAATCCGCGCAAGATTACTTGGATTTGTTCTTCTGAGAGTTCAAGTGTTTTCATTTTCGCCCTCCAGGTCCGCAGCAACGCGGTCGTCCATCGATCTCACTTCAACATCGGGAACGTCCATCTTCGCGGCGTACTCTTCCGGCGACCCGAAGCGATTTGAATCGTCACGGCAGTCCCCGCAGAAGTTCCACGGGTGATAGCAATCGCAGATGCCACACTCGTAGAGAATCAGGTCAACCGGGTCAACTGGCATCTTCAGCGTTGGCCCAGGCTTTCATGTGGATTGTCTTTAGTCGGCGGATAAATCCAGGTCACTCCTGGAAATGGAACAAAGCCCTTTTCTGTTCTCTTTGCGACGGGAACTTCCAACCGCCTGCCGTTTCCCGCGATAACACTCTGGACCCAGGTGCCGGACGGATATCGGGATACGCGGAGCGAACGGTTGAAGAAGTCGCTGTCCCCACCACTACCGGAATTTTTCAGCCGCTTGCCGCTTACAACAAATGCGATTGCGTCATGAAATTCCAGCGGTCGTTTGCCAAGCCAGGTCTGTGTACTCAGGTTGGAAGTTTTTGGTTGAAGGTTATGGACCCAGGCGCAGTGATGACATCTCTCAAATTGTTCTCCGCATTCGATTACAACCCAATTAGGCTCTTCGCCATTCAGATCGACGATTGCGACATCCTCTTTCGCGCCGATGTCTCTGATGTAAAGCTTGCATTGATTTTCATCGAACGCGTACAGCCATTCGACATCGGTTCCGTCTTCAAAATCTTTTTCTGTGAATAAGCATGGTTCTTCGCCCGGGCGACCTGCGAAGCATTGAGGGCGGAGATAGTCCGGGCGTTTCGAATAGACTTCATACTTCGCACCGTCAGCGGTCGCCTTCTGCCAGGTGTAGGCAGGTTTCAGATTGAAGTCTTTGCCGACTAGGGACGACCATCCGCACTGTGCATGCTTCGCGTCAATCAAATACGTGAGCATCTTCGCGAGATCGTTTTTGAAATGACCTTGGAGAAGATTCCACAGACATGCGCCCATGCTGGTAGGCATCCCGTCAGCATGGACATACCGTCCGGCGAATTGTCCCTCGTGCTCGCCAACGCGAGCGATTACAGATCGGGTGCTCATCACGCCACCACCAATCCATCGTCCTGAATGCCAGCAACGATGTCTGCGACGTAGCGGTGCTCGATTACGACAGTGGGGTAGTACGGTTGATAGCCGTTGTCTTGGCCGATGTGTTCGTTGACCCAGGCAATTGCGTTTTCATTTTGAGGACGAAGCAAGAATATGGAGCCGTGGTTTTCTACGAGGAAGTCCGGCTGGTTTTGCACCGGGCGTGTTGGAGAACTACCGGAAGCTACGAACGAATCGCTATGTGATGACACTTTTCCTCCTTTGATTTGTTTGGTCATACCGTCCTCCCTTGCCGAAGTCGGCGTTGCACAGCCAGGACATGGATGCAGGTGATGCGGGGTCTGAATGAGGCACTTTCACAACTACACCTGAAGAGTTTGCGGTCGCCACGCTCCGCCATCGTGACCACGTGGTTCACTCTGGTAGATCGCGACCTGGATTGAACTGTCGAATAAATCAGGATGCCGTGCCTGGGATTCTTGGCACGACGTAAGGAAAGAATTCGGGGAGTTTTCGACTGGCGCATCGGGGAGCCTTTCTCCCCGTTTCGCTTTGCGCCGTGGGTGTGATGAAACTTGCTGCGGACTATTATACTACGCTTAGTTTTTTACTGCTATATCAACTGAACCTGCTCTTCGCCTACATTGAGAACAAACGGACCTGAAATGACCTTGATCTTCCGACCGGACGCCGATTCAAGCACAGACTCAATGCGTCCTTTCAAAAGTTTTCCATTGAACTGACGCACAGTAACCTCGTCGCCTGGCCGATAAAAATTAGGAGTGTTACGAATCCAACCACGACGGAAATCCGCTTTTTCCTTTTCGGACATCTTAGAAACCTCGACCGTTACCAGCTTCAGAAAATCTTCCGCGCACATAACCCATGACGACATCAGTGGACCTGCCGCAATTCAGCCGCAAGTTTTTCCATTTCGCCAAGGCGTATGATCTCATCCGCTTCCAACACTCCCAAATATCTCCGATGCTGAACAGTCATCGCCGCGATGTGTAGCAATTGATCGGACGTTTTGTCCTGGCACATCTCAGGCGTCATTCCCCACCGGGCCATCCTTGCAACTAATGTCTGTCGGGCTTCGGTTGGGGTCATGATTTCACCATCTTCAAACGCTTAACCAATTTCAGAAGCCATTCGTATCTTTTCTTCCGTGTTGAATCAACTCTGCCGTCCACGTCCTGCGCCAAGTGCTGATAATCTTCAGCGATCTCTGCAAGAATCTCTGCTGTAGTTCGACGCTTCACTTTTTCCTCAAATACGCGCTGATCGCTCGCCGGACAATTTCACCGAGAGAAACCTTTTCTCGTTTGGCTGCGGCTTTCAGCGCCTTCATTTGCTTCTGTTCGATCAGGGCGATCAATCGCGTATCCTTCATGGTCCCAAGGTAGCCGAAATACCTGTACATGTCAATGTCCATTTGCTTCCGTGGGTCAGAACCTTGACATGTACAGGTCTTCTAAGATAGGCTGCAATTCTCAGATGAAATGCTTCTCATGCAACCAGAGGTTGACCACAAACATCTGGCAGGCGGTCACAGCAGACGGCCAGAAAGTTTTGGTTGGCCGTTCCTGCGCGAAACAGATCATCAAATCAGGTATGGATGGTTGGCAGCCAAAGCTTGGTGGTCCTCGACTTTATAATTGGGACTTGCGCGAACAAGTTTGGAAGCGCGAGAAATCGAAACCAACGAAATGACGAAGCCCAAAACTCCAGTGCTGGACCTGGCGACGAAGGCAGCGCGGCAGGGTTCAGCCACGGCCAAGTTCCGCGTAACGCCAGATGAAGCCAAACGAATCCGTGAGGCGGAGGCTACTGGTGGGCAGAGCGCCGGGTTGAAGATCGTGCTCCAATTGCTCCGAGAATCGGCGGAAAGCCCGAGTCCATGAATTGAAGTGTAATAAGTAGTTACATCGCATTTTCTATCCGAGAAACAGGTATAAAACGCGGAGAAAAATCACTTAATCTGATGATTCTGCACAAGTTAGCAGAAATTCTACATTACACTGCAAGAGCGCCAGGAATGACACTTGAAAAGTTTCGTGCTCAACATGAGCAGGAAACCTCCCCATTTATCCTCTTGACAACCTCTCCCGATTCGTGAGATCATCCCCGCTGCGATTCTTCGCACGAGGAGTTAAACACCGCAAGTAGACCGCTGTGCTGTAGGGACTAAGGTCCCTCCGTACTGGCTACTCGAAAATAAGAAGTTGGACTACCGATAAAGGCGCAACGCCTGTAAGGGTGCAACCCAACTGCGGAAACCCGCCAATGAAGAAAAGAAACCCTGATAACCCATGTGGAGTTGGTGTACCCGGCTGGCCGCGCTGGATGTCCATTCCGTGTGCTTCAGCATACCTGTCCCGGACCACTGGATTCGTGGAAGCACGCCTACGCGCCGGAGAAATTCCGTTCCATATAAAGGACGCTGAAGAACGCGTGATTGATCGCTTGGAGCTAGACCTGTGGATTGCAAAGCAGCCGAATATGACCGGGAAGCTGCGTGAGCCTGTTGCTGCCACGGAAGCGCGGAGAGCCGCAGCCTGAGTTTTTATGCACGCCGCAGGATGTGCGGCGAGAGAGGAGGAAACCATGATTGTTGAACTGAATAGCAGAGAAGCAACACGAGTTGCGAAAGCACTCGAACGCGGCATCAACACGTTCGACAGCAACAGCAGGGACGAGAAGACCGTTCGTGAAGCATTTGCACTTGTACTCAAGCGCATCCGCTCCCTTCCACCGACTCACGTCCAAACCAGAAACGGCAGAACGACTGAAATCTCCGATGCTGATTTCAAGCGCCTGAGTAAGACTGGAAAAACGAAAGTAACTGACCTTCGCACTGGTCAGGTACTCACAGCAGAAGTCACACATTGGCGTTTAGCCTAACTTCAGCCGCTCGCCGTCTGCGACCTATTGGGATATGACGGCACCAAACAAATCAAGACGGCGGGAAAGACCGCAGGAAGAGAAGGTGAATCATGAGCAAGGCCACAAAGTTAACCGAAGAGCAGAAGCTTGTTGCGATCATGGCGGCAATCATTCGTGTTCAGACTGGCAAGGATACCGAAGGCGTAGCTGTTGAGTCTGCCCGTAGCATCCTTCAACTTGTTCGCAAGTGACGACCGCCCACACCATCAGCAGAAAACCTATACTGAGGAAGCCGCCTGCGAAGCGGCTTTTCTCCGGCATGGCCGGGTCCCCGCTTGCTCGTAATGAGCAGGATTTGCAGAAGCCTGCCATCACGGTAATGGAGTTAGAACCTGAGCCGGAGATTCCTAATGTGAGGCTGGAGCCTCCTAAGTCCGCAGTCACACAGGCTCAAGAGATCGTCCTCAGTTTGATGGAAGCAGTCGATGAAGTAGAAGGAACCAGTTACCACGATAGGGACGAAAAAGTTAGGCAAGTGGTTCGCGATACTTTTTCTTCACCAGGTCCAGAGATTCCAGCGAAGCGCGGTCGTGGGCGTCCGCGTAAATATTCTGGAGTGACAGTACAGCAGCGTGACGCGGAACGTAAGCGTCTTGCTCGTTCGAAAGCTAACTTGAGGCTCGTTCAATTGCTCCGTCACTTCGAACTGGAAGTGACCAGTCAAATTCCTCCGGGGCTTAAGACGACTTACGGACTTGAAGTCAACACATACCGCGAACTGCTCGATTCAGAGCGAGTCCAAACTAAGGTCATCAAAGAGATCATCCGCGATCTGAAAATGATCGGTGCGATCAAGACCCCGACATCTGATAGTGAGTCGGCAGGAAAGTTCATGACAGACGCGCCGAGCAGGAAAGGCAAACTAATTTACATAGACAACCCGGATGCTGTTCACGGCAAACGTCAGCTACGAGAACAGGATTTATCGAAGCCAACTGGAAACCCGGAGCACAACTTCGTTCTGCCTGGAGACATGGAACGGCCAACGGGAGATCGCCGTAGGGTCCGTCCAAAAGGTAGAGGACCAGACACGTACCCGCAGGACGGGGAATAAACGGACATTTGGCGCAATGGCTATATGTTGTTGATTTTATGGATTGTTACAGGCTTCTTGACGGTCCTTTCGCTCAACGAACCTTTATATAGAGAGGAAGAATACTTCCTCACTTCCATTACAACCTACAGGCCGGAGCGTTCTCACGCGGGTGTGCTTCGCTCCCGGCCATTTTGATTTTGCGCCACTGAATCTGGCGCATTTTTTCTTTGCCGCGAGATCGCGGTAGCACGTTATTACGGAGTCAGATTTATGGGGCTGGAACAGAACATCAAATTGAAGACCGCGCTACAAGAGCTAGGTTGCTCCGCGCTGGCATTCAGCAGTCTAGCTGCGCCGCCAATTACATCGAAGCGTTACTCGCAGCAACAAATCAGCCAGTTGATCGCCGGAACCAAAGAATTCCCTGATGACCACGAGGCTGCGGAATTTCTTCAGGTGACTGAGGCAATGAAGCATCTTCAAGAAATCGTTACTCCGAAAATTCCTGTTGACTGGAGCAATGTGATCGGTGTGAAGGATGTTCTGATTCAAACATTCGAAAAACGAAGGAGTGAACTGGACCCGATGCATCGTCGTTGCTGGTTTGTTCGCTTGTCGGTCCATAACTTCTTCAAAAGTCTCCGTTCAGATGGTTCAGTCATTGAAACGATGATCTATTACGACTCCGACGCCGTGGCGTTTCCGAGTTTTGAATTGGCAAATGAAGTTGTGAAGAAGTTGAAGACTCGCGATATTCCGGCGCGACCTGAACAGCTTACATGCGAACGCAGACAGTCAACGATTACTACGTCACTGGAAGAGATCGGATTTACAGAATGAGTTTGCCGGACCACATGACATCGTCTGGTCTGGTGACGGAGCGTCGTTTTCAATTTGGTCATTGTCCGGCGCTCCGGGTGGATTTTTGAAAAGTAGTCCAATGAATGCTGTAAATCTATCGCACTCCAAGCAGTCAATGGGAACGACGCGAAAGAAATTTATAATGGTGGTGTTGTATGGAGTTTACAAAGGCCGACTACAAGACAGGCCAACTAATCAAGTGGTTCGGTTCGTGGGGCTTCATTCTTCATGAACACCGACACGTTTTTGTACATTTTCGAAACTGCTCCGCTGGCTTCATTCCTGAATTAGGCGGCAGAGTAGGATTCGAATTGATGCCAGCAGTTGTGTATGGCAAGCCGCCGCAAGCTTGCCGGGTCCGAGCACTGCGAAGTGATGCGTCTGAGATGCAGAGCGGTGCAGCATGATAGGCCGTCCAAGCAAGCAAACAAATATTGCGCCGTGGTTGCAGGGATTGTTGGCCGCTGGCCGCCGCAAAGCAGAAGATGTTCTCGCTGCCGCAAAAGCCACAGGTTACAGTGAACGCACGCTTCGTCGTGTGAAGGCTGAACTAGGAATCTTGAGCGAACAAGAAGGCGAAGTCTGGTATTGGCGCGACCCGGCAGTCGCGCAACCAAAGGCGGCGTCTGATGACAAGCTGGACATTCTGATTCATGAGGTCAAAGAAGCAACCCGATTGGCGATGCCAGCCGTTCCGGTCGCTAGTGTTCCTGTCGCTGGTGTTGAGCAAAAGCCGATTGGAATTCTCGGACGAAGATCGAGAGCAATTGACATAAAAGACCCGGAAGTCCAGGCGCAATTTGAGCGAATCAGGAAGGCAGAAGACCGCTTCGAGGCTGTCCAAAATGTGGTGACATCTCCCAACCCATTCGTGTTGCTGAACTCTGCTGATGAGGAGGAGCTAGATCAGATGTTACTTCTGGTCCGCAATCATCGGGCAGACCTCGAAGGCCGAAGCCGAAAGATGAAGTTTGTCAAGAATGCAGACGGGCACCTAAGCCAGGCAGGATTCGAAGACGGCGAAGATTTGACTCTAGACATGGGCAAGTGGGATGAGTGGATTGACCAAGCGAAGCAGCGTCAGAAACGATTGATGACTGCCGCGAGAGAACAGAAGCACGCCGAAGCCGAGCTATGACAGAGTTTTGGCAACCTGATAGCAGGTCATGTCATTGAAAACATTCAACAATATGACTTTTCAGATTGCCAAAACTCCGATGCGTCGGACCTGATCGAAAACACGGGAGACTTTTGGCATTCTGGCAGCCTGTCACACTGCCAAAAGTCA
>WNGQ01004405.1_pt1 | contig 13983 bp, 14 predicted proteins | sample 5407661 | NCBI WGS metagenome assembly WNGQ01 (sample SAMN13153382, study PRJNA577476) | soil metagenome | isolation source: 60 cm soil or saprolite under Garry oak tree replicate 2 | place: USA:California | collected 2016-06-15
AGGCCCCACACGTCCTGGATGAACCACCGCAGGCCACGGTCCGCGCCATTGATCAACGGGACCAGCCGCGGCTTGGGCCCGCGCCGCCGCGAGCCCTTGCCGTGGCGGACGTTCAGCTTGCCGAACCGGCCCAGCTCCCACCGCACGTCGTCCAGGTCCAGCATCCGGGCCTCGTTGACCCGCAGCCCGACGTCGGCCGCCAGCCGGGCGACCGCGTAGTTTCGGGCGGCCGGGGCGAACTTGCGGCAAGAAGCCAGCTCTTCACGCCACCCGGCGAACAGCTGCCCGACCCTTGATGTCGCGGCGGTAGGACTCGTCGACGTCGATGTAGTTGAGGATGTGCAGCGACTTGAAGATCCGGCCGTAGGCGGCGATCGCCTCGCCGATCGCGGTGGGGTGGCCGTCGCGCTGCAGCATCGTCACCACGTCGTAGGCCCGGACGGTGCCGGTGTAGATCGAGGCGACGACGCGCAAGATGTCCTCCCAGTTCCTGCGGATCTTGGCCAGGTCGATCTTGCCCCGGGCGAAGTCGTTCAAGGGGCCGTAGTCGGCATCGGGTTTGATCCGCCATCCCTTCTGGTCGGTCAGGTCGGCTAGGGCAGGCCGGTAGGAGATCCCGAGCAGTTCCAGCAGCCCGAACACCAGGTCGGAGTAAGAGCCGGCGTCGGAGACGACGATTTCGGGGAGCTCGCCGCCGTCCAGGCCGAAGATGACGTCGACCATGTGCAGGGAGTCCCGCACGGTCCCGGACACGACCTTGGCGCCTCGCCCCATCCCGTGATCGTTCATCGCGTTCAGCCAGGTCATGCCGCGCTTGGACCCGAAGTACTTGCGGTTGGGGCGGGCGAACGCGGCCGGAACCGGAACGACGAACCGCATCCCGTCGACCGCGGCGACCAGGCCACCGCCCCACGCCTGGGCCAGTGGCAGGCCGGCCTGCCGGGCGACCAGCGGCGCGTTCGCGACCGCCAGAGTCTCGGGCCGCACGTAGTTCTGGAACACGTGCGATTGCCGCGACCGCTCCAGCGCCGGCACGCCTTTCTTGGCGATCGGCCGGTATCCGACGTTCATCGAGTGCGCGGCCAGGCACGCGGCGATCGAGGTCGGCAGGTCCTCCAGCCGGGACCGCCCGCCGGAGACCGCGGTGAACGCCCCGGCCAGCTCCGGCACCCAGGACATGACCTCCAGGATCACCTCCGGCAGGTCGACACGCGGCAGCATGGCCGTGGTGCGGCCGCGCAGGTCCACCAGGGACGGCGGTTCCTCGACCGCCTTCACCCCGGTCAGGTGGATCTTCCCCGCGTCGTCGACGCGGACCTCGGTGTTGACGGCCAGCCGGCCGCCGGCCTCCCGGTAGGCGGCATCCAGCGTCTGGGCGTGCTCGGCCAGCAGCGCGCCGGGGTTCTCCGGCAGGCCGAGCGTCGTCAGCACATCACTGCGGATCGCCTCCCACGCCCCGCCCTCCAGGAGCCGGGCCTGCGGGTTGCGCCACTCGGTGGAGGCGTCGGCGTAGATATCGCGGCGCTTCAGATGCCGCCAGAACTGCTCCAGCACGCAGAAGGCGTAGGCGTGCCGGTTCACCGCACCGTCCGCGTGCTCAGGAGCGCCTGTGACTCGCTGGCCGCCATGCGGGCCTGGGCGCACTCGAACGCGGCAGCCGCCCGCCATACCCGGTCGCCGAGCAGCTCGGCGGCATGCCGCCCACGGTCGGCGCTGACCCAGGCCAGGTCTGTCAGTCCGAAATGCCGGAGCATGATCATGGCTGACGCGGATGCCTGGATAAGCGACCGGAGCGCCAGATCCCGCTCAACCCCGTCTGCGGTTGCCGCGCGCACCTGAAGCTCATCGAGCAAGGACGGCAGCTGCTGCGTCAGCGTGCCGTATTCGCAGTGCCGCAGGGCGGCGTCCTGATCGACTGTGAGTTCCGCCAGGACACTGACAGGCCGCGCTGGCACGTCCCGCGGTCATCGATCGTCGCATCAAGCAGCGCCGCCCTAATCGGCCGGAAGTTATACGACCTGGCATGCGGCTGAATCTCGGGTGCGGGTGCGCCCACGATGGTGTCAGCCGAGACTTCCAGCGCCTCGGCGATCGCGGCGATGTCCTGGCGCCGTTCCAGCCGGGCACGTCCGTTCTCGATCTTGCTCAGCCATCCCTTGGACCGGCCAGTAAGGCCAGCGAGCGTCTCAAGGCTCATACCGCGCGAACGGCGGGCTGCGCGCACGTTCATGCCGATGCGCGGCTCACCCTCATCGGGTGGTGCCATTGCCTATCCTCGGGTTGTTCCGTTGGCTACTGGCCAGGATAGGCACCACCGCGTGCCGGAGCGGCCAGGAACGCGAGCGTCCGCCGATCCGTCAGGCCAGGCGGGGCGCTCTTTTCCTCCTTGCGCAATTTCCGCTAGCAACAGACGAGCACATCGAGGTATGACCGCACCTCCCGCGCTCGGGGCTGGCCCAGGTGCATCTCGCGCTGCACTCGCCTGACGCTCGGCAGTTCCCCTGCGGGACAACTCGACTGCGTACTTCTCGGCCGCCTCCTTCCCGCCGTCGGGTGCACCGTGTCCGGTGCCGAGCGCGAGCTGATGCGGTGCTTCCTGCTCGGGTACAGGTGAGGGCCGGACCATGCGCGCCAGCACCTCTATGGCTGCCATCAGCGGGGAGGGCCAGTTAGCCGCGTGGCGGCTGGGACCGGATGAAGTCGGCGATCACCCCGCCGAGCTGTTCGCCGGCGTCTTCTTGCAGGAAATGCCCTGCGCCGCCGATCACCGGGTGGTCGATGCCCGCCGCGCCTGGCACCGCCCGCTTGAGTATCGGCGCCATCGCGCCGGTGATCGGATCGCCGTCGCTGAAGGCGACCAGGAATGGCTTGTCCCAGGCGGACAGCTGCCGCCAGGCCGCCCGGTTGGCCTCGGCTGCCGGGTCATCGGGGGATGTCGGCACCAGGCCGGGCATCGCCCGTACCCCGGCCATGAAGCTCTCGTCCGGAAACGGCGCGTCATAGGCGGCGAGTACGGCGGCCGGCAGTTTCGTGCGGCAGCCGGATTGCACCAGCCGTGACACCTGCAGGTCCGGCGCGGTGCGAACGACCTCGCGGAACCGCAGCCACACATCGGGCATCGGCTGGTCGCCAGTGGGCAGCCCGGTGTTGGCCGCGACCACCCGGGCGAACCGGTCCGGGTGCTCGGCTGCCAGCCGCAGCCCGATCAGGCCGCCCCAGTCCTGCCCGACGAGGGTCAGCCCGCGCAGCCCGAGCCGGTCGAACGCGAGCGCCCGGATCCATTCCACCTGTCGCGCGTAGCTGTGGTCACCGATCTCCGCTGGCTTGTCCGACCGCCCGAATCCGGCCAGGTCGGCCGCGATCGCGCGCAGTCCTGCGGCGGCGAGCACGGCGATGACGCGCCGGTAGAGGAACGACCAGCTCGGCTCGCCGTGCAGTAGCAAGACCGGCTCGCCATCGGGCGGCCCGGCTTCCACGTAGGCGAGCCGCAGGCCGTCCACCTCGGCATAGCGCGGCAGGTAGCCGAAATCCGGCAGGCCGGCAAAACGATCCTCGGGTGTCCGCACTACATGCATGCGATCATGCTGCCACGACGCCATGCCAGGGCGGTGCCTGGCTGAGCGCGTCCAGCGCTGACGGCGTTACCAGCCAGTGGCTGAAAAGCGGTGACTTCCGCGTGCGCACCCCGGCCGGCGACATTCCGGCCCGGCTGCAGATCGCGCCGTTCTACGACCCGCAGCGGCTGCGCATCCTGGACCGGTGCAGGGGACCGGTAGACAGCACGGGGGCTGGCCGGTGCGCCAGCTGGCGGCGGGGCCGGCTCACGGCAGCGTGCCGAGCACGTCGCTGAGCGCGTGCACGGCGGCGGGCAGTTCGCCGGCGTCGATGGCGCCGAAGCCGATGACGAGGCCCGGCTGGGCGGGGCCGGCATGGTAGTAGTGGGCCAGGCCGGTGGTGGCGATACCGCGCTCCGCCGCGGCAGCCCGCACCTCGTCCTCCCCGCGGCCGCGTCGCAGCCGCGCGGTGATGTGCAGGCCTGCCCTGGACGAGATGGCTGCGAGGTCGGCGCTCAGCGGCCCGGCCAGCGCGGCCTGCAGGATCCGGTGCCGCTGGCCATAGACCCGCCCGGTCCGGCGCAGGTGCTTGTCGAACTGCCCGTCGCCGATGAAGTGGGCCAGGGCGAGCTGGGCAGCGGCGGGCGGGTGCCAGTCGATGAGCTGCCTGAGCGCGGCGATCGGCCCGGCGAGCGAGGGCGGCACGACGGCGAAGCCGAGCCGCAGTGCAGGCGACAGTGTCTTGGCGAACGACCCGACGTAGATCACCCGGCCGCTGTCGTCGAGCCGCTGAATCGGCTCAAGCGGCCGGTCGACGTAACGGAACTCGCTGTCATAGTCGTCCTCGATCACTGCGGCGTCGTGCCGCCCCGCCCAGGCCAGCAGCTCACGGCGGCGCGCCATGGACATCACCACGCCCAGCGGGTACTGGTGCGACGGGGTGAGATAGACGATCCGCGCCGCGGACGGCAGCTGGCCGACGACCAGCCCTTGGTCGTCGACGGGCACGCCAACGACGTTGGCGCCGAGCGAGCGCAGCAGCCGCACCATCGGCAGGTAACCGGGATCCTCGACCGCCACCGTGTCGCCGGGCTCGAGCAGCACCCGGGCCACCAGATCGACGGCGTGCTGTGCCCCGGAGGTGACGATCACCGTGCTCGCGTCCGCGACGACCGACCGTGACCGGCCAGCCCACTGCGCAATGGCCCGCCGCAGCTCGAACTCCCCGGCCGGAGCGCCGGTCGGCAGCGGTCCGGCCGTTCGCCGACTTGCCGCGTCGGCCCGCCGGCGCCACGCATCGGCCGGGAACAGCCGCGGGTCGGGTATCCCCGCCCGCAGGTCGAACCGGCAGCACGGGACGGCGAGCAGCCCGGGCTCGGGGGTCCAGCCGGCGAAACGGCGGCTGGGCATGATCGCCGCGGGCCGCAGCGCCGGCCCGGGCGCAGGCGCAGCGAAGCCGGCCACGATGCTCCCGCCGCCGGCCCGGCCCTGAATGAACCCCTCCGCCGCCAGCCGGCCGTAGGCAGTGGTCACGGTGTGCCGCGACAGGCCCAGCTGCAGGGCGAGGTGCCGGCTCGGCAGCAGCTGGTCCCCTGGCCGGAGCCGGCCGGCCGAGATTCCGTCCCGGATTTGCTGATAGAGCTGCGCGCTCAGGCCGCGGTCACTCGCCGTGTCGATGAACAGGTCCATCGCACCCCAGTCACTTGGTCTGGTCAGATTGAGTCAACTTGGACCTCGACGCCAGACCATACCTGGTCGTAGCGTTTTCCTGCACGGCACTCGATGGGAGAAACCATGCGGCACCTGATTAGCGATCCTGCCCGGCCCCTTGACACTGACGGCATGCCGTGGATCGCGACCGGCCCGGGTAAGTCGTTCCGCCCGCTGCGGTTCGGCGCTGACGGCTGGTCCGAGCTGATGCGGCTGGAGCCAGGCAGCGGCGTGCCACTGCACCGCCATACAGGTGAGGTACATGCCTTCAACCTGTCCGGAACCCGGAAGATCTCCGGCACCGGCGAGCTGGTCGGCGCGGGGAACTACGTGTACGAGCCCGCGGGCACCGTCGACGCCTGGGCAGCGGTCGGTGACGAGCCGTGCATCGTGCACATCAAGGTGGCTGGCGTCATCGAGTACCTCGGCGACGACGACCTGGTCATCGAGACCGTCAGCACGGCCACCCAGCGTGCGGCCTACCTGGCCTGGTGCCGCCAGCACGGCGCGCACCCAGCGGAGCAGATCTCCGGGGAGATTCCCTGATGGACAGCGAGATCCGGCAGCGCACCCACAGAAACGAGGCAACCGTGACCAGCACGCCCCGCACCATGCGCGCCATGCGCGCAGCCAGCCCGGACCTAGCCAGCCTGACCTGCGAGCGGATCCCCATCCCGGACCCCGGGCCGGGCGAGCTGCTGGTGGAGGTCCGCGCCACCGCCGTCACCGCCGCCGAGCTCAGCTGGCCGGAGACCTGGCCGGCCATCCCATGCCATGACGTGTCTGGCGTCGTGGCCGCAGCCGGCCCCGGCGTCACCGCCTGGCGGCCCGGCGATGGGGTCTACGGGCTGATCGGATTCGACCGCCCCGGCGCTGCCGCCGGCTTCGTCACCGTCCCCGCCGCTGACCTGGCCGCCAAGCCGGCCACCGTGGACCACGTCGCGGCCGCGGCCGTCCCGCTCGGCGCACTCACCGCGTGGCAGGCGCTGCACGAGCACGCGCAGCTGCGGCCAGGCCAGCACGTCCTGGTACACGGCGGGGCCGGCGGGGTTGGCGGCTACGCCGTCCAGCTCGCCGCGCTGCACGGCGCGCGGGTAACCGCCACCGCGTCCGCCCGCGACCGCGCCTTCGTCGCCGGACTTGGCGCCCGGGACGTCCTCGACTATGCGAGCCGCTTCGAGGGTCAGGTCCGCGATGTGGACGTCGTGATCGACCCCGTGGGCGGTGACACCACGGCCCGGTCCTGGCAGGTACTGCGCAGCGGCGGCATCCTGGTTGCCATCGCCGAACAGCCGCCCGAGGGCAACGGCGGGCGAGCCGAGGTCCGCGACGTGTACTTCGTCGTCAGGCCCGATGCCGGTCAGCTGCGCGAGCTGGCCATGCTTGTCGACAAGCAGCAGCTGCGCCCGATGGTCTCGGCGGTCTTCGAGTTGAGCGCCCTGCCGGAGGCCTTCCGGGCACAGCGGGCCCGCGGGGCCCCTGGCAAGGTGGTCATCAGCATCGGCAGCACGGCAGACCGCTAACCGGCTGCCCGGAGCCGGATGCCGGGGTCACGAGAGGCACGGGATGCAGCCCCAGCCCTACGCCGCCCTGGCGATGACCAAGCTCGGGCCATAGACCGGGCCCAGCTAGTCGTCTTCGCCTACCAGGCGGGCCTGGTCCGGCCCGGCTGGGCAGACTGACTACCGCCGGGTGCCGGCCTGGCGGACTGCGCGGCGGGCGCTGGGGGCAGGATGGGCCGGGTGGGCAATGGCGACCTTGTGCGAGATGCGGCCGGGGAGCTGTACTCGGCCGACCCGGACCAGTTCATTGAGCGCCGCAGCGCCCTGGTGGCCGAGGCGCGCGCGGCTGGCGACGCCACGGCGGCGAAGCAGATCGGCGCATTGCGGAAGCCGACCAGGTCGGCGTGGGTGCTGAACCAGCTAGTCCGCGCCGAGCCCGGCGCGACCGGGCAGCTTGACCTGCTCGGGGACGAGCTTCGCGCCGCGCAGAGCTCGCTGGACGGGGCTGGCATCCGGGAGCTTTCCGTGCGGCGGCGGCAGCTGATCGGCGCGCTGGCCCGGCGGGCGTTCGCGGCCTGCGGCCTGCAATCGCCGCCTGCCGCGCTGCGGGATGAGGTGACCGCCACCCTCGGCGCGGCAATGGCCGACCCGCAGGTCGCCGAGCAGTTGCGCGCGGGAACTCTGGACCGGCCGGCCCGCCGGGATGGGTTCGGCCCGGACGAGGCGCCGGCGCTGACACTCGTGCGGTCAGCCACCGAGAAGCGCGGCAAGCCGGACACACAGCGCCCGCCCGCCGGGCCGGCCAGCCAGCTGGCCAGGCCGCGCCAGAAGCAGGCGGCCATGCCGTCGGCCCGGCGTCCCGCGGTGCCTCCGGCGGACGCCGCCGATCTGGCTGCGGCCAGGGAAAGGTCGCAGCGGCAGCGCCGTCGCCAGGCGATCGCCGCGGCTGAGCATTCTGCAGCCGAGGCTGACCGGGCGGCCGGCCAGGCGGACCGGGCGGAGCAGAAGCTGGAGCGCGCCGTCCGGCTGCTGGAAGAGCAACTCGCCGATGCGCGCCGCGACCTAGCCGATGCCAGGCTGCGGGCACGGCGAGCCAGAACCATGCAGCGCCAGGCTCGCCAGGCGCTTGGCCGCCTGCGGGACTAGCCGTCTCGCGTCACCCGCTCCGCAGGGCCGCTTCCGGCTGCTAGGGGAGCTGGCCGTGGCGCCGGCGGACATGGCGCAGCCAGAGGAACACCAGCAGGCCGAGCAGCAGCCAGGGGAGCAGGTGACCAGGCCAGGCCAGGGCCGGTCCGGCGGTGATGATGATCGCTATGACGAGAAGGGGGGCGAGGATGCGGTGCCGCCCCCGCCCCGGCCGCCCGCGCGGCGCCCCGGCTGCGTCGGTGCCAGGCAGGTCGTCGGTCAGGCCGCTCAGGTCAGCCCGGGTCGTGGCTCTCATCGCCTGATCGAGGCGCTCATCGAACTCGGCCTGGCTGAGCCGCCCTTCGCCGTAGTGCCTGGACAGTTGATCGGCAACATCGGCACGCTCGGCATCGGAGACCCGCAAGCGGGGGTCGGAATAGCTGCCGCGGCGGCGGGATGAGCCGCCCGCCGCCGGGCTGGACCGCTTTGACATGGTGATGTGACCTTTCTGGTCAGCGGGACCGGGACTGCCAGGACTGGATGAACTCGGTCGCGATGGACTGCTCGGTGCCCTCTTCGGGAATCAGCAGCCAGCCGGCCAGGTAGATGGGCACGCCGGCGCCACCTAGCACTGTCAGCACGGCGAGGACGATCCGCACGATGGTGACGTCTACGTCGAGGTAACTCGCGATGCCGGCGGCGACTCCGGCGAGCATCCGGCCCTGACCGGGGCGGCGCAGCTGCCGCGGCCCGGCGTGGGTACTGGCTTCGGTGTTCGTAGTGGTGTGGGTGCTGGCCGCTGGATCTGTGCTTGTTGTGTTCATGGCTCCAGCCTGCTGCCGCTGGCCCGGCCAGTCGATCGGGAAGAACCCTGACCGGACCCTGATTCCGGCCCGGCCGGGTCAGGGATTGCCCGGATAGCCCGACGGGCGTTCTGGCGGGATGATGGACCCGTGGCAGAACAAACCGGCCTGGCGCTGACCTGGCGCCCGGAACGTCCCGGCGGCGGTCACTGGCGACGCAGGCAAGCCAGTGACGTCGTGCCGCCGCCGGAGCGCTGGCCCGGTGGCAGGCGCGGCCGGCGCCATGGCCACGGCCTGCGGGGATTGCGTCCGGGGAACAGCGGGCCGCTACGGCGCGAATGGGATGACCGCCTGGCCGGCGGGGTGGCGGCAGGGCTCGCGGCGCGGACGGGCCTGAACGTGACCGTGGTGCGGACGGTGTTCGTGCTGGCCGCGCTGGCGGGCGGCTTCGGCACCGCGGCCTATGTGGTGGCCTGGCTGCTGGTGCCCGCAGCCGGCCAGCAGCGGAGTATCGGGAGCAAGGCGATGACCGACCCGCCGGGCGTCGCGCTCGCCGCCGGTCTCGGATCACTGCTCGTCGTCGTCCTGCTCATTGCCTCCGCGCTGGGTGCTGGCTGGCTCGGGTCGCTGGCCTGGCCGCTGCTGATCAGCGCGGCCGGCCTCGTGCTGATCTGGAGAAACGCCCCCGCGGATGAGCAAGCGACAATGCGGCGGCTGGCCGAGCCGCTGCTGGGCCTGGCCGAGGGCAATAGGCGATCCGGGACCGCCGTGCGGGTGGCAGTCGCCACCGTGCTGCTGGCCGTCGGCCTGTCCATTTTGCTGTCCGGGCCGGTGAGCCGCGCGGCGCTGCGTCCGCTTGGCGGGGTGGCACTGGTGATGGCTGCGATCGTGGTGGTGCTTGGCCCGTGGTGGCTGCGCATTGCCCGCGACCTCGTGTTCGAGCGTCAGGCCCGCGTCCGGGCGGAGGAGCGCGCCGACATGGCCACCCGGGTACACGACTCGGTGCTGCAGACGCTCGCCCTGATCCAGCGCCGCGCAACCGAGCCCCAGCAGGTCATCCAGCTTGCCCGGGCGCAGGAACGCGAGCTAAGGTCCTGGCTCTTCGGCGGCCGGGCGCCCGGCTCGATGGACGAGCGGGGCCTGACCCTGGCCGCCGGGATACGGCTCATCCAGCAGGAGGTGGAGGCACAGCACGGGGTGGCCGTCGAGGCCGTCACCGTCGGGGATTGTGATCTCGATGATGATCTTGGCGCGCTGCTGGCGGCCGCGCGTGAGGCGACGGTCAATGCCGTGAAGTGGTCCGGCGCAGAAGTCGTCTCGATCTTCGCTGAGGTCGAGCCGGCCCGGGTGTCGGTTTTCGTGCGGGATCGCGGCCGCGGATTCGACCCCGCGGCGGTGCCGGGTGACCGGAAGGGGCTGGCCGAGTCCGTGCACGCCAGGATGGCCCGCCGCGGCGGCTCGTCGGCTGTCCGGAGCGTCCAGGGCGAGGGCACCGAGGTTTCCCTGACAATGCCGCGCGCCTTGGGCACGCGCCAGCCGAGCCGGGCGTGAGCATGCCAGCCGCGAGCACGCCGGGCATGAGCAAGCCGGGCGCGGGCACTGGGGCCGGCGGTCGGCCGCGGGTCTTCTTCGTTGACGATCATGCCCTGTTCCGCAGCGGGGTCCGGTCCGAGCTCGGCGACCAGGTCGAGGTGGTGGGCGAGGCAGACGATGTCCAGCCGGCCATTGCCCTGATCGCGGAGTGCGTCCCCGACGTCGTGCTGCTCGACGTCCATCTGCCCGGTGGCGGCGGGCAGGCAGTGGTCACGGCGATCAAGGACTCGTACCCTCAGGTGCGATTTCTCGCGCTGTCTGCCTCGGATGCGCCCGAGGACGTGATCGCCACCATCCGCGCGGGCGCGCGCGGCTACGTGACGAAGACGATCTCCGGGCCCGGGCTGGTGGACGCGGTGCGCCGGGTCGCGGCTGGCGACGCGGTCTTCTCGCCCATGCTGGCCGGATTCGTGCTCGACGCCTTCGCCGTCCTGCCGCCGGAAAGCGCGCACCGGCCTGCCTTCGATCCCGAGCTTGACCAGCTGACTCCCCGCGAGCGGGAGGTCTTGCGGCTGATCGCCCGCGGCTATACCTACAAGGAGATCGCGCGGGAGCTCTACCTCTCCGTCAAGACGGTCGAGAGTCACGTCTCCTCGGTGCTGCGCAAGCTCCAGCTGTCTACCCGCCACCAGCTGACCAGGTGGGCCACCGAGCGGCGGCTGAACTAGCCAGCGGGGCCGGCCGGCCTTTCCGGCTCAGCCGCGGGCGCTGGCCGCCGCGGCCTGTCCGGCTCGGCGGAGTTGCTGCAGCGTCCAGCCCCGGCCTGCCGGGTCGAGCGGGCGCGTCACGGACGTGAAGATCTCGGCGGCCCGCCGGTACGACATCCGCGCCCGGCCGGTGACCGGGCAGATATCGGCGGCCGACGGGCCGGCCGGCGCCCGCCGGCCGGTCAGGAAGACCGGCCCGGACCTGCGGCCGGCCAGCAGCCAGCTGAGCAGCTGGCTGGTGCCGGGATTCCAGTGCATCCAGCAGTCCGGAGTCGCCGGCCGCCAGGCCCGTGCGCGGTGACCGCGCAGATCCAGCTGGCCGGCGTCGAGCCGCAGGATGTCATCGGTATGCCCGCCCGTGTCGTACAGGACCCGCCAGAACGCGTGCTCGCGCAGGCTGGCGCCGGCCCTGAACAGATCGCCGACCTGATCACAAGTGAGGGCAGGCAGCGGTGCCGCCGGGCCTGCCACGTGCCGGATGCCCTCCGTCGGATCCACGCTGATCCATCCCCGGTCCAGCCACCAGCCTGCCGCACTGCGCAGCGCGGACAGCTCGCGGTTGACGGTACGGACGTCCGCCGCCATCCCGCGGTCCGCGGCGGCAGTTGCCAGCCTCGTCCCGGTTTCCGCGCGGTCGAGCAGCGCGAGCGGCACAACCGGCGGTATCGCCCGCCGCCGGCTGGCTCCCCGCGGCGGCTGCCTGCCCACCAGCGGCCAGGCCCAGCTCGTCAGCGAGATGCGGTAGACCCGGCGCGACGCCTCGCTGAGCGAGGCACTGGCGAGGAAGCAGTCGACGGCCACCGCGTACTCCACCGGCGCCGGCCCGGGCGGCAAGGCCCGCACCGTCGGCGTGCTCGGCCGCATGGACGGACCCCTTTCCCGTGCTACGGCCTGGCGCAAGCCGCCGCAGTAAATGCCGGCTCGCGTTAGCCGCGTGCTTTTGCTGCTATCCGCATCATAACGCACGGCCGCCGCTGCATTTACTGCGGAAAGCCGTCCGGCAGTGGGCACCCGGCTGATGTTTCCGGCGAAATTGTCGAGCCATCATATTGCGCGACAAGAAAGCATGCTGGCATGGTAATCAGTGTGCGCAACCGGTCCGGCCCGCTAGGGCGCAGTCGCAGTAAATGCCCCGGCAGGCACTCCGGAATCGCCGCAGTAGATGAGGCGAGACGACATCGTAAATGGTGTTCTGGATTTGTCTTTAATTCGGCAGTGGCGTTGCGGGAGCAAAATTTCCGCAGATTCTATGCCGGTTATGTGACGTCATTGTTCGGCACGTCAATGTCCACGGTAGCGCTGGCGTTCGCGGTCCTTGACGGCGGCGGGAGCGCGGCCGATCTCGGCTATGTCTTCGCTGCCGGGGTAGTGCCTCAGGTCGCGTTCATGCTCGGCGGGGGAGTGGTCGCCGACCGCCTCGGCCGGCGGCCGGTCATGCTGGCAGCGGACCTGGTCCGGTTTGCCGCGCAGGCCACGCTCGCGGCCGCGCTGCTCGCCCGGACGCCGCCCATATGGCTGTTCGTGGTGCTGAACGGGCTGCTGGGTACCGGCGAGGCCTTCTTCACCCCGGCGCTGAGCGCCCTCACGCCGGATATCGCGCCGCCAGGCGGGCTTACCGACGCGAACGCCCTGCTCGGCCTCGCCCAGTCGGTTGCCCGGGTGAGCGGGCCCGCGCTGGCCGGGATTCTGCTGGCTGCCACGATGCCCGGCGTGGTGATCGCACTGGACGCCGCCAGCTATGGCGCGAGCGTGCTCGCCCTGAGCCTGCTGCGGCTGCCGGGCAGGACGGCGCCGCGCAGCTCGCCGCTGCGCGACCTGGCGGCAGGCTGGGCCCAGTTCAGGTCCCGGACCTGGCTGTGGGTCACCACGGTGCAGTTCGCCCTTTTCAACCTGATCACCTGGGCGCCTTACCTGCTGCTCGGGCCGGTCTTGTCGGCGGCCTACCTCGGCGGCGCGCGGGCCTGGGGCGCGATCACGGCGGCCAACGCTGCCGGGGCCATTCTGGCCGGGGTGCTGCTGGTCGGACGGCGGCCGCGGCGGCCGCTGGTCGTGGGGGTGATCGGCACCTTCGGATACCCGGCTCCATGCATGCTGCTGGCGCTGCATGCGCCGGCCTTCAGCGTGGCGGCCGGCGCGCTGGCGGCCGGCGCGGGCTCGGCCGTATTCGGCGCGTTCTGGGCCACGGCGCTGCAGCAGCAGGTGCCGCCGGAGATGCTGGCACGGGCCACGGCGTTCTCGCTGACGGGCGCGTACGCGCTGGGGTCGGCGGGGTTTGCGGTCATCGGCCCGCTGGCGGGCGTGGTCGGGGCTGACCGGCTGCTCGGCGTCGCCGCGGCCTGGGGAATACTCAGCCCGGCCGCCACGCTGGCCGTTCCCGCGGTCCGGTCGGTCAGCCGCCCGCCGGACCGCGGGCGGGGCGGGTGACCGGGCGTTTGTCAGGGCCAGCCATGCCCGCCGGACCGGCCTGCGCAGGGTCAGGGAAGGCAGCGGCCCCGCCCGGTGCGCAAACCGGGCGGGGCCAGATCCGAAACAGGAAGGAATCGGGATCGCAGCCAATATTACGGCGCGAACCGGCGCGAAGTGGCGGCAATGCGCGCCCTGCTTGTCTCCTCGCGCATCGGGCCTGGTCAAGCCGGGGACTCCGGGTCGGCGGCCAGCCGAGGCTGGTGCCGGGCAGCAGGCCGCTCCGCGGACTCCGGTGCAGGCCCGGGGTGCGCGATGGCATCAGCGATGCGGGTCAGCAGCGCCCGGATCGTCGCCGTCGCTGCCCGGTGCAGCAGCACCCGGTCACGAACGGCCCCGACGCCGCCCAGCGGCGGCGGGTAGGCGCCATCCAGCCTCATCAGCGTCGGCCGGGCTCCGGCCGGCCTGAGGGTCAGGTCGGCGTCCAGCACCGGGAAGAGCCTGCCCATGGCGCCGGCTGCCTGCCACCGCAGCGGCAGCACCACCACATTCTGCCGCGGCACTGGTTCCAGCAGCTCGACCCTGA
>WNGQ01004407.1_pt1 | contig 13982 bp, 12 predicted proteins | sample 5407661 | NCBI WGS metagenome assembly WNGQ01 (sample SAMN13153382, study PRJNA577476) | soil metagenome | isolation source: 60 cm soil or saprolite under Garry oak tree replicate 2 | place: USA:California | collected 2016-06-15
CTCACGCTCCAAGTCGATGTAGTGCTCGCCGCTCACGTCGACGGCGACTCGGTTGATCGTGCCGCCGGTGAAGGGCCAGGGCATCTCCCCTGGGTAGTCGGAGGTGACGCCGGCGCCGCTGTCGCGGCCTACGCAGAGCCCCTCGCCCGCGATCATGAACTTTCCGGGCTGAGTCTTGATCGGACCCTCGCCGACCTTCGTGTCGCCGTGCCAGAGAGAGAGGAGGCCGGTGGCGACGCCGGGCGGGTCCTCGCCACTCTTGTCGAACGAGGCCGACAGGATCAGGTTCTCACCCACCGGAATGTCGGCGGTCCCGTCGATCTTGTGCTCGGCCATGCCGACGAAGTTGTAGACGTAGTGCAGTCGGTTGTCCTTGACGTAGAGCGTGTGGCCCCCGAACCGCGAGCCGTGCGCGAAAAGAACGCCCTCCGCGCCGGCGGCGGGGATGTTCACCACAGCTCCGACCACGTATGAGCGGTTGCGGATGTTGACCGCCTGCGACTCGGGCACATCTGAAGCGTCCGGGAAGTAGACATAGCGGTCACGCGGCGGCGAGAGGACCGGCCGCGGCGTGATCATGATCTCCAGGGCCGAGCGGTCGTCGAGCGGGAACGCCTGGTTGGCTCCGGCCTCCGCGTACCAAAGGTTCTGGAGCTCACGAACCTTCTCCGGGTTCTCGGCTGCGAGGTTGTGCAGCTCGGACCGGTCGACGGCGGTGTTGTACAGCTCCCACTCGTCCGCGTTGAAGTTGCTCCAGCCGGCGATCGTCGGGTGGTTCGTCACAGCCTTCCAGCCGTCGTGCCAGATTGCCCGGGAGCCGAGCATCGAGTAGAACTGCGTCGTCCGCGTGGTCGGCGCATCGGCGTCCTCGAAGCTGGAGCGCATGCTGACCCCGTCGAAGCTGCTCTGCACGTGGCCTTTGATCGTTTTCGGCGCCTCGACGCCCAGGACGTCAAGGATCGTCGGGACGAGGTCGATCGCGTGGTGGTACTGGTCTCGGATCTCGCCCTTGGACTTGAGGCCTTCCGGCCACGAGATGATGCACGGGTCGCTCGTGCCCCCGTTGAACTCGTAGCGCTTCCACATCTTGAACGGCGTGTTGAACGCCATTGCCCAGCCATTCGGGTAGTGGTTGTAGGTCGTCGGGCTGCCGAGCTCGTCGAGCATCGGCAGGTTGGCTTCGATGGTGTCGGGGATGCCGTTCGCGAACTTCATCTCGTTCACCGAGCCGTTCGGGCCGCCCTCACCGGAGGCGCCGTTGTCGGAGACGAGGACCACGAGGGTGTTCTCACGCCAGCCGTTGTCGTTGTCGTCCAGGAAGGCGAGCAGCCGTCCGATCTGGTCGTCGGTGTGCGCCAGGAATCCGGCGTAGACCTCGGCCATCCGCGAGAAGAGGCGCTTCTCCTCGTCCGAGAGCGTGTCCCACGGCCGCGTGTCGTCGAGTGGCGGGAAGGGCTTGCCCTCGGGCCCCGTGCGTGTCTCGCTCGTTCCGATCGGGTTGATGGGCGGCAGCTCGGTGTCCTTCGGGACGAGCCCGAGCTCCTTCTGGCGGGCGAGCGTTTGCTCGCGCATGGCCTCGTATCCCATGTCGAACTGGCCCCGATACTTGTCCGCCCACTCTTTCGACACGTGGTGCGGCGCGTGGCAGGCGCCCGGCGCGTAATAGAGCAAGAACGGCTTCTCCGGGGCGATCGCCTTCGCGTCGCGGACGAACTCGATTGCCTTGTCCGTGAGGTCCTCGGTGAGGTGGTAGCCCTCCTCCGGCGTCCGCGGCTGGTCTACGGTGTGGTTGTCGTAGACGAGGTCCGGATACCACTGGCTCGTCTCCGCCCCGAGGAACCCGTACCAGCGCTCGAAACCCCTGCCGCTCGGCCAGTTGCGCCTCGTCGAGGCGAGGTTCATCTCGTCGTCGGGGCAAAGGTGCCACTTGCCGACCATGTAGGTGTTCCAGCCGCGCTCGCCCAGGATCTCGGAGATCGTCCCGTTTTCCGGCGGAATCGTGCCGCTCGCGTTCGGGAATCCGATCGCGGCCTCGGTGATGCAGGCCATGCTGTTTCGCGTGTGGTTGCGGCCGGTAAGCAGGCAGGACCGGGTCGGCGAGCAGAGAGCGGTCGTATGCCACTGCGTGTAGCGGACGCCGTCCGCCGCGATCCGGTCGATATTCGGCGTCTCGACCGGGCCCCCGTAGCAGCCGAGCGCTGAGAAGCCGACGTCGTCGAGAACGATGTAGACGACGCTCGGTGCTCCGTCCGGCGCCTTCGGCGGCTCGAACGGCTCCCAATCAGGCTTCGAGTCTCGGATGTCGACGTTGACAACGCCCTTGAACGGCTTGCTCATCATTGGTCCTTCCGATCGCGATACCCGTGGGGTGAGAGCCGAGGTGCTCTCCGCTGGCAGTGACTGTCACGGCACCGGCTTCCCCCCGCATCATCCCTTTGGGGCGAATCACCGACGACTATCCCGGGGCGTCCCCGCATCGGTTCACCGCGGCCAGGGACGTTGCGACGTCGTCGACCCTCGCCCGCAATTGGTCGCCGTAGCCGCCATCGCGGCGTCGAACGTGAGCACGCTCGCCCGGGCGGCGGTTCCTTCCCGTGAGCGTGACAGCAGATTGTTTCTCATCCGTTTCGGACGATGTGTGGGCCCAACGAGTCGCTCTACCGTCGGTGCCTGTGGTTCCCGAGACTGAAGTCACTGGTTCGTCGGCGACTGGCGCGCTGCCGAGCTGGCGCGACGGTGCTGCGAAGCAAGCGATCCACGACTTCGTAGGCCGAACGTGCGGCGACGGATCGGATGCCGTGCCGACCGAGGAGCGCGTCGCGGTGTTCGACAACGACGGAACCTTGTGGTGTGAGAAGCCGATGCCGATCCAGCTGGACTTCATCCTTCGCAGGCTCTTCGAGATGGCCGAAGCAAAACCGGAGTTGCGCGATCGGCAACCGTGGAAGGCAGCGCATGAGCGTGACTACGGCTGGCTTGGTGCGCTGATGGCAGAGCACTACGCGGGCGACGACAGCAACGTCAAGATCCTGGCCGCCGGAATCCTGGCGGCCTACGAGGGGATCAGCGTCGAGAACTTCGAGGCCCAGTCGGACGAATTCCTGCACAGCGCGCAGCACCCGACGCTCGGCCGTGGCTACCTCCAGTGCAGCTACAAGCCGATGGTCGAACTCCTCGCCTACCTCGAAGCCAACGGATTCGCCAACTACATCGCTTCGGGCGGCGGCCGCGACTTCATGCGCCCGATCAGCATGGAGGCATACGGCGTTCCGCGCGAGCGGGTCATCGGGAGCGCCTCCGCGCTTGCCTACGAAGGCGACGAGCGGGGCGGCACGATCACGCACAAGGCCGAGGCCGACTACTTGGACGACGGCCCGGAGAAGCCGATCCGCATCTGGAGCCGCACCGGGCGTCGACCCCTGATCGCTGCGGGCAACTCGAACGGTGACGTACCGATGCTGCAGTTCACGAAGCACGACGATAAGCCGTCCCTGCGCGTGCTTGTGCTGCACGACGACGGCGAGCGCGAGTTCGACTACACCACGGGCGCTGAGCAAGCGCTTGAACAAGCCAGCAAGCACAACTGGACGGTCGTCAGCATCAAGAACGACTGGGCAACCGTCTTCTGATCTTACGCCGGCGCGGGCGCGTATCAGCCCGCTCGCGCTACGCGCGGCTCGCGCTCGGATCGGCTTCTAGTCGCGTTTTCATCCCGCCGGGATGATCCGACGTGGTGGCGGGATGCTCTAGCGTCGACTGGTTTTCGCGATCCGAGCTCACGACAGACAGGAAACCATGTCTTCGAACGAAGTTAGCCAAACGAGACCTCGCGTTCTGCTCGTCTACTACAGCCACACGCAGCAGGCCCAGAGGGTGTGCGACGCGATGGCGGAGGTGCTGCGCGGGCGCGGCTACGACGTCTCGCAGGCCGCGATCGAGTTCACGGATCCGCACTACGCGAAGAACTTCCAGGTGTTTCCCTTTCGGCACGCAGTCTTCGGCATCCTCCCGCTGCTCTGGCCGCAGCTGCGCCGCAAGACTGGGCAGATTCGGATTCCGGAGGAGGCGAAGACGGGCGATTACGACCTGGTCTGCTTCGGCTCGCCGACGTGGTTCTTCACGACCAACATGCCGCTGCGGTCGTATCTGAAGTCCGAGGAGGCGGGCAAGGTGCTGGCCGGGAAGCCCTTCGCCGCCTACGTCGTGTGCCGTCGGTACTGGAGCGTCAACCTCAAAGAAGTCAGGAAGCTCGGCACCGCGCAGGGGGGCGAGTACGTCGACGGGATCCGTTTCACATACGAGGGCGGCCAGATCCGGTCGCTGCTGTCGCTGCTCAGCTACTTCGGCAAGGGCGAGATGCGCGAACGTTCTCTGGGAATCAAGATCCCGCCGACCAATCTCAGGCCGGACTTCGGTGATCAGGCCCAGGCGTTCGCCAACAGGCTGGCGGACAGCCTCCGGCCTTTGGCGCCGGTCGGGGAAGGCTCTTCCTCTCCCGGAGACACCTGATCTTCGTGGTCGTCCTGCTTCACTCGTCGTCTCCGTCGACCCCCACGACGACGTCGGGGCGGCGCATCGTCCGCTGGGGATGATGCGCACGATCGGCTAAACGGAGAGCCTCTGCTCTGCGCGGCCGTTCGAGACACGGATCGCGCGTGGAAGAGCCCCCTTGAAAGCGCCGCGAAGATTTCAACGCAAAGACGGGCTCGTGCCCGCTGTGGCGCAAGAAGTCGACAGCGAGAGCCCGGTGGCAGGCGAATCTCGCTGGCCGATGGCAGGGGCGGTCGCCGCCGCCATGGTCTTGACGTTCCTGCTGCCGAATAGGGTACGTCCGGGTCCGAACTGGCTGCTTCCGCTCATCGAAGGCCTGTTGCTCGTCGCCTTGATCATGGGAGATCCAGGCGAGATCAATCGCCGTTCGAGCCGGCTTCGCGGGCTCTCTATCGCGCTCGTGTCCGTGTTGGTATTCGGCTCGCTCTGGGCAACCGTCTTGCTGATCTCCGATCTCATTCAGGGCGGCCCGGAGACGAACTCGGCCGGCAAGGTGCTCGCGGCCGGAACGGTCGTCTGGGTATCGAACAACCTCGCCTTCTCGCTCCTCTACTGGGAGCTCGACAGCGGCGGCGCGGCAGCACGCGCCCACCACGAGCGGGCTCGCCCTGACCTCGCGTTCCCACAGCAACTGAACCCCGGGCTCGGGTGGGAGGATTGGCAGCCCCGGTTCATCGACTACCTGTACCTGGGCTTCACCAACGCGACCGCGTTCAGCCCCACGGATGTGATGCCGCTCGTACCCTGGGCGAAGATCGCCATGGGGGTTCAGTCGCTTATCTCGCTCGGCATCCTCGGGCTTGTGATCGCGCGGGCGGTGAACGTGTTCGCATAGACCGCCAGGGCCGAGGGTCCGTACGTCGTCTGGGGAAGGGGAAAGCGGCGGCTGGCGCGGCCTCCTGAGGGATGCGACTCCGGACCCTGGATGGCGCATTCGGGCGAGGTGAAGCGTTTAGGCGACAACCCGGTCGTGATCGAGTTCGCATCCGACGGCGCCAAGATCGAGGTCGCGGCGAAGGCCGAACAACAGGTTTGGTCTCCGGCCCTTGACGACGTCTCCTGCGCCTCCGACAGCCGCCGCAGATTGACTTCTTAGGCTGGAACTGCCCCTGGTTGTCGGGTCGGGATGCGCTGGGCCAGGGGCAGGGCCACGATCGTGAGTAGGGCGAGGATCGCAAGCGCCGACCTGAGCCCGGCGATTCGCGCCTCGCTGTAGGCGTCGACCGCCGCGTCCGTCGACTTCGAGCTGGCGTTTGCTTTGGCGAGCGCGGTCTTCAAGTCGGCGTCGGAGATGAAGGGGACGCCGCCCGCGAGCTGCACATTGGCCTGGGACTTGACCTGGGACGGAATCGCGGAGCTCTGCTCGATGTTCGTCAGGAAGGCGGAGGTGAGCGTGGCGATCAGGATCGAGCCGGCGAGCGCGGTGCCGAGCGAGGCGCCGAGGTTGGTCGCCGTGTTCTGGACGCCGCCGACCTCGGGGCTCTCTTCGTCGGGAACCGCAGAGACGGTGACGGCGCCGAGCTGGGAAGCGAGCGCACCGATCCCCAGCCCGATCAGGAGCATCGGCACAAAGACGACCTCCGCCCCGGCGTCCTTGTCGAGCGCGGCCAGCAGGACGACCGTACCTGCGAGCAATGCAAGCAGGCCGCTTCGGACGACGAGCCGTGGCGAGACGTTCGGCAGGAGGCGCGGGATGCCGATCGCCGCGACGAGCAGCGTGATCGACAGCGGCAGCAACCGGGCGCCGGTCGCGAGCGCCGAGAGGCCGAGGCAGACCGAGAGGAACAGCGGCACGACGAAGAAGAAGCCCGCCTGAACGAGGTACTGGAAGAAGAACATGATCAGCCCGCCGGTCAGCTGCCTGTTTCGGAGCATCACCGGGCGCACGAGCGGCTCTTTCCCTCTTGCGACGAGGCGAGCCTCCCAGCGGAAGAAGATCCAGAGCACGAACAGGCCCGCCAGGATCAGCCACACGGTCGGCGACAGGCGCGCCCAGGAGGGCCCGTCGGCCTTGGGCTGAATCCAACCCCACTCCCCTGAGCGGAGCACGCCGAAGACGAGGAGCCCGAGCCCGAGCGCCGAAAGCACGGCGCCGACCAGATCCAGGCGCGGACGCGTCTCCACCGGCGCGTCGGCAATCCGCCGCACAAAAAGCAGGATGACGAGGACGAGCACGACCTCGCCTGCGAACACCCAGCGCCAGGAGAAGTACGTCGTACAGAAGCCTCCGATCAATGGGCCGACTGCGACCGCGATCGCCCCGGCGGCTGCGACGATTCCGTAGGCGGCGGGCCGCCGCTCCGTTGCGAAGTTCCCGGCGACGAGGGCCACAATCGCCGGCAGGATCAGCGCCGCGCCCACTCCCTCCAGGAACGACCAGCCGAACAGCAGCACCGGCAAGCTGGGCGCGATCGCGGTCGTGAACGAGCCGCATCCGTAGATGACGCACCCGATCGCGAACGCCCGCTTCCGGCCGATCATTGCGCCCACCTTGGCGCCGGTGATCATCAGCGCCGCCATCACGAGCGTGTACGCGGTGATCGCCCCTTGGATCCCGGTCACGGTCGTGTCGACATCCTTCGCGACCGTCGCGATCGAGACGTTCATGACGGAGCTGTCCAAAATCATCAGGAACTGACCGGCTGCGAGTGTGAGCAAGACGAGCGTTGCCCCGCCGGCGCGCGCAGATGGGGCGATCTCAGCCGTGGTCACCCGTGCGATTCTCGCAGAGCCGTCGGTAGTTCCTGAAAGGGCGCGATAACCACCTGGGCAGGGCTCTGAGCGGCCGTCAGCGCCCAGAGCCCGATCTCTCCGGAACCGCCGACCTTAACGACCGAGGCGGTGGCTCAACGCCCCTTGGGCTCGTCCCCGCGAAGCTGCCGGGCGAAGTACTCGAGCGCCGTCTTCGTCTTCGTCTGTTGCTCTCCCTCCAAATTGACGCCCCGAGCAGCGAGATAGGCCCGTGTCTCGGCAGCAATCTGGAACGCTTCCGACGGCGCGCACTTGGTGGACAGTTCGAGGATTCTCGTGTCGTCGGGATACAGCCAGACCTCGGCGACGAGCCTGCGGCCGAGCTCCTCCGGTGTGTACTTCAGCTTGAGGACGAAGATCGGCCCCAGGACGCTGAGATCGTCGATCTCGACGCCGTCGGGCGCGTGCTCCGCAAAGAATGCCCGTTGCTCTTTTGAGAAGAGCTTCCGTAGCGGTTGCTTGCTTCCCACGGCTTCACGCACCGAAGACCCCGGAACGCCCTTCATCGAGCCTGAGCAGACGAAGCCTTCCGGCGAGGCATCTACCTCGACGCCAAAGGCGGCGGAGCTGCGTATGTCATCCGGCAGGTCGCCGGGAACGACCGGGCGCAGCTTGACGACCGAGTCGTCGCCCTTCCTCTGGACACGACGGGCCCGAACGACAACACCGTGCTCGCTGAGCGTGAGCTCGGGCGTGTCGAGGAAGTACACCTGGCGGATCTGGGCATCCAGCGGGTCGAGGGCGAGCGCTGTGATGGTCGATCTTTGATCCGAATCCGGCAGGGTCAGCTTCAGCTCGACGCTGTCGGCGCCTCCGATGAGTGCGATCAGTTCCTGAAGGTCGGCATCGCTCCGCGCGAGGCGTTCCTTTGTGGGTGCGGCCATGGCGAGACTCCTTCGTCGAGGTGAAGCATCAAACACCGGGAGGGGGCCCTCTCGCATCGTGCGAATTGGATGATTCGCCGTGCGGTTCAACGACTCGAGTCGGTCAGCTCCCCTAGCACCGCCTCGACAAAGGGGTAACACCTGGTTGTGTCGCGAAAGCCTCATCCGGGGTGCTCTGTACGGTCTCGAGATGGCCCGGCCGCGGTTGATCGAGCGTCGGATGACACGCTTCCTCCGCGAGCCCGTGTCCGTCCGCAACGCGGCCAACGTGATCGTCGTCGCGACCGCAGTTGTCGTCGTTGGGGGCGGCGTCGCTATGTGGGTCCTCGACCATGAGGAGTACCCGAACGTCTGGCGGGGAATGTGGTGGGCTCTGCAAACGGTGACGACGGTCGGTTACGGAGACGTGACGCCCACCCGTACCTCAGGTCGGATCGTCGCAGCGTTCGTGATGCTTGAAGGCATCGCTTTCCTGGCGATCCTCATCGCCGCGATCACGTCGACCTTCGTCGCCCGCGCGGAGCGTGAGATCGAAAAGGCCGAAGCCAAGGCAGATCAAAGCGGCGAGGAGCGGATCGACGCTCGCTTCGATGATCTCGCCGCGCGTCTGGATCGAGTAGAGGCGATGCTCGCGCGCCTGACCAACGCTTAAAGCACCCGTCCTCGCTGCATGCGGAGTCAACGTTGGCGCTGGCGTCACGCGGTCACTGGTTTGGGCGGCCGTAGGCCGCGCCGGCGCCAACGGCGGTACCCGAACCAGGCGAGCGTGACCAGCCCGGAGACCACGATCAGGAAGATCCCGGCGCTGACCCATTTCCCGCTGCCGATGTCCGCACCCGTCAGCAGGGCGATCACGGCGACGAAGACCGGCACGGCGATCAGCAAGGTCATCCGAGTCAGGCCCGCGGACATTGCGATCCGCGCTGTCGGAACGTTCCTCACCGTGACTCCAGCCTCTTCGCTTCTCCGCTCGGCGTAGAACGCGGAGGCTTGCGCCCCCATTCGGAGGCCGCTTTTTCGGAAGGCCAGCGCCATGTACGGGACCCAGACGAGTGGGAGCACGAGTCCGACCAGGAACACGGCCCCGACCGAGACCATCTGGAGCGCCGAGCGGAGCCGGCTCGGCTTTTCCTCGCTGCTCGACCCGAGGACCCCGAGCATGTAGGCCATGCGCTTGACCATGCTGATGCGGGTGCCGCGCGGCAGTCTCTTGCCTTCGCGGCTCTTCGGATCTCGCGTTAGCCTCGCCAGCGCCCCGCTCGCCTCCGCCGTCGACGCATAGGCGCCCTGGATCACCAGGAGATCGGCGGCCCGCATCTCGTCGTCGGGTGCGTAGCCGGCGAGCGCCGCGAGCTCGAGCGCCATCTGCGCCTGGGCAAGCAGCGCCGCGCAGAACGCGACCGGGAGCAAGACGATGAACGGACCGCCGACGAATGCTCCCTCGGTCATCGAGATGCGTGTCTGGTGCTCGATCACGGCCGCTTCGAGCTCGGGCAGGTCAGCACCGGGATGGGAAACCCGGAGCTTCTCGACGGCGGACGATGCCCTCGGCCCGAAGCGCTTGAGCGACCACAGCGCAAGGTGCTCCGGCATGTACTGCGGATCGGCCCAGAGCAGGCGAAGCACTGCGGGCGCCTCGTAGACGGCCGCATCCTGGGGCGCGCTCGATTCGCCCTGCAGCTCCTCGGCGCGAGCGGTGCTCACAACGTGACTTGAGCCGAACGCCTCAAGCGGGCTGGGTCATCTCTGGCGGCCTCATGAACGCGCCGAAGATCCAGAGGATCGGGAAGAAGATCCCGAAGAAGAACAGCCACCCGTGTCCGTTTCTGAGCGTCATCAGCCCGAGAGTGAACGCCACGATCAGATACAAGATGCCGCCGCCGATTCCGATTCCCCAGTACATGGTTCCTCCCTTGAGTTACGCAAGTTGGACCTGCGCGTTCCACTCTGACCTCGTGGGCTGAGCGGCGCATCATCCGTTTCGGACGAGTTCACCTCCGGCGCTGCGCACTAGGGTGGACACTCCGTGAGCGAGGTTGCAGCTCCCCCGGTCGACCCGGGCTCGCAGGTCCGGAGCAAGCGGTACCGAGTTCTGCTCGTGTTCGCGGCGGTGATCGGAGTGCTCGTCTCGCTGGCCTCCTGGGCGTTTCTCGAGCTCGTCCATGCGATTCAAGTGGGTGTATACACCGATCTCCCGGGCGACCTGGGGTTCGACACGGTCCCCTCCTGGTGGCCTCTGCCTTGGCTTGCCCTGGCCGGCATCCTGACCGCCTTTGCGATCCAGCGCCTCCCCGGACACGGAGGCCACGTGCCCGCAGACGGGCTCTCGACAGGCGGAGAGCCCACTCAACCGATCGAGCTTCCGGGCGTGCTCCTGGCTGCGCTCGCCACGTTGGGTCTCGGACTCGTGCTCGGCCCGGAAGCACCTCTGATCGCGCTTGGCATGGGTCTCGGGATCCTTGCGTTTCGGCTGGTCAGAAAGGACGCCCCCCAACAGGCCGTCGGGCTGATGGCGGCCGCCGGCAGCTTCGCCGCCGTCTCGACGATCTTCGGCTCGCCGGTGATCGGCGCAGTGATCATCATCGAGGCCGCGGGGCTGGGTGGCCCGACGTTGCCGCTCGTCCTGCTTCCGGGTCTGCTCGCTTCCGGGGTTGGCTCGCTCGTCTTCATCGGCATGGGCAACTGGACCGGCCTGAGCACGAGCGCCTATGCATTGACCCCGTTCTCTCTGCCAACGTTCTCAGGACCCGGCTGGGGCGACTTCGGGTGGACGATCGTGCTCGCCATTGCCGCCGCGCTCGTCGTGTTCGTCATTGTCGAAATCGCGCGGTGGACGACGCGTGTTGTCTCGAGGCGACCATTCGTGTTCACAACGGCGGCTGCGCTAGTGGTCGGGGGACTTGCGATCGCCTTCAATCAGGCGACCGATCAGCCAACCGACGCGGTGCTGTTCTCCGGCCAAGACGAATTTGCTTCGGTCCTGAAGGACGCCTCAACGTTGTCGCTGACCACGCTCGGGCTTCTCTTAGTCTTCAAGGGAGCTGCCTGGAGCATCTCGCTCGGCAACTTTCGCGGCGGCCCAACCTTCCCCGCACTGTTTCTCGGCCTGGTAGGAGGTCTTCTCGCTGGGCACCTGCCAGGCTTCTCCGAGACGCCGGCAGTAGCTGTCTTGATGGGCGCCGGAGTCGTGTCGATCCTGCGGCTGCCACTGTCGTCCGTCGTGGTCGCGCTGCTCCTGACCTCTAAGGCGGGACTGGGGGTGGCTCCGCTGATCATCGTCGCCGTCGTTGCTGCGTACATAGCCACCGAGGTGCTGTCTGCGCGTCGCGTGCTGGTCGCTGAGACCGCACCGGCGCCCGGCGGGGAGGCTGCGGCGGCAGGCACCCCACCACCCGCAGCGTGAGCCGCCTCAGGCCGTCGGGTACGTGGCGACGAAATAGACGCCGATCGCGAGCAGAACTGCGGATACCCCGAGCAGGGAGGCCCGGACCGCGTGCACCTTGAACTTCTGGGCGAGCGCTGTCAGGAAGAGCACCGTTGCAAGCAGAACTGTGTTACGGAGGTACTTGTCGCCTCGCTCGCGGGCCTTCGTCCCCTCCTCGAAAGCGTGGGAGGCCCGAGCGTCGTAGGCCTTTGCCTTCGCGGCCATAGCGTTGTGGTACTGCGGCATCAGGATCGGGCCTGCAGGCGCTTTCGGATTGTGGAACGGGTTCGTCTGCAGCCAGGCCGCGAACGCCGGGCGGTACTCGGGCCGGAATCGGCGCTCGAAGAGCGCTGCTTCCTCGTTCTTTCCTTGCCCTGTCGCCTGCAACCAGAACGAGAAGGTGCTCGTGTCGTATAGCTCTTCCTGACCGCTCCGGGTGGCCGCCTGGTTGGAGAGGGCGCGGTACTTGTTGGTGAGGCCGTACTCGTGCGCCTGCCGGCCGTCCCAGCGCGCGGTCTGGTAGCCGCTCCACGCTGTCGCGACCGCCACCACGGCGAGCAGGATCGCCTCGAGGATCTCGATGATCTCCGCGCGTCGACTTACCGCGCCATGGTGTCCGTGGTGGTGACCGAGCTCGTGGGCCACCTCCGCGGCTGAGACCGTTTCCGGCATCTGGCCAGGGTTGCACCGCAGGCGGCCCGGGGGCTCATCCCAACCGGACGATGCGGCTACGCGCGGCTGTGCCCCCGACCCCTCGTCGGATGGGCGCCGCTGCGCTGAGGACGGGACTCCAGCTATGAGCCCCCGTCCAGCTTAGTCTTAGCCGCTCGTATGGGCTGGGAGCTTGCGGTCATCGCGGCCGCGACAATCGGGTTCGCGGTCTTCTCGGGCCGGCTCGAGGGCACGCCGATCACGCCTGCGATCTTCTTCGTCGGCGTCGGGCTGGTGTTCGGCACCGAGGCTCTGGGCGTCTTCGACCTTCCGCCGACAGGCGAGTCCGTCAAGGTGCTCGCAGAGGCGACGCTAGCGCTCGTTCTCTTCGCCGACGCGTCACGCATCGACCTGAGAACGCTTCGTCGCGAATACGCCGTTCCGGCGCGTCTGCTCGGCCTCGGCTTACCGCTGACGATCGTCGCCGGAGCGCTCCTCGCAAGCCTGCTCTTTGGATCGCTGTCGGTCGCGGAAGCGGTCGTTCTGGGCGTGATGCTCGCGCCGACAGACGCCGCCCTCGGGCAGCCCGTTCTGGCCGAACGCCGCCTGCCGTCCCGCATCCGTCAGGGCCTCAATGTCGAGAGCGGGCTCAACGACGGTATCTGTGTGCCGCTCCTGTTCATTGCGCTCGCTTTCGCGGAGGCCGAGGCGGGCAAGATCGGCGACGCTCACGCGGTTCGGCTCGTGGTCGAGCAAATCGGCTGGGGAATCGCCGGCGGTTTTGCCGGCGGCGTCGTCGCCGCAGGGGCCGTCGTCCTCGGAACCCGCCGTCGCCTGATCGCCGCCGCCTGGCTGCAGGTCGTCCCGGCGGCAGGTGCCGCGCTCGCCTATGGGATCGCCGCGCCGCTCGGCGGCTCGGGCTTCATCGCAGCCTTCGTCGCCGGAATGGTCTTCGGGGCGATTCGTCGTGACGAGGGCGGCGAGGTGACCCGCCTGACGGAAGAGGTGGGCGATGTACTGAGCGGCGTCACGTTGCTCGTCTTCGGGGCGGTGCTGCTCTCGCCGACGCTGCACACGATCGATTGGCGCATAGGTCTCTATTCCATTGCGAGCCTGACCGTGGTACGCATGCTGCCGGTAACGATCGCCATGCTGGGAACGGGTGCGCGCGGCCCCACCGTCGCTTTCCTCGGCTGGTTCGGGCCGCGAGGCCTCGCGTCAGTCGTCTTCGCGCTGATCGTCGTCGAGGACGCCCACCTTCCTCATGCCGGGACGATGCTGTCTGCGACCTACGCGACGGTCGCTCTCTCCGTCCTCGTGCACGGTGTGACCGCCGCACCTCTTGCGCGCCGATACGCGTCCTGGTTCGAATCGCACCCGGCGGAGAGCAGGCCGGCACTGGAGAGCGTCCCGGCCGAGGCGCATCGCTTGAGGGGGCGGCTTCCCACCACCGAGGCGACAACAACCTGAGCGACCGCCGCGAACCGCTGGTGGCTTCATCCCGTTTGGGCGATGACCGAGCCGGCTCTTGTCCTGAAAATGCGCGGACCTACGTGGACCAGATCATGATCACGATCGACGGGCCGAACTTCCAGGATTTCCAGGAGGCCGAGGTGCCACGCCTCCCCGAGGAAGGCGAGCCGATCGAGACCAAGTACGGGACCTGTGTCGTGACCTCGGTGGAGGCTCTGCCGGACAGCGAACACTTCGCCGGCAAAGTG
>WNGQ01004409.1_pt1 | contig 13979 bp, 10 predicted proteins | sample 5407661 | NCBI WGS metagenome assembly WNGQ01 (sample SAMN13153382, study PRJNA577476) | soil metagenome | isolation source: 60 cm soil or saprolite under Garry oak tree replicate 2 | place: USA:California | collected 2016-06-15
TCCTTCGGCTCGTAAAGGGAAAGTTCCATGCGCAAACGACTCGAAGGAGCGTTCGACCGCTTCCTCGATGTGGAGCGCGCAAGCGAGGCTGACATCGCTCGGCATATACGGGAACTGGAGGTCGATATCGCCATCGATCTGATGGGTTATACCCGTGGCGGTCGGCCGGGAATCCTGGCGCTGCGGCCGGCACCTTTGCAGGTCAATTATCTCGGTTATCCAGGCACCCTAGCCTCAGATCATATCGACTATCTGATTGCCGATTCGGTTGTGATACCCGACGAGCAGCGCGCATTTTACACCGAGAAGATCGTTTATCTGCCGGACAGCTATCAGTGTAACGACTCGCAGCGGCGTATGGCTGATGCGGTTCCGAGCCGCAACGAAGCCGGTCTGCCGGAAAAATCGTTCGTCTTCTGCTGCTTCAACTACAATTATAAGATCATGCCCGAGATATTCGACATCTGGATGAGGCTGCTTTCTTCTGTCGAAGGAAGCGTGCTGTGGCTGCTTGAGGACCACCCGGCTGCGACGGCGAACCTCCGACGTGAGGCGGAAGCCCGCGGGATTTCCGCAAGTCGCCTCGTATTCGCCAAACGTGTCCCTTTGGATCAGCACCTTGCGCGCCTTAAGCACGCGGATCTTCTGCTCGACACGCTGCCATACGGCGCGCACACGACTGCGAGTGATGCCTTATGGGTCGGCGTGCCGGTATTGACCTGTCTGGGCGCCAGTTTTGCCGGCCGGGTGGCCGCAAGTCTGCTCTCTTCTGTGGGAATGCCGGAATTGATCACCCATTCTCTTGAGGATTATGAGAAATGCGCGCGGGAACTCGCACTGAATCGTGCGGCAATCTTAGGCCTGAGGGAGAAGCTCGCTAGAAACCGCACGAGCGGGCCGCTGTTCGACACCACGCGCATCACACGCAATCTCGAAACTGCGTACAGCCTGATGTGGGAGCGCCAACAACGCGGAGAACCGCCTGTGACGTTCTCGGTCGGCAAAGGCGCGGCAAGCTAATCATCTGCCGCTCCAAAGTGAGCAGCGCCTTCTCATCCCATAACGTCCGGCTTGCTCCGGTAGACATATTCGCCAATATGCCCAATGTCTTCCGATGGCAGCGCCCACACGTCCCCGCCGCACAGCGTTCGCCAACGGCGGCAGAAAGCGTAATCTTCGGTGGTATATTCGCCCTCGATGGGTGTGGGGTCAAAGAACCCAAGGAGAGGACCCGACAAGCCGTAGGGCGTGAACGGGTGGCCGTGGTATTTGGCGATTTGTCCGGTGTTGAGCAGCGCGCGGAAGCACGCGGCCTGAATGAGACAAAGGCCCATGCCGATGCCCTCCACGCGCGCCAATCCGTTTTGAGCCCGGATCGGACCATGGTTGTACACCACGAAGCCGGCATTGGGTTTTCGCTTTGGGTAGATGCATCCCACCAGCGGTTTTTGCGCGTCGACCAGTTTCCAAAAACTCGCCGGCTCAAATGCCATGTCGCTGTCCACGAACAGAATGTGAGAATGTTCGGCGCGTTGCAGCAGAATGGACGCGTAGTAGTTTCGCGTTTCCGGAATGCCCGCAATATTCAGGACGCCATAGTCTGCCGAAACGCCGCGCGCATGAAGACTGGCCTGCAATTTGAGCAGGCTTTCAACGCAGCCGTTTTTGATGGATCCCCCATATGCCGGGATGGCGATCATGAATTTCATGGAGAAACATCATAACGCAGAGACCGTGCAGAACAACGGCGATAATCTCGCTTGAACCCTCAGGACTGTGGGATTTGCCAGCCATTGTTCTGTCTCGCCTATGCATTATGGTGCTTGACCGATGAGCGAAATTCTCCTGCAAAACGCGCGGCGCATGCACAGAGCCGGCAATTTCGCTGAAGCGGTGCGCCTTTACGGAGAGGTTCTGCGCCTCAATCCTCACCAATTCGAGGCCCTCTACGCGCTTGGATTCTTGCGCTTTCAGTCCGCGCAATATGGCGAAGCGGAACGGCTGATGAGCGAGGCCGTCAAGATCAATCCGGGCATGGCCGAAGCGTATTTCGTTCAAGGCTGCTGCTTACATCGCCTGGGCCGCATCGAAGATGCTCTCGCCGCCTTCGATCGCGCGGTGGCAAACAAGCCCCTCTTCGTCGAAGCGCTGATCAATCGTGGCGCCGCGCTCATGGCTCTGAACCGCCACAATGAAGCGCTGAAGGATTTCCGCAATGTCATTGCCGTCAATCCGGCCATCGCAGGAGTGTGGAGCAATTGCGGCGGCATCCTGCAGAATCTGAATCGCCATGAGGAAGCCCTTGCCTGCTTTGACCGAGCGCTGGCGATCAATCCGGATTTGACCGAGGCGCTGGCCAATCGGGCAGCAGCCCTGATGGCGCTCAAGCGCTTCGGCGACGCGGCCGGCGCTTTCGAGAAGTTGCTCAAGGTCCATCCGGATTTCCCCGATGTGCACGGTCTTTTGGTATTTTGCAGATTGCAAGCTTGCGATTGGCGGCGCCTGACGCAGGACCGCGCCGATATTGCGGCGGGCGTGGCTGCCGGTAAATCCGTCGTCCAGACATTGATCAACGCCAGACTGTCGAACTCGCCTGCGGATCAATTGCAATGCGCGCGCATTTTCGCACGCCGCTGGCCCGCGTCGCCGAACCCGCTTTGGCGCGGCGAGCCCTATCAGCATGATAAGATTCGTGTCGCCTACATTTCGGCGGACTTTCGCGATCACGCGACGTCCTGGTTGGCAGCGGGTTTGTTCGAGCATCACGACAAATCGCGCTTCGAGACTCTGGCGGTATCCTTGTATGCGGACGACGGCAGCGAGATGCGGGCGCGCATAAGAGGCGCCTTTGACGCCTTCATCGACGCGGAGCGCAAAACCGACGGGCAAATCGCGGGATTCTTGCGCCAGACGGAAGTGGACATTGCCATCGACCTGATGGGTTTCGCCTCGGGTTGCCGCCCGGGAATTCTCGCGCTGCGTCCTGCGCCGGTTCAGGTCAGCTATCTGGGTTATCCCGGAACCATGGCCGCTTCCTTTGTCGACTACATCCTCGCCGACCGGATCGTGATCCCCGACGAGCATCAGAGCTTTTACACGGAGAAGATCGCCATCCTGCCCGATACCTATCAGTGCAACGATTCGAAAAGACGGATTGCGGAAAGGACGCCCAGCCGCGCCGAGGCCGGTTTGCCCGCCAGAGGCTTCGTGTTTTGCTGCTTCAACGACAACAGCAAGATCACGCCGGAGATTTTCGAGGTCTGGATGCAACTCCTCAAATACGTCGACGGCAGCGTGCTCTGGCTGCTCGAAAACAATCCCGAGGCCACGCGCAATCTGCGCCTTGAAGCGGAAGCGAGAGCCGTCGATAGCGGCCGGCTGATTTTCGCACCGCATATGAAGCAGGCTGAACATTTGGCGCGGCATCGCTTGGCCGATCTCTTCCTGGATACGCTTCCCTATGGCGCTCATACGACGGCGAGCGATTCATTATGGGCAGGCCTTCCGGTCCTGACCTGCATGGGCACGAGTTTCCCCGGGCGCGTGGCGGCGAGCCTGCTTCATGCCATCGGCATGCCCGAATTGATCACCCATTCGCTTGAGGATTATGCGGCATTGGCTCTGAAGCTTGCTCGTGACCAAACGGGACTGGCCGCTATCAGAGCGAAGCTTGCGCGCCATCGTGATGCGCGTCCTCTCTTCGATACGGCGCGGTTCACGCGCAATTTCGAAGCCGCCCTCGCGACGATGCATGCGCGGCGCCAAAACGGCGAATCGCCGGCGGACTTTGCCGTCGCATGAACGACGCTGAAATGCACAGCCCGCCGAAGCGTTGGCTTCGGCGGGCCGCGCATAAACTTCCCAGCTTGTCCTTACCAGGTCTTTACGATTCGCACCTGGAAGGTCCGGCCATAGAGGCCCTTCGTGATGTCGCATGCGCAGGGATTGCCGCCGCCGGTTGCTATCCGGTACTCGAAGGGCGACACCTTATCCATGATGTTCTGCACGATGAGTTGAAGGCTGATGTGCTTCAGATAATCGCTTGCCGGCTCATCGCCGGTGTCATAGCCGCCCGAGAGATCGAAGGTGTAATAGGCCGGCTCCATATTGTTGTAGTTGTTGATCGCGCAGGGGAACGTTCCGCCCCCCGTCGTGCCGCCCGCCGCGAGACACTGGAAGTTGACGTTAGGCGGCGCGGTCTGGGTGTGAAAAAAGTGGGCGGAATAATCCATGAAGCCGACCACGCTCCACGGCCCATTGCTCCAGCCGAGCCGCGCCCGGTATTTGAATCGCGGCAGTGATTCGACGCCATTCTGCGCCACGCCCCCGACCGAGGCGAGGTCGACATGGTACAAGACGTCGGTGGGCGCTTCTCCATTTCTGGACGATGGCTGGCTGATGTAATAGGTCCCGGTAATCCCGGTGTTCCAGGCGCCGAAATCGCCCATGTCCCAGTCATAGCTGGCGTTGAAGTCTATGCCCGTGGTCTTTTGAAAGCCCTTGTTCATGGTTCCGCCGTCATTGATCCAATAGATCAATGTCTGGACGGACGCCGGCACCGTGTTGGTGGGATGAGCGAGCGCGCGCTGCACCATGTCTTGGAAGGGCGCGCATAATTGCGGCGTGGCATTCTGCGCCGCCGGACAGCCCACATCGCTCGGCTGCAGGAAGACGAATCCAAGGGTGGGGTCGGCGAAGCGGTTCGTCGTCGGATTGCCGAAATTGGCCAGGAGGCCGGTGATCTTGATGCTGTACCAGGTGGCCTGCACGTCGAGGCCCTTAAGGAAGCTGGTCGGAGCAAAATCGAACCCGACGCCCCAGTTCGTCGACAGCTCCGGCTCCAGCTTCTGCTCGGTCTGATTGAAATAGGTCCGGAAATGCGCATCCACTGCGGCCTTGCCGCCGCCATTGAGCGAAATCCCCGCGGGCTGGGAATTGCATGCAAAGCCGGAAGCCTTCAGTTTTGCTGCGCCGGAACCCGGTGGAGGTAGTCCGGTAGCCGGATCGCAAGCGATGCTGATCGAGGCATTGTTGGTGAAGAGGCCCGTTGGCAGGCCCCAGCCGTTCCACGCCACGTTGGAGATTGGCGAGAACTCGCCAAAGCTCGGAGCGCGGAACGAGGTGCCCCAGGACCCCCGGACCGTCAGGCCAAGATCTTCGGAGATCTCCCAGTTGAAGGCCACTTTCGGATTGCTGGTGCCGCCCACGTCGCTGTACTGGTCGTGACGCCACGAGCCTTCCAGTTCCAGCTTGCGGATGCCGGGCAGCGCGTTGTTGTCCCCGATGATGGGGACGTTCAACTGTGCGAACCCCGCCCAAACCTGACGCTGTTCGGGATCGCTCAGGAATGCGATCGTAGGATTGGTCTGGTTCTGGACCTGTTGCTGTATCAGGAAGTGGTAGCTGCTGTAGTCGGCGCCGACCGCCATCTTCACTGTGCCGCCCGGGAGGTCGAACAGCGGGCCGTCCGCCTTGATGCTCTTCTCGTTGATCCAGAATGCCTCGGAGGTCGAGCTGTAGTTCCCGACATAGTTCAAGGTGGTTGGGGAGTTGCACTGGAACTGCATCGCGTCGCAGAACAGGTTCAGATAGGGAATCGTCCCAGGCTTGGTCCAGGTGGCGATCGCGGGGTTCGTGCCGCTGGCCGGGGTGGCGGCTAACGTCCAACCCAAGGCTGCCGACACGGCGTTCTTGTTTATCGTGCCGACGGCATGATTGTACTCGGCGTCCCGGGTCTCGGAAAAAGAAACTTGGCTTTCCCAGCCCGCCGGAAGATCGATGTTCAGCCCACCCTGGTAGCGCGAACCCATCCCATAGGCGCCGGTCAGGGAGGGCGATTCGACGGACATGTTGTAGGCGACTCGCAGATTGGTTGGCGCGCCACCCGTCGGGTAATAGGGGTTGTAGGTTGGCACCCCTACGGTGATCTGGTTGGTGGTGGCATTATTGATGAAGGTGATGCGGCGCATGCCGTAGAAGCCTTCGCCGTAGAAGGAGATGTTCTTTGTCAGCCGCTGATCGACCGTCATCGAGGCGCCGTTATACTGGGCGCCCGAGCTGTAATAGGTGATCGAATAAGGGTTGAATTCGTTCCTGGTGCCGTTGGTGCCGGAATTGCCGGCAACGTTGAAAGTCGTCCAGTTCAAAGTTGAAGCGCTGAACGGAGCGGTCGGACCCAGGCCGCTATTGATCGGATTGAACCCCCCGCCGGTGCCGTTGGGGACGGCGTAGCAGTTCGTACAATTGTGGCCGTTGGTGGCGGGATAATTCGTCGGGTCCGGCGATACCGGCGCGCCGGTGGAAAGCGTGCTTGGAGCGGAAGAGCCAAGCGGGTTGCGGTTGTCCAGACCCCAAGGGCTGAAGTCGAAGGTGAATTTGGAGCGGAAGTTCCCGTTGGTGGGAGAAATATTGTACCAATTATAGCCCAGCGTAATATCGCCGCCGTCCCAGGTGCGGCCCCACAATTGCGAGGCGAGATACTGGACGCCGCCTCCGGCCGCTGTTTTGAAGCCGACTTCGCTAACTGCGCCGTCATAGGCCCGCTTGAGGATGATGTTGATGACGCCGCCGATCGCGTCCGAACCATAGGTCGCCGAAGCGCCGTCCAGCAGGAGGTCGACACGGTCAACCGCGGCCGTCGGAATGATCGAAGGATCGATCTGGCAGAGGCCCATTCCTTGGGCTGGATAACGCATGCCGTCGACCATCATCAGCGAACGCGGCGCCGAACCGGTGTCGAGCTGTCGGAGATTGACGCGCGTCCCGCGCTCCACATTGGCGGCTTGGGTCGCCACCGGGCCGGGGATGACGTTGAATTGCGGGACCGTGCGGAACAGATCCGAAGTCGTCAGCGCGCCGGTGGTGCGATAGTCCTGCGGACTAAGGTTGGTGACCGGGACGCCGACGGCGGCGGTGCCGCGAATGAGCGAGCCGGTGATCAGGACCTGCTCGGGGACTTCCATGGGATTGGCCTGCGCCGTCTGCGCCTGCGCAATCTGCTGGGCCTGTGCTTCAAGTGAACTTGCCAGTGTCAGAAACGAAGCCGTTCCCAACAGCGCACAGATTCTCGATGTCGTTGGATGCATAGCAATTCCCCCTCTAACGGCGAAAGCCGTTCGCGAATTCGTCAAGTATGCCGATGTTTAGCGTTCTTAACTGACGCTGCCCGGCACTAGCTTATTTGCTCACTTCCACTCGTGTTCAAAGCACATGGCTACTGATTCTGCGACAAATGTCGCATTTCATTAGAGGCGACGTCCCGGGGCACGTCAACGCGTCAGACCCCATGCGTGGGCTAAGCGGCACGGTTTTCCTAACTTTGTGGTAATGCGATCACAGCAGGCTTAGAAAATTACTTGAGCTGGGTGCGTTGCACGTCACGCCTCTTCCGCAATCGCGGAAACCGGATGCGCTTGGGGACTTGCGCTGAGGATGAAGGCGCCGAGGGCGGCGGCGAGCACTGAGCCGACCAAGACGCCGATCTTGGCGATCGCCGATTCGGGCCCCTGCGGAAAGGCCTGGTCGGCCATGAGAAGCGAGACGGTGTCGCCCACACCGCAGAGGCAGGCTCCGCCGATAAAGCTGCGCAGGGTCACGTCTTCAGGCGCCACGGCGATTCGCGCTTTGATCGCAAGCCAGGACGCGAGACAAATGCCCAGAGGTTTGCCGATCACCAACCCCGATATGACCCCGAAGAGAACCGGCCAGATGGAGGGCGAGGAAAGATCGACTTGCAGGTTTACGCCCGTGGCCGAGAACGCAAACAGGGGCAAGATCAGATAAGCGCTCCATGGCGCGACCGCCCGTTCGATGCGATCGGCCGGCGATAGGAGACGGTCGCTCGCGGCGGAAAGATTGCGGCTTGCCCAATCCCATATCGGTTCCTGCTCGATGCGGCGCCCGGCGCCGGATTCTTTTGCTTCATTCTCGGCCTGCTCGAGTGCCGCGAGGGCGGTTGCTGCTTGCGCCAGCAGGGGCCCGGCGGCGGGCGCCGGCCGGGTCGGCAGGAAAGCAGCCAATATGACGCCCGCCAGCGCGGCATGAACGCCGGCCCCGTGCAGTGAAAGACCAAGCGCGATGGCGATGACAACGTAAGGCCAGCTCGCGTAAACGCGCCCGCGATTGAGAGCGACGAGGCACAGGATCGCGAGGCCGCTTGTGATTAGCCAGGTCAGTTCAAAGGCACGCGGATAAAAGATCGCGAGTGTCAGCACCGAAAGGACATCGTCGACGACGGCGAGGGCGGCGACGAAGACGCGCAGCCCTTGCGGGATTCGCTCGCCCAGCAAAGCCAGGATCCCGAGCGTGAAGGCGATATCGGTGGCGGTCGGCACCGACCAGCCGCGGGCCGTCGGTCCTGGGTTCAGAGCTAGATAGATCGCCGTCGGCGCCAGCACGCCGCCGATCGCCGCAACCACGGGCAGGATTGCAGCGCGCCGATCGGCCAGCGCACCGGCGGTCATCTCGCGCCGGATCTCAAGCCCGACAAGAAGGAAGAAGATTGCGAGAAGCCCTTCCGAAAACCACGCCCCGACCGATAAGGACAGCAAGCTGCCGGGCACGCCGATGCCGAAACGGGAGTCGACGAAGAGCCGGTAGTAAGGCGCCAGCGGCGAATTGGCGAAGAAAAGCGCCAGAGCCGCGGCCAGGAGCAGAACCAGACCGCCCGACGCAGGAAGACTGGCAAACACCCGCGCCGAACGTTGGACGCGCTGCGCGACCGGGCGCTCCAAGGCTTCCAGCATGGAATAGAAGTCCCAGGCGCCGTCATAGCGCATGCCGTCGACGAAGAGCGTGGGCGTCCCGGTCACGCCGTTGCGCTTACCTTCGGAGAGGTCTTCCTCGACGCGGTTCCTGATCTCGTCGGCATCGAGATCGCGGCGGAAGCGCTCGATGTCGAGTCCGAGGTTTTTGGCGAATTCGAACGCATGGGTCTCGGTGAGCGGCGGCTCCTGCTCATAGAGAAGGTCGTGCATGTCCCAGAACCGCCCCTGTTTGGCGGCCGCCTCCGCGGCACGCGAAATCAGGGTCGCGCCGGGATGCGCGCGCTCATTGGGATATTGGCGGAAGACATAGGCCAAGCGTTCGCCGAGCGCCTGACGAAGCCGCGCCAGCACATGGCGCAGACGCCGGCAATAAGGACAGAGGTAGTCGCCATAAACGAGGATGCTGACGACGCCCTCGCGCGCGCTGCCGCCGCGCATATGATCGCGGGCCGGATCGATGGCGCGCAGCAGCTTGGAAGAGGCAGGCTCACTGGCCATTGTGCACGGACCTCGGCTCTTGCGTTCCGAAAGGACGCCCAGTTTTCGCTTTGCCCAAAAACGGCAGATTGCGCAATGGCATCTTGTCGAACCGGCACCATATATAGGCCGGCACATATTCCTTGCGAGCGCGATCAGACACCCAAGGGTCGCTGCGCCCGGCGGGTGAGGGTTCTTGGGGAAAAGCGAGATTTTGATGGCTTCACCGCAACCTTCCATATTCGAAACACGCCGCGTACAGGCGTTCCCGATCCTGGAAAAAGCGGAGATGGAGCGGCTTTGCCGCTTCGGCGAGAAGCGCATCTACGGTGCGGGCGAATATTTGGCGAAGGCCGGCGAAATCGGTCTGGGCATGTTCCTCATTCTCACGGGCGAGGTGGTCGTCAGGCAGCGCGACGACAGCAAGCCTCACGATCCCATCGTCACCCACGGCCCAGGTTCATTTTCCGGCGAGCTCGCCCAGCTCTCGGGCCGGCCAGCGCTGGTAGACGCAGTCGCCCGGACCGCCGTGGAAGCCTTGGTCATCTCGCCGCACAGAATCTCCGATCTTCTTGTGGAAGAGGCCGAACTTGGCGAGCGCATCATGCGTGCGCTCATCCTGCGCCGCGTCGCTCTGCTGGAAGCGGGGGTCGGAGGCCCGGTCATTGTCGGCGATGCGAACAATGGCGATGTTCTTCGCCTGGAAGGCTTCTTGGCGCGCAATGGCCATCCGAGTCAGAGACTCGATCCCGAAACCGACCCCGAGGCAAAGGCGCTGCTCGAACGCTTCCATATTGAGTTTTTCGAGCTTCCCATCGTTCTGTGCCCGAATGGGCAAATGCTGCGCAATCCCAGCGAAGTCGAGCTTGCCCGGTGCATCGGCCTGGTCAGGCCTATAGACTCCAACAAACTCTATGACGTCGCAATTGTGGGTGCCGGACCGGCCGGTCTTGCGGCTTCGGTCTATGCCGCGTCCGAGGGCCTTTCGGTGCTGGTGTTGGATCGCCACGCGTTCGGCGGTCAGGCCGGCGCCTCGGCGCGGATCGAGAATTACCTCGGCTTCCCGACCGGGATTACCGGTCGCGCCCTGATGGGCCGCGCCTACACGCAGGCGCAGAAGTTCGGAGCCGAAATGGCGATTCCGGATGAGGTCGCGCATCTGGAACCCAGCGCCGCTTCGGACGCTGGCTTCGTCGTGGCCCTTTCCAATGCCGAACGCGTCCAAGCCCGCACCGTCATCATTGCCAGCGGCGCGAAATACCGCCGCCTCGATATCGAGAACCTTTCCGCTTTCGAAGGCTCATCCGTCCATTACTGGGCCACGCCTTTAGAGGGACGGCTGTGTGCGGGTCAGGAGGTGGTGCTCGTGGGCGGCGGCAATTCCGCGGGCCAGGCCGCGGTGTATTTGGCGAGCCAAGTCGCGAAAGTATGGATGATCATACGCGGACCGAACCTTGCCGCGAGCATGTCGCGTTACCTGATCGAGCGCATTTCGGCGCTTCCCAACGTCGAACTGCTGACCCAGACCAAGGTCACCGCTTTGGAAGGCGAGGGCGGGGCTTTGCATGCCGTCCGCTGGCGGCGGTTTCCGTCGGGCGAGGAGATCACCCGGCCGATCCGTCATCTTTTTCTTTTCATCGGCGCGGAGCCGAACACATCATGGCTGTCGGGCTGCGTGGCGCTGGATGCCAAAGGTTTCGTGCGCACGGATGTGGATCTCGCACCTGGACGCCCTCCGCTGGAGACCAGCCGTCCGGGAGTCTTTGCCATTGGCGATGTTCGCTGCGGGTCGGTCAAGCGAGTCGCAGCCGCGGTGGGAGAGGGCGCTCAGGTGGTGGCGGCAATTCACGCCTATCTTGCACAGACCCGCCGCGAGCCCGCCGGACCGCAAATCGAGGGAGAGCGTGATGGCTGATACCTGCGTTCACGAAGCCGGAATAACGAAGGTCAAACCCAGCGCGCTCGGCTGCGAGGAGTGTCTGAAGATGGGTTCGCGCTGGGTCCATCTCCGGCTCTGCCGCACGTGCGGCCATGTCGGTTGTTGCGATGACTCGCCGAACCGCCACGCCACAAAGCATTTCCACGCAACACGACATCCTATCATCGAGGGCTACGACCCACCGGAGGGATGGGGTTGGTGTTATATCGACGAGGTCGTGCTCGATCTTTCCGACCGCATGACGCCGCACAATGGTCCGATCCCGCGCTATGTCTGAAGGCGAATGTCTGAAGGCGAACGGTCCGATCAGAAATCCGCCGTCTTGGCTTGTGGCATGGCGTATTTCTCGGCGTCGAAATGGTTTCCGTTGTTTTCAGCGCAGACGAATTCCTCGATTCCACCCTTTTGGTTGCGGTAGCGCATCATCCCTCCCCATTGCATGGTGAAGGCGCCCGGGTCCTCGACCGTAAAGCTGACCTCGATGCCTTTGTTTCCGCCCGCCTCGCCGCCGCCTCGGCGTCCGCCCCCGGCGACAGTGGTGATCTTCCAGCGTTCGGTGACGTGGAGTTGTTTGGTGTGGGGCGTGCGGTAATTGTCGACGAAACTGAAAGGATGTTCGACAAATCCGATGGTGTCGATGACCAGCGTGTCGCCATTCTCGTAATGGCCGACGGACTCGCCGAACCAGGTGGGGCGCGGATTCTGGCTGTGCGGGACGTTGAGATAGACATGCCGCACGAGCTGGTCGCGTTCCCAAATCATCACGACTTCGTCGGGCTTCTGAATGAAGTAGACCGTCGTCGGTACCAGCAATTGCGCCGGCACGCCGCCGGGCCAACACAGCGAGGTCGCCACGAAAGGTATGGTTCCCTCCATCACCTCCTGATTGTATTTCTGCATCTGCGGTTTCAGCCAATCCTGCAGGATTGGGTTGGTGAGGTCGGCGACGCGCTCGGTCTTCTGCCCGGGCTGAAGATTGCCGATATGGGGATATTTCGGATCGTTCGTAACGGGCTTGGGACCGGATGGCGGGTCGACGTAATCGGTGGCGTTGGAATTGATCATGGTCCAACCGGTACCCGGCGCCATGAAATCGGGAATGGCATCGCTTGCAGATGCAGGCCGCGCAGTCATCAACGGCCCGAGCACCGGCGCGGTGGCGGCTGCGGCAGCGCTCGCGCAGATGACGCCGGCGAAGACCGCATTCAAAGCTACGAAGCGAGGCATGTCATTTTTCTCTATTTTTCGTTGACGGTGCTTGGGTTGTTCTGATCGGCGACCATGAAGACGACGATCTTCAATCTCTTGTCCGGGCTTGTGTTGCGCGACATGGAATGGATGGCGCCCGGCGGCTCGTAGAAAACATCGCCCGCTTTCAGCATGCGTGTCGGCTGTCCGTTGATTCCAAGCTCATAAGTCCCCTCGACCACATAGCCGAATGTGTGATGGCCCGGATGATGGTGTGGCGGGCTGGCGTTTCCTGGATCGCGATCGAGAAGCGTGATGCGCACCTCACGCCCGGGCAGATCGGCGAGGGGCTGCGTCAGCAGGGGAATGGTTCCTGTCGCGGCCGGCGTCTGCGCAAGAGAGGTTCCGACAAAATTGGTGATTCCCATGGTGGCGGCGGCCGAGAGCGCTGCGGCAACGAGGGCAACCCAACCATAGGAGGCGAGCGATCCGTTTCTCATGAGCGTGTGGTCCTTATATCGGGACAAAAATGAGTAGGCGCCGCCAATATAGTCCCCGCGAGCCGCGTTGCATGCGAAAATCGCCCCAAGGCAGGAGAAGCGCGAAAAGCGGAGCGGGAAATACGTGCTTCGACGCGGCCTAGCGTTTGATCGGCTGGGCACCGCCCGCGTCAAAGCTCTTAATGATCGGCGGCGCGCCCGCCGGTTCATGAGCGGTGGATTCGAGCGGACGAACGATATCGGGGACGTTCTCGGCAATGGTTGCAAGGAGTTTGTCGTGACGCTGCTCAACGGCATGGTCGCGTGCCACGAGATTGTGCCAACGTGCCCCCCCGGAACGACGGGGTGTCGCGCGAACGGACAATAATCGACCGTATACGGAAGACCGTGCATGCCCTAAGAAAAGCTGCCAGCTCTGCCAAAGGGGGCGCGTGCGCGGCACCTCGAAGAGCGCAAAACTGACGCCATATTGGAATGAATAGATGGTGCCGCAGGTGTGACAGCGATAGGCGGTATCGAATTCCGCGGCGGGAGCTCCGCGCGCCGCGCCGCTCAGCTTCTCCAGATGTGCGACAGTCAGCTTGTCCTGGCGTTCGCGCGGTTTGCCCGGGCAGGTAGGACAATAGAGGCCGTAGGGTGCGGGCTCGAAAATTTGTGTCCCCTCACAAATTGTCGTCACTTTCACCGTACAATCCCCGATTGGAAGCGGCAACACACTTCGAGAATGATTTCACCGTTAACCATATGGCAGCAAGCAACAATCCCGAATCGCGGAATTGCGTTCTGTCTTGCACCGAACGCGCGCGCGTATTGAATCGTTGCCGATCCACGCTATGAGTGTCGGATGCTCGCGCGATGGCGTCATCAGGCCCGCAAGCAGCGCATGGACCGAACATCGCAGTTCTCACAAGCGTAAGCTTCGCCTGACCTTTGGCAAAACTGTGAGGATTTCTGCGAAACCGTAAGTTCCTCGAAGCAGCCACCGTTCGCTTTCTGCGTTTCCTAGAAGCTGGCCCGTGAGTCGGGTCGATCTGATATGCGCATCGTGCTGACGCAAAGGACAAAAGCCATGAGGAAAGCCATTATTCCCCTCTTGTTACTCTCGGCGGT